>Ga0207705_10003300_pt1 | contig 12278 bp, 13 predicted proteins | sample KBSC13metaG_FD_184314 | JGI IMG/M metagenome (GOLD analysis project Ga0207705, IMG submission 184314) | Corn rhizosphere microbial communities from Kellogg Biological Station, Michigan, USA - KBS C1-3 metaG (SPAdes) (version 2) | ecosystem: Host-associated > Plants > Roots > Rhizosphere > Soil ...
TCCCGATTACGTACCGGTCGCCTTCGTGGCGATGGAGGACAAGCGGTTCTTCCAGCATCACGGGATCGACTGGTACCGCGTGGCCGGAGCTGCCTACCACAACGTGCGCGCGCTTTCCATTGAGCAAGGCTCGAGCACGATCACGATGCAGCTGGCACGCAATGCGTTTCCCGATCGGCTTCCGGCGAACCGCCGCACGATCTTGCGCAAGCTCGAGGAGGCGCGCGTCGCCCAGATGATCGAGGGTGCATACTCGAAGCGCCGGATTCTCGAGATGTACCTCAACGAGATCTACTTCGGACGCGGTGCCTACGGCATCGATGCGGCAACGCACGAATATTTCGGCAAGCCGGCATCGCAACTCACCCTCGCCGAAGCGGCGTTGCTTGCCGGTCTTCCGCGGGCACCGAGCTTCCTGAATCCGCGCAGCAATCTCGAGGAGGCGCGCGAGGGTCGCGCACTCGTCCTCAACCGGATGGCGGCGCAGGGTCGGATCACGCACACGGCAGCTCAGATCGCCGGCGCAACACCCGTTCGCCTGCGGCGGCGCGTGTCCACAGCCCGGCGATCATGAGCAACCCGCCGATGGCCTGCCTGATGCCGGCGTCCGCGCAGGGCTACAAGCCGGCCCAGGACGGCGCGTGGAGTGCCAAGCCTGCCTACGACTGCAAGGCCGGGCAGGCAGCGGGTGAGGTCGGCTCGGACGGCAAAACCGTGACGTTCCCGGTGGCCGGCCTGGTCCGCTCCGGCGCGCTCAACGTGGCCATCGTCGCCACCGGACAGGCCGACCGCATCCCGTTCAATGCACCGACGAGCAGCGCGTTGTCGCTGACCACCGCGCCGCAGTCATCCGGAGCCGTCGGTTCGTCTGCCGGCTCGGGCGTTCCGGGCAGCGGCGCCACGGGGTCGACCGGTTCCGGAATGGCGGCCGCCGGGCCGGCAGCTCCGGCCCCGCCCAACGCGGGTTCAGTCGCCGCCGGGGCGGTTCCCGACGCCGGTGTTCCGCCGGCAGTGGCCGCACCGCAGACGGCTCAGTCCCAGCCGGGGACGAGCCCCACCGGCTCCACGGCCAACGCTGCGCCGGCTGCGGCGAGCAGCCCGTCGCACGCCCGTGTCAACGCGGCGACGGTGCTCGGGCTCGCGGCGATGGTGGCTGCCTTGCTGTTCTGGACGGAAGGCTTCGGCATCCTCGGCGGCCGAATCCATTCGCTCGCCGGCCGCCGTCGGCAGCCGGCCGTCGCTGCCGCCTACCCGGCGGAGTCAGCGGCCGCCGAACCGGCGATCATCGGCCCGGCCGCAGCCGGCGCCGACGGTTAGCCCTTCCGCTTCAACTGCTGGGCAAAGGTCACTAACGCCGGCAACGGCACGGTGCCGCTGACGCGGACCCAACTGCCCGGCCCGAGCGGAACCTGCAGCTGCGGCCCCTCCGACGTCAGCACGCTGGTGCCGTTGCCGAGGCCAGCGAGGTGTACGGGCGCGGTGCGGGTCTGCTGCCCGTTCCACGGGTAGCCCCCGCCGCCTTCGAAGCCGGCCTCGACGACGACGACGTCCGGGCCGCGGCTGAACGCCCACACCGTCGACTGTGCGGCCAGCCCGCTGCCGGTGGGCGCCGGCAGCGTGAAGATCTCCGGCGGGGCGGCGACGTAGCCCGCCGGTGTGGCCGGGGCGGCGATCGGCGCGTTTGGGTCGACCCCTTTTTTCGTCGTGCCTTCGGACTTGCCGCCCGGCAGTGGTTGCGCGTCGGTCGGTGACATCGGGTCGCTGACGGGTCCGATGTGCAGCCTGACCGCGGTGCGTTGGTAGACCAGCCGACCGCTGATGGAATAGCTCTCGGCCAGGATCAGTCCGTCACCGTCGAGGCAGATGTCGTCGCGGTCATGCCCGAGCGGCTTGACCGGCCCGACCGGCGGTTCGGCGAATCGCACCAACTGGCAGCGCCTGCCGGCGACGGTTTCGGCATGTCCGAGGTTCTTGGCCAGCTTGCGCTTGACGAGGTCATTCAGCTCGATGCCCAACGCCTGGTCGCTGCCGGCGAGGCCGGGTTGTCGCCCCGACACCCGACGTACGGTGTTCGTGCCGTCGAGGGTGTAGAGCGTGTCGATGTCGAACCAGGTGGCGCTGTGCGGCGGGCCGGGGTTTGCCGCGGGATCGGCGTTGTAGGTGATGTCGCTGGAGTCGTACGGGCGGTGCACCGTCAGCACCTCCCACGTCGTCACCGCGTTGCCGGTCGCCGTCGAGGTGGCGCGGTAGACGACCTGGTACGCCGTGGGGCGGGCCAGGATGGGCTTCATCGGCGCCGAACCGCCGGCGCCGAGGAGCAGCCCGGTCACGGTCCCGGCCACGATGACCGCGACGACAACGGCGGCGACGACCAGCCGCCGCCGATGCCGGCGTGGCGGGCTGCTCGGTCGCCGCAGTGCCGGCCGACTCAGTGCCGGCCGACTCAGTGCCGGCCGACGCAGTGCCCGGCGCCGTCGCGCGTTCATCGGGGCATTCTGCCGCAAGCCATCCCTCGGGAAGGCTGGGCGCTCTTCCGGCGTTGCCATCGCCGTGACAACCTCGACAAGCGTGCATCCCGGCATCGACGTGCGCCGGGCCGATAGCCGGTTCTCCACCCGGATCGATTGGCTCGACTCGAAGCACTCGTTCTCCTTCGGCCAGCACTACGACTCGAACAACACCCATCACGGCCTGCTGCTCGTCAACAACGACGACGTGGTGGCCCCCGGCACCGGCTTCGAGACCCACCCGCACCGCGACATGGAGATCGTGACGTGGGTGCTGCGCGGACAGCTGGTGCATCAGGACTCGCGGGGCAACAGCGGGGTCATCTACCCAGGTCTGGCCCAGCGGATGAGCGCGGGCACCGGGATCCTGCACTCGGAGAAGAACGACGCGTGGCGGTTGACCGGCGCCGACGAGCACCAAGACCCCGTGCACTTCGTGCAGATGTGGGTGGTGCCCGATGAGCAAGGCATCACGCCGGGCTACGAGCAACTGGAAGTCGACGACGAGCTGCTCCGAGGCGGGCTGGTGCCGGTCGCGTCCGGCATGCCCGTGCACGACGGTGCGGCCGCGATCCGGATCAGGAACTCCTATGCCGCGCTGCATGCGGCCCGGCTCGCTCCGGGCGGCCAGGTGCAGCTGCCGGACGCGCCGTTCATTCACCTGTTCGTCCCCCGCGGACGCGTCTCGCTCGAGGGCGCCGGTCCGCTGAACGAGGGCGACGCCGTGCGCCTGACCGGGGTCGGGGGGCAGCGAGTGACCGCGGACGACGACGCCGAGATCCTGGTCTGGGAGATGCACGCGACACTCGGCTGACGGTGGATTGCATAGCACTCGACGGGGGTGCAGAGTGGCCGCATGAGCGGTCCCGTGGGTGCTGCGGACGCCCCGCCCGAGCCGGGCGGCAGCGGCGCGCTGGTCGATGGTGTTTCGGCTGACGTCGTCGAAGTCACCGACAGCCGCGAGGCCATGGTCGGCACCACGCGGGTGCGGCGGGCGTTGCCACGACGCGGCCGGCGAACTGTCGGCGCCTGGTGCTTCGCCGACCACATGGGTCCGGAGCAGGTCAGCGAGACCAGCGGGCTCGAGATCGGGCCGCACCCGCACATGGGACTGCACACCGTGACCTGGCTGGTCGAGGGTGCGGTGCTGCACCGGGACAGCCTCGGCTCCGAGCAGGTGATCCGGCCCGGGCAGCTCAACCTGATGACGGCGGGCCGCGGGGTTGCTCACGCCGAGGAGGCGGTCGACAGCTATCGCGGGACGCTGCACGGGGTGCAGCTGTGGGTGGCGCAGCCGGCCGCCACTCGTGACGGGGCGGCTGCGTTCGAGCACCACCCTGACCTTCCACAGGTCGAGTTCGGAAGCGCCGTCGCCACGGTGCTCGTCGGTGAACTGGCCGGTGTCGCGTCGCCGGCGCGGCAGGACACGTCGTTGGTCGGCGCCGACCTCACCGTGCGTCCGGGCGCGACGTCGTGGCCGCTGCGACCCGACTTCGAACATGCTCTCGTGGTGCTCTCCGGCGAGGTCGCCGTCGCGGAGCAGGTCGTGCGACCTGGTCAGCTGGGCTACCTCGGCCTGCGGCGCGACAGCCTTGACCTCACCGCGCTCGAGCAGAGCCGCGTCTTGCTGCTCGGCGGCGAGCCGTTCGGCGAGCAGCTCGTCATGTGGTGGAACTTCGTCGCGCGCACGAAGGAGGAGCTTGCGCAGGCGCGCACGCAGTGGGCGACGTACGACGAGCGGTTCGGCGAGGTCGCGTCGTCGCTGCCACGAATCGCGGCGCCGCCGGCGCTGTAGTTGGCTTGCTGCTGAGGCGAATCTCACGGCCTGATTGGCCGTGTCGGTGCGCGGGTAAAAGTGTTGCAGCACAGACAATGTCTGTAGAACGCAGCGAGGCCGCGCCATGTATGAGATGGCGCGGCCTCGTGCCGTCCGGCGGCGTCGACATCCCGATCGCTCGAGAGCCGTCGCTCTGCCGAACCGTCGCCGCGCTCGTGGACCCGCCTGGTTTCGCCGGTCGCCCGGCGCTTCCTCGCGTTGCCGGAGTTTCCTCCGGCTGGTCCCCGTCTGCGGCGACAACGCAATGTCTAACGGTTGTTGCACTCCGGCACAAGAGGTTTGACGCGACTGATTGGACGAATTTTCGGCATGCACAAGATGTCCACAGTTCACTCGCAGTTTTCAACGGCCGACAGGCACAATCCACGTCCTCGTCCACAGGGTTGTCGGCAGACACAGGGTTGTCGGCAGGCGTCCGCCTTCAATCGCCGACAACTCGGAGGATCGTCGCCGCGAGTTCGTTCGGCTTGGTGAACTGAGGCCAGTGCCCGGTCGGCAGCTCGACGATGTCGAGGCTGCGGATCCGGGTGAGCTCGGCAAGGCCAGGCTCGTTGGCGATCCAGCCGCGGAGCATGTCGCCGGTGAACTCGCACGCGATGATGGTCGCCGGCACGTCGTAACGGCGTTCGTCGGAAAGCTGTTGCCGGTCGGTGGCGACGCGTGCCGGAGCCGGGAGCGCGCGACGGCGGAACGCCTGCCGCTTCTCCTCGTCGAGATCGACCAGGTCCTCCGGCTCGAAGGCCGACCAGTCCGGCAGCGGGATCTCGCCACCGACGACCGGAAGCTCGTCGTTGATCACGCTGCCTTCGCCGAGCGGAAAGCTGTCCACGTAGATGACGCGATCGACGCGCTCCGGCCTGGCGTCCGTGGCGGCGTACGCGATCGCACCGCCGCCGGAGTGGCCGGCGAGCACAACCTTGCCCGGGGGAGCGATCGTGTCGATGACGTCGATGACCGCTTGCACCTGGTCGCGGAGGGTGATGGTCGAACGGTCGGCGTCCCTCGACTCCATCCCGGGCAATGTCACCGGGTGCGGCCGATGGCCGGCCGCCTCGAGCGCCGGGACGACATCGGCCCACGACGATCCGTCGAGCCATAACCCCGGGATCAGGACGATGTCCATGCTCCCGACCCTAAGGCGTTGCTTGCGGTCCGGGACGCGACAGGATGAGCGCATGCTCGTTGTCGACGGCGCCAACGTCGTTGGCTCGAGGCCGAACGGCTGGTGGCGTGACAGGGCGGGCGCGGCGGAGAAGCTGCGAAGCGCCCTCGTCGACGCGGTTCGGGACGGTCGACTCGACGCGCCTGTCGTCGTGGTGCTCGAAGGTGCCGCGCGCCGGGTCGCCGAAGGCGAGGAGGACGGCGTGCGTGTCGTGCATGCCGCCGGGCATGGTGACGACGGCATCGTGGCGACGGCGGAGCAGGCTGTCGCCAGTGGCGAACAGGTCACCGTCGTGACGGCCGACCGGGAGCTACGCGGGCGGGTGGAGCGGCTCGGTGGCAGCGTTGTGGGTCCGAGGTGGCTGCTTGACCTGATGCCTGATGGTGGCTAGCTGATCGTGACGGACGTGGTGTAGACCGTCGTGCCGGCGACCGCCGCCTGTGGTGTGTCCTGCTGGTAGGCGTTGGCTGGTCCGAGCGGCACGGTCAGCCGCAGCCTGCGGTCGGCTCCGGCGGTCACTGTCACTGTCGTAGCGGGTGCGCCGTCACCGGAGAGGCGAATCGTGTAGCGGTGCCCCGCCACGTACGTCGGCGGCGTCAGGACGAGCGCCGATCCGCTGCCGGACAGGGTGAACGAGCGCGGTCCGGTTGTCGCCAGCGTCGAGAACTCCCGGGCAGTTCGATGCATCGCGACCTGCCATCCGTAGACGGCATAGGAGTCGTCACCGCTGGTGTAGGTGAACTCGGCCGGCATCGGGGTGGGATGCGCGAAGTCGGACATGATCGTGTCGATCGACTGGCTCAGATCCCGTGTCCAGTACGGCCAGGCGTGCGTGCCGCCGCCGTACGCATCGAAGTACGCCGGGATCTGCAACGCGTTGAGGCGCGACTGGAAGTCGGTGTTGCTCGCCGACACGAGGAACTCGATGCTTCCGCCGCCGTACGAGGCCGGGGTCGTGTCATAGGGGCCGGGTGTTCCGTTGCCCCAGTACATCGCCATGCGGGTCCAGCGCAGGTTCTCCGCGATCGTCGCCGGGTCGTGTGCGGCCCAGTTGATGCCGTTGGTGACCGGGTTGCCGAAGAAGGTGTCGGGCGGCTCTTGGTCGAGCCCGACTTCTGTCGCGTTGATGATGGCCATCGCGCCGTAACGATCGCGGGTGTCGTAGTAAACGTCAGGCGCGCCGGAGTAGCCGAGCGCGGTCGCGAACAGGTCAGGATGCCGCGCCGCATAGCTCATCGAACAGAAGCCGCCTTGCGACAAGCCTGCGATGGCGCGTCCGGCTCGGGTCGGGATCGTCCGCAAGTTGGTGTCGACCCACGGAATCAACTGGTCGATGTGAAAGGTCTCCCAGCGCTGCGAGCCGTCCGGCCAGTCAGTGCACCAGCCGCCACCGCCGTCGTTCAGGGCGATGTCGGGCATGACCGTGATGAGCTGGCGGTTGCCGATGACGTGTTGCGCGTCGCCCTTGATGGTCCAGTCCGACGCCGTGCCGCTCGTGCCGTGCAGCAGGTAGAACACCGGGTAGCGCTGCTTCGGATGATCGGCGTAACCGGGCGGCAGCAGGATGAAGATGTTGGCCGGCTGCGGAAGCGCCGACGTCCGCACGACCACGGCGAGCAGCCGCGAGTTGACCGGCTTGACCGACACCACGTGCAGGCCGGCGCCGTCGTGCAGTTGCACGGGGAGCGAAACGTGGCCGGACGCAGCGAAGGCCGGTGCGGCCGCCAACGCCACCAACGCGCACAGCGCGGCAAAGAGTCGCCTCACGCTGCTGGTTTCGCCGCATGGCCCTGATCTCCTGCGCCGGTCACATCTGCTGCGCCGGCGTCGGCCGAGTCGCGGCGATCAGGTGGCGATGGTCGCGACCTGCTCCGCCGGAGGCGGTGGCGGTGCGGATGCGTCGATTCCGTGCAGCTTCGGGATCACGTAGTCGACCATGTAGCGCTCGTGGTCGGTCTTCGGGTTCTGCATCGCGTCGCCGAAGTGCGCGCCGAGCGCTTCCGGGTCAACGCCTTCCCACACCAGCACCATCAGGTCGCCCATCGGCGTCTGCTGACGGAAGAGGTGTTCCTTCTTCACGCCGCCGCGACGAAGGAAGTCGCGGTGCGCTTCAGCGCGAGAGCCAGTGCTGATCTCGTCAGCGAACTCCTGCCATGCGCCCACGTCGACGATCGGCATTACGGCAACTGCCAGCTTGTCCATCGGAACCTCCTGTCCGGCAGTCTCCGGTGCCATCCCGTTCAGGGGGAATGGTCATTTCGGCGTGGCACGGTGTTGCTGACTGCGAGGCTCGGTGAAGTTGACGTCGATGTGCTCGAACGACTTGTGCTTGCGCATGTCGGCGTACGAGATGTAGGCGCGCTCGTCCGCGGTGGTAAGCGGCAGTCCGTCGGAGAATGGGGCGAGCAGCGAGCGTGGCCACAGCCGGCACGCGCGCACGACGTTGAGCTCTGCGGCAAGGACCACGATCGTCGCGGCCAGGTAGATCCAGGCGAGCAGACCGAGCACGATCCCGAACACGCCGTAGATGTCGGAACTGCGTGCCACGACGTGCGAGACGTACGTCGTGCCGAGTGCCTGGAGCCCCTGCCAGGCCAACGCGGCGAAGATCGCTCCGGGCAACAGGTCGCGCACGGACACGTCTCGCGCGGTCAGGAGGCGGAATCCGACCAGGAAAAGGAGCAGGTTCATCGCGACGGACGCGACCAGCACCGCCAGCCGGATGAGACCGCCGAGGTGCGCGTCGAGGGCGCCGGTCGACGCGCCGAAGCCGGTCACGACCGTAGTGGCGACGACGCCCGCGCCCAGCAGCACGATGAGCCCGAAGCTTCGCACGCGCGAGAACAGGGGGTTGGGGCGTTGGTTGCGGGGCACGGCCCAGGCCCGGTTGAAAGTGAGCTGCATCGCCTGGCCGATGCCGAGGACACCGTAGAGCAGACCGACGACGCCGATCACGACCGCGGCAGCGTTGCCGTGCACTGCGGAGATGTTGCGCTCGAGTTGCGTGCCGACCACCGGGAACTTCGCCAACGCGGTGTTCAGGATCTGTTGCTGCGCGTGCGCATCTCCCTGCAGTACGTAACCGAGCGTCGTCACCAGCAGCAGCAGAGCCGGAAAGAGCGACAGGAACCCGTAGTAGGTGATCAGCGCGGCGAGGAACCCGCCCTGGTCGTCGGCGTACTTGTAGCCGACCGCGAGCGGAAAGCCGGCCCAGCCATGGCGGCGTTGATAGGCGTCGATCACACCCACGATGCGCACGTCGGACATCTCCCGCGACGACCGGTGCCAATGAAGCCCCGAACGTCGGCCGCCGCATCACCCGGCCCGGATGACCCAGCCAAGTAGACACAGGCAAGAAGACACAGGCAGTGCCCCCGGCAGGATTCGAACCTGCGACGCACGGTTTAGGAAACCGACGCTCTATCCCCTGAGCTACGAGGGCTGACCTGCACTTTCGCCTTTGCTGATCTTGGTCTGACAGCCAAGTTGACAGCCAAAGCGTCGGCGGCAGGAGCCGAACCATCGTACGGCGCTGCTTCCGATGGCTCGCTGGCCTCCGGCGCGAGCAGATTGTCGAACGCCGCCGCCGCGTGCTGGTGGAGGCCGGGGATCACGTGGGAGTACAGGTCCATCGTGATGCCGGTGTCGGTGTGGCCGAGCATTTCGCTGACGATCTTGGGATGGACCCCCGCCGCGAGCAGCAGCGTGGCCGCGGTGTGCCGCAGGTCGTGGAAGCGAATCTTCGGCAGGCCGAGGCGCTCGAGCAGCGGGTAGAACTGGCGTTGCAGCGTGTTCTGCGGGTTGAGCGCGCCGCCGTGGCGGGTGGTGAAGACGAGGTCCAGGTCGCGCCACTGCTCGCCGGCAGCCCGGCGGTCGTCCTACTGCCGCCGCCACTGTTCGCGCAACGCGTCCACCGCCGTCGTCGACAACTGGACCCGCCGCACCGAACCGGCGGTTTTCGGCTCGGCAAAGACCGAACCGCCGTCGGCGGATCGAACCAGGGCCCGACGCACGACCAGATGCGCTGAGGTCAAATCCACATCGCTCCACCGCAGGGCGAACAGCTCGCCTTGACGCAGGCCCGTCGTCACTGCGACCGCCAGCAACGGGCGCAGATCCGAACCCGCGGCGCCGGCCAGCAATTGGCGAACCTGCTGGGGCGTCAGCACCAGCATTTCGCGGCGTGCGACCCGTGGCGGATCGACGGCGTCGGTGACGTTACGAGCGACCACGCCCCATCGAACGGCATGCTTCAAAGCGCGATGCAGAATCCGATGCACATGCACCACCGACTGCTGCGACAGGCCCTGCGCGAGCAGCTCCGCGTACATCCCGCTGACTTGTTGTGGCGAGAGTCGACCCAACGGTTGTCGCCCTAGCGTGGGGTAGACATGCAGGCGCAGGGCTGACTCGTACTTGCTGTAGGTGGATGGGCGCAGCGACGGCTTTACCGCCGCGAGCCAATCGCGCAGATAGCGCTCGACGGTGATCCGGTCATCCGATGGACTTCCCGCCCGAGAGACGTCGTCCTTCACCCGCTGCAGCTTCGCGGCTGCTTCTCGGCGCGTGTCGCCGTAGACGTACTTGCGCCGGCGTTTGCCGTTCGACCATCCGAGGTCGAGGACGGCCACCCATCGGCCGTCGGCTCTGCGATGGATGGAGCCCTCTCCATGTCCACGTCGTCCGCCCATGGCTCGCCCTACCTCCTTGCCTTAGGTGACGCATTGCTGCTGCAGTGCTTGGACATACCGGTTCAGCGCCTCAGCCGGTATCCGCCGCGAGCTGCCGATCAGGACCGACTCGACGACGCCCGCCCTAAGAAGCTCGTACAGCTTCGACCGCCCGATGCCAAGTGCTCGCGCTGCTTCTGTGGGTGTCAGCAGCAGTCTTGTCAGCTGTGCATCGCCGGAGCTGTTCTCGTCGGCCGCGGCCGCGCTCACCGAACGCCTGGAGGCAGGGGTCGCCGGCGCCGGCGGGTAAGGCATTGGCGCCAGCGCTGCCGCCGCGGCCGTCCTGCGACTTCCTCGCCGGCTCGGCCGCGGAGCGCCACCGCCGTCGATAGCAAACAGCGTCAAAGGTTCGCCGGTCATCGCGTCCTCCTAGAGCGACAGTCCGTGGCCGTCGCGGCTGTGCTGATGGTGGTCGTGGGGGCTGAGCCATCGGTCCGGCTCGTCGTCGAAGTCGGGCTGCTGCTGGTGGGCGAGGACCTGCTGGTAACCGTGGCTGAGCCGCTCAGCGAGCGCGTCGTACACGTCGGGGGGTTCGAGGTCGAGGACGCGGAAACGGGGCACGTCGACGTCGTGCCGCTCTGGATCGAGGGAGTCGGCGCTGGTGAACAGGTGGTTGTCGTGCCGGCCGCGGGACAGCGCGACGTAGCCGGCTTGTTGACCGAGGGCGGAGGTGCCGTAGACGAGCGCGGTGGCGGTGGTGAGCCCTTGGGCTTTGTGCACGGTGAGCGCGTAGCCGTGGTCGAGGTGTTCGGCCGCCCATGCCGTCGACACGCGTGTCGTCGCGCCGGCTTCGGTGCTGAGGTCGAGCTCGTGCGAGCTGGTACGGGTGATGGTGGCGCGGGTGCCGTTGAGCAGCCGACGGGGATGGTCGTTGCGGGTGACGACGACCAGGTCACCGGCGCCGAACTCGCGTGGCCCGTCCCCGGTGAGCACGGTGGTGCCGGTGGAGGCGATGACACCGTGGTGTTGCAGCCGGCCGCGGATCTGGGTGTTGAGGGTGGTGACGTCGGCGCGGGTGCTGGCGAGCGCGACCAGATCGAACGGGCCGGCTTCAGCCAGGCGACGCTGCACGTAGGCGTCGACGAGCTGCGCTCGTGCGTCGTGCTCGTCGGTGCCGACCGCCACGCGGTGATGCGCGAAGTAAGCGTCGAGAGCGGTGGCGGCGTCACCGTCGCGCAGCGCGAGCAACGCGGCGCGTTCCCAGCCATGCTGTTGGCGCTGGTTGACCGTGAGCGCGAGCGGTTCGGCGTGACGGGCCAGCGCGGCGAACAGGCCGCCGGCGTCGATCTCCGGCAGCTGAGCCGGATCGCCGACCAGCACCAGCTTGCCGCCGGCGCGGGCCACGTGCACCGCGAGGGTGGCCAGGTCGCGGGTGCCGACCATGCTCGCCTCGTCCACCACCACGACGGTGCGCGTCGCCAACCCGGACCCCTGGCCGGTCTGCGGATCCACGCGGTTGGTGTCGTAAAGGAGCCGGGCAACGCTGCTGGTCGGGATGCCGGTGGCGGCTTCCAACCGTCGCGCGGTGACCGCGGACAACGCGCAGCCCAGCACCGGCGCGTTCACCTCGTGCCAGCCGGTTGCGGCGGTGCGCAGCAGCGCGGTCTTTCCGGACCCGGCGGGGCCGACGACGACGTCGACGGTCCGGGTGGAGGTGAGCAGCCCGGTGACGAGCCGCTGCTGTTCGCCGGACAGGCCTGCACCGCCCGCGACGTCCCGAGCCCGTTCCGGCTCGTGGACGGGGATCCGGGTCGGGTGGCCGGCCAGGGCGAGCGCGGTCCCTTCGGTGCGGAGCAGGTCCGCGCTGGTCCACCGCGGTCCATTGCCGTCGCCGTCGCTTGGGTCGAGGAGGCGGATGGCCTCCGGGTCGTGCAGCATCCGGTCCGCCGCCGCCTCGAGTTGTGTGCCGGTGATCGGTAGGCCGGTGGGCAGGGTTTCGGTGAGAGCTTGGATCACCTCCCGCCGGTCGAAGGAGGTGTGCTTGTGGGTCACACCGGCCGGCCCGAACAGCTGCCGCGCCACCACCTAGCCGCCGGCAGTTC
>Ga0207705_10003304_pt1 | contig 12267 bp, 12 predicted proteins | sample KBSC13metaG_FD_184314 | JGI IMG/M metagenome (GOLD analysis project Ga0207705, IMG submission 184314) | Corn rhizosphere microbial communities from Kellogg Biological Station, Michigan, USA - KBS C1-3 metaG (SPAdes) (version 2) | ecosystem: Host-associated > Plants > Roots > Rhizosphere > Soil ...
GCACCATGGCGACCCAGGACCGCATCTATTTCGCGCGCCGCGCAGCCGAGGAGCAGGAGCGGGCGACCGCGGCCTCCGACCCGGAAGCCGCCAAGGCGCATCGCAAGCTGCAGCGTGCCTATCTCGAGCGTGCAAGCACCGGCGACCGTCCGGGCGGCGCACCGGAAGTGATCGGCTGATCAGCCTTCGGCGCCGTTGAGCCGCCGCCGGGTTTGTTCGAGCAAGGTTGCGCGATTGTCGGCGCGCACCCGCCCAAGCCGCGCATAGCCGCTCGCTTCTTCCTGCTTCAGCTCTTCTGCAAAGCGGCCGGCGCGGACTTCCTCGAGCACTTCGGCCATCCGCCGCCGGACCCCTTCGTCGACGATCCGGCGGCCGCCAAGCAGTGCCCCGAGCTCGGCCGTGTTCGAGATCGCCTCGCGCATGCCCGCGATGCCGCGCGCCTCGATCAATTCGGCGATCAGCTTCAGCTCGCCGACGCACTCGAGGAACGCGAGTTCGGGCGAGACCCCGCCTTCCACCAAAGTCTCAAACCCGGCGATCAGAAGCTCCGGCACTGCGCCCCACACCACCGCCTGCTCGTTGAACAGGTCGGCTTCGGCTTCCTCGGCGAAACTCGACGCGATCAGGCCGGCGCGGCCGCACCCGATCGCGCGCCCGTAAGCCAGCGCAATCTCGCGCGCTTGCCCGGTCGCGTCCTGCGCAACCGCCCAAACGGCAATCATGCCCTTGCCTTGCTCATAGAGCGAGCGAAGCGCAGTACCCGGCCCCTTCGGCGCGAGCAGGAAGATGTCGAGGTCTGCTCGCGGCTCGACCAGGCCGAAGCGCACGGATAGGCCGTGGCTGAAGCCCAGCGCTGCGCCCTGGCGCAGGTGCGGCTCGATTTCGCGGTAAAGCGCGGCATGGATCTCGTCCGGCGCCAGCATCATCACAATGTCAGCAGAGGTTACGGCGGTCTCGATCGAGGCCGTGGCGAAGCCCGCCGATTCGACTTCGATTCTGCTCCCCGATCCGGGGCGCAGGCCGACCACCACGTCCATGCCGCTGTCATGCAGATTGAGCGCCTGCGCCCGGCCCTGGTTGCCGTAGCCGAGAATCGCCACGCGCTTGCCGACGAGCGGCGCGGGGTCGATGTCGGCATCGCGGAGGAGCTTCATGCGCGCCGCCTAGCTGGTCGGCTGAAGCAGAGCCAGCGCTTCGCTGAGCCGCGCGATGTCGAGCGCTTCCTTGAAGCGCGGCCAATCGGCCGGCGGCTGGTGCGCGAACCAGGTATATTGTCGCTTGGCGTAGCGCCGCGTGGCCTGCTGGCCTGCCGCGACGGCATCGTCCAGCGATCGTTCCCCGAGCAGATAGGCCGATAGCTCCCGAACCCCGATCGCGCGCATCACGGGAAGATTCGGGTTGAGCTTGCGCGCCAGCAGCGCTTCCACTTCGGTTACTGCGCCTTGTTCGATCATGTGCGCGAAGCGCTCGTCACAGCGTTGGTAGAGCCACTTGCGCGGCGGCAGCAGGATCAGCGGCCGAAGCTCGACCTTTTGCGCAATGCCGCCGTTGCGCTCTTTGTGCCATTCGGCCAGCGTTCGTCCGGTCGACAGGATCACTTCCAGCGCTCGGCTGATCCGCGCGCCGTCCGCGGGATTGAGCCGTGCCGTCGCATCAGGGTCCAGCGCGGTGAGCTTGGCATGATTGTCCGCAACCGGCGTGGCACGCACGCGCTCGCGCACTTCGGCGTCGATCGGTGGGACCGGCGCAATGCCGTCGAGTAAGGTGCGGAGATAGAGGCCCGTCCCGCCGACCAGAATCGGGGTTCGGCTGCTCGTCTGGATCTGTGCGATTTCCCGCCGCGCGAGCCCAGCCCACTCAGCTGCCGAGCAGGGCAGGGTGCCGTCTTGCACGCCGTACAGGCGATGCTCGGCCTGAAGCAGCTCGTCCGCCGCGGGCGCCGCGCTGAGCACGCGCAGGTCGCGATAGATTTGCGCGCTGTCGGCGTTGACGATCACGCCGTTGATTTGCTGAGCGAGCGCGAGCGCCAATGCCGACTTGCCGCTGGCGGTCGGCCCGGCAATGAGGGCTAGAGGAGATTTGGGCGACGCCATGGCAATCGCGACGTTGATAGCAGCGGGCAGGCTCGATGACAGGCTCATCGATCGGGCGCTTGGCATGCTCCGAGAGCTCGACCCGGACGCTGCCTTCCTCCACTGGATCGATGAGGGCGACGCCGCAGACCTGCGATACTCAGCCGACGCGAAGGCTGCACGCTGGGCGCTCGATGGTCTGGAATGCGTCGACATCGTAGTCCAGCCGGACGAACCGCGATGGAAGCGGCTGCTTGTCGCCGACATGGATTCGACCGTGATCGGTCAGGAATGCATCGACGAGCTCGCCGATTTCGTCGGCCTCAAGCAAAAGGTGGCGCAGATCACCGAGCGCGCGATGCAAGGCGAGCTCGACTTTCCACGGGCGCTGCGCGAACGGGTCCGCCTGCTTGCAGGGCTCGACGAGCGGGAGCTCAAGCGCTGCCTCGACGAGCGCGTCCATCTGACCGCGGGAGCCGAGACGCTGGTGCAGACCATGCGCGCGGGCGGGGCCGCGTGCCTGCTCGTGTCTGGTGGTTTCCTGTCCTTTGCAGAGCCGGTCGCGCGTGCCGTCGGGTTCGACCGGGTCCACGCGAACCGGCTGGTGTTTGCGGGCGGCAAGCTATCGGGCGAAGTTGGACACCCGATCGTCGATGCAAGGGCCAAGCACGAGGCGCTGATCCAGGCGCGCGAGGAGCTCGGCCTGAAGCGCGACGAGGTCCTGGCGATCGGCGACGGCGCCAACGACAGGCTGATGATTGAGGAAGCGGGCCTCGGCGTCGCCTTCCGCGCCAAGCCGGCGCTGGTCGAAGTCGCCGACGCTGAGCTCAGGCACCACGGCCTCGATGCCTTGCTGTGGGTCCAGGGCGTGCGCCGCCGCGACTGGTTCCGGCGCTAGCTACCTGGCCGGGACCGGGAAGCAGGCGGTTGCGAGGGAGCCGCAAGCCGCAGCCGCAGCAGCCTTGCTGGCAAACGGGCCGACCTGCAGGCGGGTGACTCCTCCGGCAGCGACATAGAAGGGACCGCGCCCGGCCAGCGCCGCCTTGCCGGCGACGCGCCGGTACATGGCTTCCGCGCCTCCGCGCTGGGAAAACGCGCCGAGCTGAATGCGCCACGCGCCCTGTGCGGCGACGGCCGGCGCCCGCTTGACGGCGGCTGGTTTCGTCACGGCCTGCCTGGGCGAGGGTGGCTTCGCTTGCACGCTGCGCGCCGGTTTTTGCGGCTTCGCGGTCGCGCGTGGCGGCGTTTTCGGACTGACATGCGCGAGCACGAGCGCCTTCTGGCGGTCCGACGCGGTCATAAGCTGGTCGAGCTGCGCGAGCGTGTCCTTCGCAGGCGAAAGGCCTGCCGCGGCGGCGCGGCTGACATAGGCATAGCCGAGCAGCCGGTCCTGCGTGACGCCGTCGCCATTATACAAGGCCGTGCCATAGACCAGCAGCGCTCGCGGCTCGTCGCCCTCGGCGGCGCGGCGCAGCCATTTCAGCCCCTCGGCCTGGTCGCCGTTCTGGAACAGAAGAAGCCCAAGCGTGGTCTGGGCATCGAGATGGCCGCTCGCCGCCGCGCGTTCGAACCAGCTCTTGGCCTGGCCGAGGCTGATCGGCACGCCGCGGCCAAGGCGATAGGCCTGGCCCAGGTTGAACTGCGCGTCGGCATCGCCGCGCTCCGCAAGCGGCCGCCAGATCGCGACCGCGGCCGAATAATCCGCCTTCTGCCAGGCGTCGATTCCGGCCTTCACCGACTGCGCCGAAAGCGGCGTGCTCACCAGCGCGGCCATCACTGCGGCAACTAAGTATTTGGGACTCATGCGTTAACCCACCCTCCGAATCCATTAGCCGACGTACCTCAAACCGCAAACAGCGTCGTGTCGATGTTAACCAGATTTTAGAGCCTCTGGTGTCACTCCGCTTCCCGAACTGACGTCAATTCACGCGAGGGGAAAAGCATGCGCGTCCTGGCAATGGCATCGCAGAAGGGCGGGTCCGGTAAAACGACCCTGTCCGGCCATCTTGCGGTGCAGGCGCAGCTCTCGGGGGCAGGTCCGGTCTGTTTGATCGACATCGACCCGCAGGGCAGCCTTGCCGACTGGTGGAACGAGCGCGAAGCCGACATGCCGGCCTTTGCCCAGACCACCGTCGCCCGTCTCGCAAGCGATCTGGAAGTGCTTCGGCAGCAGGGCTTCCGCCTCGCCGTCATCGACACGCCACCCGCCATTACCATGGCGATCCAGAGCGTCATCGCCGTTGCCGAGCTGATCGTCATCCCAACCCGGCCGAGCCCGCACGACCTTCGCGCCGTCGGCGCCACGGTCGATTTGTGCGACCGTGCCGGCAAGCCGCTGATCTTCGTCGTCAACGCCGCGACGCCCAAGGCCAAGATCACCTACGAAGCGGCGGTTGCGCTGTCGCAGCACGGCACCGTGGCGCCCGTCACTCTCCATCACCGGACCGATTATGCCGCCTCGATGATCGATGGCCGCACGGTCATGGAAATCGATCCCAAGGGCCGTTCGGCCGCGGAAGTGGTCGAGCTGTGGGACTATATTTCGGACCGCCTCGAAAAGAATTTTCGCCGGACCGTGTTCGCTGCGCCAGGTGCGGCGCCGGGCATCGCCGCCGCCAGTCCGCGCCCAGTCGGGGGCTTCGGCCGCCGCGTCGTTGGTCAGTAAGGGGGCGTGCAGGTGGCCACTGAAGCCAAGCCTTTCGCTTCCCTCTCCTCCGGTTTGCTCGCCCGCAAGGGCGCTGCCCGCCCGGCCATGCGTCCGCAGGGTTTCGGACAAGGTGCCAGCGGTCTCGAGGACCTCGGCTGGAACGACATGGGCTTCGAACCGCCCAAGCCGGCGGAAGCGCCGCGCGATTCGGAGCATGACGCATTCGGCGAGGACATCGTTGAGATTCCCCGGGTTCACCCGACGGGTCTCACGCCGATCGATTCGCCGGTGCACTCACCGGTCCACCACCAGCAGGCAGAAATCGTCGAGCGGCTGAACGGGATCGACGAGTCCGAAGACGACGAAGTTGATGAGACCGCCGAGATTTTCGAGCCGCTCGCTGCGGAAATCGACGTCTCCGAGGTCGAGCAGCCCGCACCGCTGAAGGTGGTTCCGGTGGTCCAGCCCACTCTGCGCCGCGCTCCGCGCACGCGCGCTGCGGCAGGCAGCAAGGGAAAGGCGGCGTTCACGCTCCGCCTCGATCCCGAACGCCATTTGAAGCTCCGGCTCGCTTGCGCCGTCGACGGAAGGTCGGCGCAGCAGTTGGTGACCGATGCGCTCGACCAGTTGCTCGAGCGCATGCCCGATCTCAACGGGCTGGCCGCAAAGGCAAAAAATAGGGGGTAATTGTGATGAACCAGCCGCTCCGCTTCAGCTCAACAGCTTCGCTAATCGTCCTCGGTTCGATGATCGCCGGCTGCGCTGCGCCTCAAGCGCGTGTCGACGCGGCATCGCATTTCGGCGGCAGGACCGATGCCGATCTCGGCCTCGCGACGCGCGCTGCAGTGGCGCTAAACGCTCACCAGGTACCGCTAGCGATCGACCTCGCGGAGAAAGCGGTGGCCAAGAACCCCGACGACGCCGGCTTCCGTGCGCTGCTCGGAAATACGTACTTTGCCGGCGGCCGTTTCCGGTCGGCCGAGGCGGCGTACAAGGATTCGCTGACGATTTATCCCAAGCAGCCGCAGGTCGTGCTCAAGCTGGCGCTGGTGCAGATTGCACTTGGCAAGAACGACGAAGCTGTCCGCGACCTCAACGTCGGTCGCGCGGTGCTCGACTCTTCCGATTATGGCCTGGCGCTCGCGCTTGCCGGCCGCGCCGACCAGGCAATCGCCGTCCTCGATCCCGCCGCGCGTGAGCCGGGGGCCGATGCGACTGTCCGTCAGAACCTCGCGCTCGCCCACGCTCTGCGTGGTGACTGGGCCGAAGCCAAGACTATCGCCGCGCAGGACGTTCCGGCCGGCCAGCTCGACGCGCGCATGCAGCAGTGGATGCAGCTTGCCAGCCCGAAACACGCCTCCGACCGGGTCGCTGCGCTCGTCGGCGTAACGCCGGCGGCAAGCGATGCCGGGCAGCCCGTCCAGCTCGCCCTGAACAAGGGCGACACTCGCCTCGCCGAGGCTGCTCCGGCGGCCGCACTTGCCGATCAGAAGGCAGCACAGGTCGCGCCGGAGTTCCAATCTCTCGTAAAGCCGGCGTTCGTCGCGACGGCAGCCCCCGAGGCAATTCCTGCTCCGGTCGTTGCCGTTGCTCCGGCTCCGCCGCCGCCGCACGTCAGCACCCTTGCGGCGCTCGCCCAATCGGCGGTCGACGAGGCTAAGTCGGTGCTCGCTTCGGTGATGCACACGAACGCGGCCCCGAAGGTAGCCAAGCCGCGCCGCGCCGTTGCGACTGCTCACCGTGGCAATTCCTCGACGGTGGTCCAGCTCGGTTCCTATGGCTCGGCCGACCGCGTGCTCGCTGCCTGGGACAAGGCCGCGCGCAAATATAGTGCGCTCAAGGCCTATGCCCCGATGAGCGCGCGCTTCGCGAGCCCGAAAGGGACATTCTATCGCTTGTCGGTCCGCGGCTTCAGCGGGTTCAGCGAAGCGAATGCGCTCTGCAATTCGCTCAAGGCGAAGGGCGGCAGCTGCTTCGTCCGCAACTTCGCCGGCGACACGCCGGTACAGTACGCGGGGCGCTAGACCCCGCCGGCAACCACCAGTTCGAGGCAGGCCATGCGCACGGCCACGCCCATTTCGACCTGAAGCGTGACCAGGGACCGTCCGGGATCGTCGGCAATGCCGCCGTCGATCTCGACGCCGCGGTTCATCGGGCCAGGGTGCATCACGACGGCATCCGCCGACGCCATCGCCAGGCGGTCGCGAGTGAGGCCGTAGCGGGAAAGATACTCGCCGGGCGCATCGCCAAGCTCGGCTTCGAGGCGCTCGCGCTGGACGCGCAGCATCATCACGACGTCGGCGTCGGCAATGGCCTCATCGATCGACAGTGAAGGCACGTCGTCCGGCATCAGTTCGGGCGGGCCCGCCAGCCGGACCTCGGCGCCCAGCCGGGGCAACAGCTTGGCGTTCGACCGGGCGACGCGGCTGTGGCGGATGTCACCGCAAATCGCCACTTTCAGGCCGTCGATGCGGCCGATCCGGTGCCGGATGCTCGCGGCATCGAGCAATGCCTGGGTGGGATGCTCATTCGTGCCGTCGCCGGCGTTGAGCACCGGAGCTTCCATGATCTCGGCGACAACTTCCGGAGCGCCATTCTCGCGATGGCGGATGACGAGGGCGTCGGGCCGCATCGCGTTGAGCGTGCGCGCGGTATCCTCCAGCGTCTCCCCCTTGGCGACCGAGCTGCGTTCGACCGACAGCGCAATCGCCGAGGCACCGAGCCGGTGTGCGGCGGTTGCGAACGACATCGCGGTACGGGTCGAGTTTTCATAAAAGACGTTGAACACGATCTTGCCGTGCAGCCGCTCGCTCGATCGGCGGCCGCGATTGCCGGCGAAATATTCATTGGCCCGGTCGAGGATCTCGGCGATCTCCCCGTCGCTCAGCGAATCGATAGATAGCAGGTCCACGAGCGTCGCGATTATTCGGGAGCGGGGAGGTTGGCCAGCGCGTCGATCGCGCCCTGCAGGATGTGCGCCGCAGCCAGCGCATCGACCTTCTCGGCGCGGCGCGCGCGGCTGACGTCCGCTTCGATCATCGCCCGCTCGACGGCCTGCGTCGACCAGCGCTCATCCCACAGCAGGATGGGGAGATCCAAAGGCGCGAGGTTGCGGGCGAAGGCGCGGACCGACTGCGTCCGCGGAGAATCGCGACCGTCCATGCTGAGCGGCAGGCCGACGACGAGCCCCTGGCCATGCTCATGCTCAACGATCCGCCGGAGGCTGGCGAGATCCTGCGTGAACTTGGTCCGGCGAATCGTCTCGAGCGGCCCGGCGAAGTGCCAGCCCGCGTCACACATCGCGATGCCGATGGTCCTGGTCCCGACGTCGAGTCCGACGAGCTTGCCTGCACTCGGGAGAGCGTCAGCGAATTCCGCGCACGAGGACGTGATCAGCGACGCCATGCGGCGAGCCTCCGCTCCGCATCGCGCCGCACCGCGCCCCAGAACAAGGCGTAATCGTACACATGGTAGTTATTGCCCGGCAGCACGAACGAACCGAGCTCGGGCGGCAGCCCGTCGAGGATCAGCAGTCCCTTGTCGCAGCGCGCGCCGACTGCACCGGCTTCCAGCGTCGCCGAACGCATGTCGGCAGTCGGGATCAGCGTGCCGGGATTGTCCTGCGCGGGCGCCGCGGCGCCTTGCGTCCCGGTGATCGGGTTCACGCAGAGCGTATCCTCCTTGCGCCTTTTGTCGCCATTGAAGCCCGCCGTTTTCTCCCATTCGTGGAAGATGAAGTCGGGATTGGGCGGATCGGCGAAGGTCATCCATGACAGGATGCAGCCTGTTTGGTCGGACGCGGTGCACGCGGGCATGCCAAGCGCGGAAAGGTCGGCGCTGGTGCTGATCGGCCAGCCGACGACATAAGCCGCGACGATCCGTCTCGCGATCGGCTTGCCGGCGATCTTCTCCCGCAGCAGTCGTTCGAGATGCAGTGCGCCCTGGCTGTGCCCGGCAAGGATGATCGGCCGGTCGCCGGCTTCCTTGAGGAACTCGTCGAACGCCGCCGCGACGTCGCGATAGGCAAAGTCGAGCGCGGCCTGGGCGTCGTGGCTATCGAGCAGGAACGCGCCGTACGCCGCCTGGCGGTAACGCGGCGCCCAGATCTCGCCGGCGCCGTTGAATGCGCTTGCCTGGCTCTGGACGAAGAGGTTGGTTCGAAACGCCGTGTCGCCGCCGGCGTCGAGCGGGGCGTTCCAGCGGTCGGTCTGCAGGTAGGTCGTCGGGTGGATGTAGAAGACCGCCGCCTTGCCGCTCGCGACTCCAGCCACCCCATCAGGGCGCCAGCGGGAGGGATCGTCAGCCAACTGCGGCCGCGCGATCCAGCTCGCCGCATCGGAGTAATCCGGCCCACCGCCGGCCTTGACCGGCTCGAAATGGCCCTTGGGCACCGCCTGCTCGACCAGCACCCGGCCGCCCCACTGGTAGATCGCGAACGCGCCGGCGACGACCAGCAGGGTCAGGATGAAGATCACGAACAGGAAGCGGCGCGCGCACATGGGCCCGGCGGTTAGGGGAGGGGGCGAAGCCGGGCAAGCGCGCCGCCGCTTGCCGCTCCCGACCCCCGCCGCTATCGCCCCGCGGCATGTCCGTTTCCCCTGAACAAGTTAGGCACATCGCCAAGCTCGCGCGCATCGGGATGACCGATACGGAGATCGAGGCGCTCGTGCCGGAGCTCAACAATATCCTCGGCTGGGTCGAGCAGCTCGGCGAGGTCGACACCGACGGGGTCGAGCCGCTGGCGACGGTGATCGACCTCAAGCTGCGGCTGCGCGACGACGCCGTGACCGACGGAAACATCCGCGACGCGGTGCTCGCCAATGCGCCCGAGGCGCAGCACGGCTTCTTCGCCGTGCCGAAGGTGATCGAATGATGCGACTGGCTAAAATCCTCCCCGCAACGGGGAGGGGGACCGCGACGCGAAGCGGCGTGGTGGAGGGGGCCCGCGTGTCGGCCGCTTCTACTATGGGCCCCCTCCACCATCCTGCGGATGGTCCCCCTCCCCGTCCCGGGGAGGAATTGTGATGTCGGAACTGACTTCCAAAACCATCGCCGACCTCCGTCGCGGTTTGGGGTCGAGGGAGTTCAGCGCTCGCGAGGTGGCGGAGGCGTTCAATAGCGCCGTCGCGGCGGCGAAGACGCTCAACGCCTACACCATCGAGACTCCCGAGGATGCGCTCGCGGCCGCCGAGGCGGCGGATTCCGGCAAGGCGACCGGAGCGCTGGCCGGCATCCCGCTCGGCATCAAGGATTTGTTCGCGACCGAGGGCGTCGACACGACCGCCGGCAGCAAGATCCTCAAGGGCTTCAGACCGCCCTACGAAAGCACCGTCACCGCCAACCTCCGCAAGGCTGGCGCCGGGATGCTCGGCAAGCTCAACATGGATGAGTTCGCCATGGGCTCGTCGAACGAGACCAGCGCCTATGGCCCGGTGATCAGCCCATGGCGCAGGCACGGCAGCAATGTCGGCCTCACTCCGGGCGGTTCGTCGGGCGGATCGGCGGCGGCGGTCGCAGCCGGCATCGCGCCCGGTGCAACCGGCACCGATACCGGCGGCTCGATCCGCCAGCCCGCGGCGTTCGCCGGCATCTGCGGGATCAAGCCGACCTACGGCCGCTGCTCGCGCTGGGGCGTGGTCGCCTTCGCCAGCTCGCTCGACCAGGCCGGCCCGATGGCGAAGAGCGTGCGCGACTGCGCGATCCTGCTCGAGGCGATGGCCGGGTTCGACCCAAAGGATTCGACCTCGCTCGACCTTCCGGTGCCGCAGTGGGAAGCGAATTTGTCGAGCGATCTCAGCGGCAAGCGCGTCGGCATTCCAACCGAATATCGCATCGACGGCGTGCCCGCGGAGATCAACGATCTGTGGGACCGCGGCATTCAATGGCTGCGCGACGCCGGTGCGACGCCGGTCACCATCAGACTGCCGCACACCAAATATGCGCTGCCGACCTATTACATCATCGCGCCGGCCGAGGCGTCTTCCAACCTCGCCCGCTACGACGGCGTTCGCTACGGCCTGCGCGTCGAAGGCGTGAAGACGCTCGACGACATGTATTCGGCGACCCGGGCGGAAGGCTTCGGCGCCGAGGTCAAGCGCCGGATCATGATCGGGACTTATGTTCTGTCCGCAGGCTTTTATGACGCCTACTTTACCAAGGCGCAGAAGGTGCGCGCGCTGATCAAGCAGGACTTCCGCGATGCTTTCGAGCAGTGCGACGTGATCCTGACTCCGACAGCGCCATCGGCGGCGTTCGGCATTGGAGAGACCACGGACCCCCTGGCCATGTATTTGAACGACGTGTTCGCGGTCCCGGCGAGCCTCGCCGGCCTGCCCGCCATGAGCGTCCCGGGTGGGCTCGACGGGCAGGGGCTGCCGTTGGGGCTTCACCTTATCGGCAACGAGCTGGACGAGCAGACGGTGCTCAACGCCGGGCTGGCGATCGAGGAGCGCGCCGGGTTCAACGCACGGCCGGAGAAGTGGTGGTGATGGCAGACGCAGGCGCACCTTTCCGGATCAAGGGCGAAACTGGCGAGTGGGAGGTCGTGATCGGCCTTGAGGTCCACGCGCAAATCACGGCGACCGCGTCCAAGCTCTTCTCCGGCGCGGCGACGGCGTTCGGGGCGGAGCCGAACACGCAGGTCAGCCTGGTCGATGCTGCGATGCCCGGCATGCTCCCGGTGCCCAACAGGGAGTGCATCCGCCAGGCGGTGCGGACCGGCATGGCGCTCGACGCGAAGATCAACGCGTGGAGCCGGTTCGACCGCAAGAACTATTTCTACGCCGACCTGCCGCAGGGCTATCAGATCAGCCAGCTCTACCACCCGCTGGTCGGGGAGGGCGAGATCGAGGTGCTGGTCGACGAGAAGGACGACGTGAGCGCCAAGCGCATCGGCATCGAGCGCATCCACGTCGAGCAGGACGCGGGCAAGCTGATGCACGACCAGCATGCGACGATGAGCTACGTCGATCTCAACCGCTGCGGCGTCGCGCTGATGGAGATCGTGTCGCGGCCCGACATGCGTTCGCCCGCCGAAGCAGGCGCTTATCTCAGGAAGCTGAGGGCGATCCTCCGCTACGTCGGCTCGTGCGACGGCAATATGGAAGAGGGCTCGATGCGCGCCGACGTCAACGTCAGCGTGCGCAAGCCGGACGGTGAGCTGGGCACGCGGACCGAGACCAAGAATGTCAATTCGGTGCGCTTCGTCATGGCGGTCGTCGAGCATGAGGCCAAGCGCCAGGTCGAAGTGCTGGAGAACGGTGGCCAGATCGTCCAGGAGACCCGGCTGTTCGACCCCGACAAGGGCGTGACCCGAACGCTGCGGACCAAGGAAGACGCGCACGATTACCGCTATTTCCCGGACCCGGACCTGCTGCCGCTCGAGCTCGACGACGCGTTCCTCGACGAATGCCGCGGTTCCTTGCCCGAGCTGCCCGATGCCAAGCGCAAGCGCTATGAAGCGCTCGGCATAACGCCTTACAACGCCAGCGTTTTAACCGCCGAAGTCGAGACCGCGCGCTGGTTCGACGCGCTGCTCGACGCAGGCGC
>Ga0207705_10003306_pt1 | contig 12262 bp, 9 predicted proteins | sample KBSC13metaG_FD_184314 | JGI IMG/M metagenome (GOLD analysis project Ga0207705, IMG submission 184314) | Corn rhizosphere microbial communities from Kellogg Biological Station, Michigan, USA - KBS C1-3 metaG (SPAdes) (version 2) | ecosystem: Host-associated > Plants > Roots > Rhizosphere > Soil ...
CGGCCCTCGGCCACGCCGCGGGAGACTTCGGGTTGCAGCCGTCGCATCAGCCATCCACCGGCCATACCGACGGCCGTGCCGACGGCGAGCTGCAACCCGAAGTCTCCCGCGGCGTGGCCGAGGGCCGAGCCCGAGAGCGAGCCGGCTCCGAGCAGCGCCGCGAGCAGAGCGATCCCCACCGGGTCGTTCGCGCCCGACTCGCCCTCGAGCACCGTGGAGCTCCGGCCGCGGATCTCACCGAGCAGGCTGAAGACGACTGCCGGGTCGGTCGGCGCCAAGGCCGTCGCCAGCAGGAGCGACAGGTACCAGCTCACCCCCAGCAGCAGGTGGGCGGCGACCATCGCCGCCCCGGCGGTGGCGAAGGTCCCGACCAGGCCGAGGCCGAGGATGGGGACCGCCTCGGCACGGAAGCGCGGGAGACCCATGCCGCGTCCGCCGTCGAAGAGGATGACGATGAGGGCCACCGTCACGACGTCCGCCACGTGCCGCTGCTCCACCGAGAACGGCAGCAGCATCGCGAGGGCGAGGTAGACGACGGGCTTCAACGGGCTTCCTCCGGGCAGCAGGACACGACTGCCGACCAGGCTTCCCGGCGCACCTGACCCACAGCCTAGGGTTCTCGGCGTGTTCAGCGTGACGACCACCGTCCAGATCCGGTTCAGCGACTTCGACCCGCTCAACCACGTCAACAACGTGGCGTTCTTCGAGATCATGGAGACCGCCCGGGTCGAGGCGATGCGGAAGCTTCCCCGGTCGCTCAAGGGGCACATGGTCGTCCGTCACGCCTCGTGCGACTACGAGGACCAGATCCGCGGCGGGACCCGCTCCGTCGATGTGGTGGTGTCCGTCGAGAAGGTCGGCGGCTCGTCCTTCTCGCTCCTGCACGAGATCACTGCGGACGGCCGCCTCGTGGGGCGAGGCCACGTCACGATGGTCGCGCTCGCCGACGGCGCGTCGCGCCCGCTGACCGACGAGGAGCGCGCCTTCCTCTCGGCATGAGAGACCTCGTCAGGGCAGGAGCTCGTCGAGGGCGCGCCACACGCGCTGCACGGACACCGGCCCCTTGGCCTTGACCGACGGGGCGAACAAGGACACCCGTAGCTCCTCGAGCATCCAGAAGACCCGGTCACGACCGGGTCCGGGCGGCAGCTTGGCCCACTCCTCCTGCACCACGTGCACGTCGCCCATGAGCTCTGCGTCGCGCGGTGAGCGCTTCTCCGCTCGCACCTGCGCCGCCTGCAGGTAACGGGCGATGTCCGGCAGCCGGGCAGCACCGTGCTCGGTCACGAACCCCTTGTGCACCAGGCGATCCCGCTGCGCAGCGAGGTCGGCGCCGGCGGGTCCCGCAAGCACGGCAGGGGGTACGGCGAGCACGCGCTCGACGTCCTTGAGGACCTGCAGCAGCGCCTCGACGATGCCGGCGCGCACTCGCGCGAGCTGCTCCTCGAAGTCGGCTTGCGTACGCGGGTCGGAGGTCGTCAGCGCGTCGACGGCGGCGGTCAGGCAATCGTCCATCAGGGCCGTCAGCGACCCGTGCGGGTTGTTCGACAGCGCGAGCTTGGTGGCGTTGGACAGGCGGGCGCTGACCGCCTTGACCGGCGAGGGCGTGTTGAGGAGCAGCAGCCGTCGTACCCCTGCGTGGTGGACGGACGGAGAGGGCTGCGGGAGGACGCGCAGGGCGGCCGAGGTCCCCTCGTCGACCAGCGCCGGGTAGCCGACGACAGCGCCGCTCACGACCTCGGCCGGGATGTCCCCGACAGTCCACGCCGTGAGCGCGGACACCTCGAGATCGCCTGCTGCGGAGGCGATCGCGGCCTGAACCGGCTTCGCGAGCTGCGCCTGCAGAGCGGCCAGGTCCTTGCCCTCGCCGACCACGGTCGTTCCGTCGACGACCCGGTACGTCGGCCGCAGGTGCGACGGCAGCCGGTCGATCCCCCACTCCTCGACCGGGACGACGACGCCCTTGAGCAGCCGCACCTCGCGGGACAGCGCGTGCAGCAGGTCCTCCTCGCGAGGCGAGACCCGCTCGAGGACGGCCCGCGCCGTGTCCGGGGCGGGGACGAGCTTGACGCGCAGCGGCTTCGGCAGCGTCTTGATGAGGGCGGTGACGAGCTCCTGCCGCATCCCCGGCACCTGCCAGGCGAAGTCCTCCGGCTTCACCCGGTTGAGGACGGCAAGCGGCACGTCGACGGTCACGCCGTCGGCGTGCGTGCCCGGGTCGAACTCGTAGGAGAGGTCGAACCGCAGGTCGCCGCTGACCCACACCGACGGGTGCTCTCCCGGGTCGACGTCGCCCGCGACGAGGTCCTCGAGCCTCAGGTCGAGGAGCGTCTTGTCGTCCTGCTTCTTCCACCAGCGGTCGAAGTGGGCGCCGCTGACGACGTCCTCGGGGATGCGCTTGTCGTAGAAGTCGTAGACCACCTCGTCGCTGACGGCGATGTCACGCCGGCGGGCCCGCCGCTCCAGCTCCTCGACCTGCCCGAGCAGCTCGTTGTTCTTGCGGTAGAAGGCGTGGTGCGTCTCCCAGTCGCCCTCGACAAGGGCGTGCCGGATGAAGAGGTCGCGGGACAGGCTCGGGTCGATGCGGCCGTACTGCACCTTGCGCTGCGCGACGATCGGGATGCCGTAGAGCGTGACGCGCTCGAAGGCCACGACCGAGCCGCGCTTCTTCTCCCAGTGCGGCTCCGAGTAGCTCCGCTTGAGCAGGTGGCCACCGACCGCCTCGATCTGCTCGGGCGTGACGGCAGCCACCTGGCGGGCGAACAGCCGCGAGGTCTCGACCAGCTCCGCCGCGACGACGAGCGCGGGTTGCTTCTTGGCGAGCGGCGTCCCGGGAGCGATGACGAACCGCGCACCGCGCGCGCCCAGGTAGTCGCGCGTCGCCTCCTGCTTGAGGCCCACGTGGCTGAGCAGACCGGAGAGCAGTGCGGTGGACGGATCGCCCGACGACGAGGTGTCGAGGTCCAGCGAACGCGCCACCCGGCGCAGCTGGCTGTGCAGGTCCTGCCACTCGCGGATGCGCAGGTAGTTGAGGAACTCGCGCTTGCACATGCGGCGGAAGGCGCTGGAGGACATGGCCTTCTGCTGCTCCTGGACGTGCTTCCACAGGTTGAGCCAGGCCAGCAGGTCCGAGCCCGGCTCGGCGAACCGGAGGTGCGCCTCGTGCGCCTGCTGCTGCTTGTCGAGCGGGCGCTCGCGCGGGTCCTGGATCGAGAGGGCGGCCGCGATGACGAGGACCTCGCGGACGCACCCGAGCCGGCCCGCCTCGACGATCATCCGCGCCATCCGCGGGTCGACCGGCAGCTGCGCCAGCTGCCGTCCGACGCGGGTGAGCCGGCCGTCGTCGCGCAGCGCGCCGAGCTCCTCGAGCAGCTGCAGGCCGTCGCGGACGTTCCGCTTGTCGGGCGGCTCGACGAAGGGGAAGGCCTCGAGGTCGCCGAGCCCCAGCGAGGCCATCTGCAGCAGCACCGATGCGAGGTTGGTCCGGAGGATCTCCGGGTCGGTGAACTCCGGCCGGCTGTCGAAGTCCTCCTCGCTGTACAGGCGGATGCAGATGCCGTCGGCCACGCGGCCGCAACGACCCGCCCGCTGCGTCGCCGAGGCCTGGCTGATCCGCTCGATCGGGAGCCGCTGCACCTTCGTGCGCTGCGAGTAGCGGGAGATGCGCGCGGTGCCGGGGTCGATGACGTAGCGGATGCCGGGCACCGTCAAGGAGGTCTCGGCGACGTTCGTGGCGAGCACGATCCTGCGCTTGCTGTGCGGGGCGAACACCACGTGCTGCTCGGCCGCCGAGAGCCGGCCGAACAGCGGCACGACGTCGGCGTCGGTGGCGCCGCGCAGGACGTCCGCGGCATCGCGGATCTCCCGCTCACCGCTGCAGAAGACCAGGACGTCGCCGTCGCGCGGCAGCTCCTCGAGCGCGCGGACGATGCCGCTGACCTGGTCCTCGTCCTCCTCCAGCGGCCGGTAGCGGACCTCGACCGGGTACGTCCGGCCGCTGACCTCGAGCACGGGAGCGTCGTCGAAGTGCCGGCTGAACCGCTCGGGGTCGATGGTCGCCGAGGTGATGACGACCTTGAGGTCGGGCCGCCGCGGCAGCAGCTGCTTGAGGTAGCCGAGCAGGAAGTCGATCGTCAACGAACGCTCGTGCGCCTCGTCGATGACGATCGTGTCGTACGCCAGCAGATCCCGGTCCCGGCTCAGCTCCGCGAGCAGGATGCCGTCGGTCATGACCTTGACCATCGACGTCTCGGACACCTGGTCGTGGAAGCGGACGGTGTAGCCGACCAGCTCCCCCAGCTCGGTCCCGAGCTCCTCGGCCACGCGCTCCGCGACGGCGCGGGCAGCGATGCGTCGCGGCTGCGTGTGGCCGATGAGGCCCGTGACCCCGCGCCCCAGCTCGAGCAGGACCTTCGGGAGCTGGGTCGTCTTCCCCGAGCCCGTCTCACCCGCGAGCACGACCACCTGGTGGGACCGGATGGTTTCCGCGACCTCGTCACGGACCTGGGCGACCGGCAGGTGCTCCGGGTACGTGATCGGGGGCACGGCGGCCCGCCGGGCGGCCACGCGGGCCGCCGACCGGCCGACGTCGCCGGCCACCTTCGCCAGGTCCGCGCGCGGGTCGTCCAGCCGGCGCGCGAGCCGCTGCCGGTCGCGCAGCATCAGCTCCGGGAGCTGCTCCCGGAGCGCAGCGATCGAGGGAGCGGCCATGACCCCCTCAGGCTAGGCGGCCTCAGGTGTGGGTCGTCGAGCCGTTTCCTGACGTGTCCGGGCCCTGCCCGGGCGGCGGGCCGAAGCCCGGCGCGCCCGGGCCGCCTTGCGGAGGCCCGCCGACGAAGATCCGCTCGGCGTAGCGGCTGCTGCCCGTCCCCTCGGTGTGGACGAAGACCGTGTCGCCCTTCCGCACCTCGCTGATCGAGCCCTGGGCACCGTTGACGACGACCTGGGTCGCGCCGGTCACGCGCACGGTCGTGCCCGCGACGGTGATGCTGAAGCTGCTGACCGCGGAGACCGTACCGGTGAGCTCCCGGGTGGCGAACCCGCCGCCCGCGAAGCCCTGCTGCCCCGTGGGGAAGCCGTTGCGCCCCGACCCGGGCGGGCCGCCGAAGCCGCCTCGCGCGTTGTCGGTCGCGGCTGACGAGCCGCCCTGCATGACCAGGACACCGACGAACCCGACCACCACCGCCGTGCCGACGATGCCCGCGACCTTGGCCCTCGACGACCAGGTGCGGGTGGGAGCCGGCTCGGAGGACGCGATGTCCGCGGGCGCGGATGTCCACGTGGCGAGGTCGTCGGCAGCAGAGGGAGTCTCGTCGTCCATGCACCCAGCCTCGTGACCGACGCCGTCAGCGCCCTGTCAGCGACCTGGGAGGACCCTGGCAGTCTGGCGACATGGCGAAGCGCAGCGCAGGGATCCTGCTGTTCCGCCGCGTCCCCGCCCTGGAAGTGCTGCTCGCCCACCCCGGCGGCCCGCTGCACGCCAAGAAGGACGTCTGGACCGTTCCGAAGGGCGAGTACGCGGACGACGAGGTGCCGATCGACGCGGCCTACCGCGAGTTCGCCGAGGAGACCGGTCACCCGGTGCCCGCCGGGCCCGCCCTCGACCTCGGCGAGATCCAGCAGAAGGGCGGCAAGCTCGTCGTCGCCTGGGCCGTCGAGGGCGACGTCGACCCTGGCACCTGCGTCAGCAACACGTTCGGGATGACGTGGCAGGGGCGCTGGCAGGAGTTCCCGGAGATCGACCGCGTGGCGTGGTTCGACCTGGCGACCGCGCGGGCCAAGATCAACGAGCGGCAGGCGCCCTTCCTCGACCGGCTCCGGGAGCTTGTGCCCGAGTTGTGAGGTGTGTCACCTTTCGTCGGTGTTACCGCCCGGTAGCAAACCGACGCTCAGGAGGAGCTCCTTGCGCACGACCCTGGCCCTGCTCACGACCGCGGCGCTCGCGGTCGGGCTCACCGGCACGCTGCAGTCCCCCGCTCTCGCCGACGGACCCGGGGTCGGCTCCCCGTGGATCGTCTCGGTGGGGGACTCCTACATCTCCGGGGAGGCCGGCCGGTGGGCCGGCAACTCCAACAACGGCGAGTCCTCCATCGACGCCCTCGGCTCGACGGCGTACTACGACAACGCCGGGCACACCGCGGAGACGATCAACCGCTGCCACCGCAGCCAGTCCGCTGAGGTCTACACCGGCGTCGTCAACGGCATGAACCTCGCCTGCTCGGGAGCGAAGACCTCGACCTTCACCGACAGCAACGGCTACTTCAAGCCGGGCCTCGACTTCTACAGCAGCGGCGGCAACCAGGGGCAGGCGCTGATGCTGCAGGGCTTCGCGGCGACGCACAACGTCAAGGCGATCGCGGTGAGCATCGGCGGGAACAACTTCAACTTCGGCAGCGTCGTGCAGTCCTGCGTCAGCGACTTCCTCGGCTCGCCGTCGTGGTACCCGGACTACTGCAACGACGACAGCTCGGTGAAGGCCAACTTCACGAGCGCGAACATCACCGCGCAGACGACGGCCGTCAAGAACGGCCTGCTCAACCTGCGGACGGCGATGCGCAACGCCGGCTACGCCGACGGCTCGTACTCCCTCATCGTGCAGAACTACGAGTCGCCGCTGCCCACCTCGAGCGGCATGCGCTACTCCCAGTCCGGCTACACCAGGCAGAGCACCGGTGGCTGCGGCTTCTGGGACAACGACCTCAACTGGGCCAACAGCAGCGCGCTACCGACCATCAACAGCGCCGTGTCCAACGCCGCCTCGCAGGCCGGCATCGCCAACACCAAGCTGCTGAACCTCGCAGGCGCGTTCAACGGCCGTCGCCTGTGCGAGAACACCGTCGGGCTCATCGAGGAGAAGGGCCTCGCCGGCTGGTGGGCCAACGGCGCCGTGGACCAGACCGAGTGGATCAACCAGATCCGCACGGTGTCGACGGCCGGGTCGGACTACTACATCCAGGAGTCCCTGCACCCCAACTACTGGGGCCAGGGTGCTCTGGCGAACTGCCTGACGCAGGCCTGGAACAACGGGGCTCCGCGCGGCGGTACGTGCACGCGGGGCGCCAGCGGGCTGAACAGCTACGGCGAGCCCAACATGGTCCTCAGCTAGCTCTTCAGGAGCACCGCGAGCTCGTCCTCGAGGTAGCCGGCCATCGTGTCGAGGTCGGGGACGAGCTCGCGGTCGGCGATGAGCCCGAAGTGCATGCCGCCGTCGAGCGAGCAGACCGTGATGTTCAGGCCCTGGCCGTCGGCGATCGCGGACAGCGGGTAGTAGCCGAGCAGCCGAGCACCGGCGTAGTACAGGGCGATGTTGGGCCCCGGCACGTTGCTGATGAACAGGTTGAACGGGTTGACCCGCTCGAGCAGCCGGACCCGGGCGGCCAGGCGGGCGGCCTGGCCGGCGAGCGCCGGCATCGCGAACTGCGTGACGTCGCTGAGCAGCGTGGCGGGCAGCGCGCCGTGCTGCTCCTTCGCGGCCTGCATCGCCAGCGAGCAGGCGTGCAGCCGCTCCACGGGGTCGGCCAGGTGGGTCGGCAACCCCGCGATCATCGTGCTGACCTTGTTGCCGTTGGACCCGCGCTCCTCGTCGGTGCGGATGGACACCGGCACGGCCGCGACGAGCGGGTGCTCCGGCAGCGCGTCGTGGTCGAGCAGCCACCGGCGCAGGGCGGCTGTCGACAGCGCCATGACGACGTCGTTCACCGTACCGCCGTGCGCGTTCTTGACCTGCTTGATGTCCTCGAGCGAGAGCGTGCGGAACGCCCAACGGCGGTGGGGCGAGATCGGCTTGTTGAACGGCGTGCTGGGCGCCCGCAGTCCGGGTGAGGGCAGCACGTCGCTGCGGCTGTCGCGCCGCAACGAGAGGGCGAGCGACGGCGCCCTGCGGACCATGTCAAGGGTCATGCGCGCCGCCCGGACGGGGTGGCCGGCCATCGCCACGGCCGACCGGCTGAGGACCTCCAGCGTGCCGGGGGCGCGCTCCGACCGCCACGGCACCTGCTCCACCGCGCGTCCCTCGGGCGTGATGTCCAGCACAGCAGTCAGGAGCTCGCTGCCGGAGACGCCGTCGATCGCGGCGTGGTGGACCTTCGTGTAGACGGCCATCCGGCCGCCTTGCAGGCCGTGGATGAGGTAGAGCTCCCAGAGCGGCCGGGTCCGGTCGAGAGGCCGCGCGTGCAACCGCGCGGCCTGCTCGGCGAGCTGCTTGTCGTCGCCCGGAGCGGGAAGGGCGAGCTCCCGGACGTGGTACTCGATGTCGAAGTCGGGGTCCTCGATCCAGTACGGCTGGTCGAGGCCGAGCGGCACGTTGACCAGCCTGCGCCGGAAGGGCGGCAGCAGGTGCAGGCGCGACTCGATCATGGCCGTCAGCCGGTCGAGCGTGAGCGGTTCCGGCGCGGTGCTCGGGTCGAGGACGCACACGCTCCCGACGTGTCCGAAGACCGCGGAGGTCTCCATGGCGAGGAAAGCGGCGTCGAGGCCCGTCAGCTGCTGCACAGGAGATGTCTACTGCTTCGCCAGGACCTGCGCGATCCGCTCCAGCGTGCGGGTCATGTTCTCGGCTGTCTTCGTGGCGGCGCGGCGCACGATCGGCCGCGTCACGGGCGACTCCTTGCGGATGTCCCACGACTCCTTGACCAGGGTGCCGCCCTCGACGGGCTCGAGCTCGTAGCGCCAGATCCGTCCGCCGGCGAACGGATCGACGAGGCTGATCGGAGCACGGGTCTGCCAGGCGAGCCGCCGGTCCTCCTCGAACTCGACGACGGTGCTGCGCATCGCGTACGGCACCCCGAGGACCATGTTCATCCCGAAGGTCGCGCCGAGCTCGAGGTGCTCGGGCACGTCACGGGCCTCGCGGACCGTGCCGCTGCCGTCGAACTCGTGGTGCCGGCTGGGGTCGGACAGCAGCGCGAAGATCTCGGCGGCGGGGGCGGGGATGAGCCGCTCGACAGTGACGACGTCTTGGGTCATGACGCGGAAGGTTACGGTGCCGGCATGGCGGTCACCTACTCGTCCTACCTGCGCGTGGAAGAGCTGCTGGCCCTGCAGCAGGACCCGCGGGCTCACGACGAGCTGCTCTTCGTCGTCCTGCACCAGTCGCACGAGCTCTGGTTCAAGCTGGCGCTGCACGAGCTCGACGAGTCCATCCGCCTCGTCGCCGCGGACCGCTTCCCCGAGGCGGAGACCCGGCTGCGCCGGATCGTCACCGTCATGCGCCAGCTGGTCGCGCAGTGGGACACGCTCGGGACCATGACGCCGGCCGGCTACCTCGAGTTCCGGCACGTCCTCGAGGGCGGCTCGGGCTTCCAGTCCGCGCAGTTCCGCGAGCTCGAGTTCTCGTCCGGGCGCAAGGACGCGTCCTACCTGTCCTCGCCGTGGCTCTCGGAGGGCGAGCTGGTGCGGCTTCGGCGGCGGCTCGACGCACCGTCGCTCGCGGACGCCTTCTCCGACGCGCTGGGGCGCGCCGGGGTGAGCGACGTCGTCGACGTCCTGCGCGCCGGTCCTTCGCTGCTGACGATGCTCGCGGAGACGTTGCTCGACTACGACGAGGCGGTCGGGCACTGGCGGCACCGGCACGTGCTGGCCGTCGAGCGGCAGATCGGGCTGAAGCCCGGCACGGGCGGGTCGTCAGGGGCGGCGTACCTCCGCTCGACGCTGACCCACCGCTTCTTCCCCGAGCTCTGGGAAGCGAGGACCCGGCTCTAGAGCTCCAGGAGCATCCGGGTGTTGCCGAGGGTGTTCGGGCGCACACGGGCGAGGTCGAGGAACTCGGCGACACCCTCGTCGGGCGACTGCAGCAGCTCGGTCGCGACGCCCGCGTCGACGAGCACCTCGTCCGCGGGGTGGAAGCCGGCCCGGCCGAAGAACTCCGTCTCGAACGTCAGGCAGAAGACCCGCCTGATCCCGAGCTCGCGCGCCGTGTCGAGCAGGCCGGCGAGGACCGCGGCGCCGATGCCCTTGCCGTGGTGGTCGGGGTGGACGGCCACGGTACGGACCTCCGCGAGGTCCTCCCACATCACGTGCAGCGCACCGCAGCCGACGACGACGCCGTCGAGCTCGGCGACCCGGAACTCCTGCACGTCCTCGTAGAGAACGACGGTGGCCTTCGACAGCAGGCGGCGGTCAGGGGCGTACGTGTCGATGAGGCCGCGGATGGCGGCGACGTCAGCGGTCCGGGCCCGGCGCACGATCACGCCAGCGACCCTAACCTCAGACGGCCCGGCCGGCGGCGTCGAAGCGGACGGTCTTGGTGCCCGACGTGGTGCAGAACGTGAAGGCGTTGCCGATGCGGGTGTGCGGCTGGCCGAGCAGCGCGAGGACCTGCTCGGGCGTCTTGCCGCGCACCCCGTCGACGGACGGCAGGTCGGGGATGTCGGAGCGGCACGCATCGCCGCGGACCCCGATGCCGCGCTCCCACATCTCGAGATAGGCCTCGGCGCCGTTGTCCACGTCCTTGGTGAACGCCGCGCCGTCGCCGATCTGGTCGGCCTGCACCTGGATGTCCTGGATCCAGTCCGGGTAGAGCCCGTAGTGCTCGACGCCCTCGGTGTTGACGTCCCAGGTGCGGACACCGGTGTGGGCCTTGGAGATCGTGGTGCCGCCGAGGCCCTTGAACGGGTACACCACGCCCTTGCCTGGCTTCGGGTTGCGTGGGGCGGCCTGGGCGGAGAAGCCGCTGATGTCCGAGCCGTAGCCGATGCCGAACAGGAAGCGCGGGTCGGCGTGCTTGCGCAGCAGCTCCCACTTGCCCAGGAACGTCGACGAGCCGTCGGCGTGCGGCGTGACGACGCCGCCCATGTGCAGGATCTGGAAGTAGTTGGCGTCATCGGCCCACGAGTGCGAGGACACGATGCCGCTGTAGTGGTGCGCGGCCACGTAGTCGAGCGCCTCCTGGCGGGCGACGGCGCTCATGTGGTCGGGGTCGAAGATCATGCCGCGCTTCATGAGGCCGTCGAGGAAGTCCTTGCCGAGCTGCGACAGGCCGATCGCGTTGCACTGCGGGCCCGCCGGGTAGACCGGGGCCACACCGGTCGCGCCGCTCATCTTCAGCACCGCGCCGAAGATCGCGTCGCGCCCCACGTTGCCGTCGCTCTCGTCCGCGACGTTGTACTGCTGCTTGTCGTGCTGCACGGGACCGAAGGGCGACGTGCAGGAGGTCATCTCCCAGAAGTGGCCGGTCTCCTTGTAGTTGCCGTTGTTGACGATGAGGCCGGTCGAGCCGTCGTCGCCGGTCACGCCGGTGAGGGCGTTGTCGAACTTGTTCGTCATCTCCATCTGGCGGACGCCGAGCTTGTAGACCTCGGACAGGCGCTTGTCGATGTCGGCCGCGGTGCAGGACGGGCCGGTGTAGTACGAGCGGCAGCCCAGCGGGCGGCTGACCTCGATGCCCATGATGACCGCGAGCCGGCCGCTGTTGATCACGCGGCGGGCCTGCAGCGGGTCGGTGACGATGCGGTACCAGCCGCGGCCCGGACCGCCGTACTGCGCGTCGATGAAGCGCTCCAGCTCACGGGTGCGGTTGGCCTCGAGGGCCACCGTCTCCATCTCGTCGCAGGTGTTCTTCTTGAGCGGGTAGATCTCGCAGAGCTGCCCGTTCTGCACGAGCAGGTTGGTGTACATCCGCAGGCCACCGCGCCAGGCCCGCTCGATCCACTTGTAGTAGACCTGCTGGTGCGTCAGCGAGTTGTAGTGGGGCCAGAAGCTGAAGGTCGGGTAGCCATCGGTCGCGTGGCCCGTCGCCGGGTTCTGGCCCGACAGCACGTCCTCGAGCACGGCGCCCTGACCGTGGGCCACCTTGTGGTCGGGGCAGTCCTGGAGGGCGGCGTTGATGCCGTACGGGTGCCAGACGCGGCCGCAGATGACGCGGCCGCCGAGGAACTCGAAGGCCATCGTGTGCAGGTGGGCGTCCATGTAGCCGCTGGTCGCGGCGTAGGGCGTGGCGCCCTTCAGCTGGGGGCCGGTCACGCCTGTGCCGGACTCCGGCCAGACCGCACAGCCCTTCGTGGCGACGAGGGTGAACTGCGCCGCCTTCGTCGTCAGCGCGCCGGCCCCGGCGGTGAGGACGCCGGCGGGCGAGGACACGATCGTCGCGCTGATCGGCGGGTCGAGCGGACCCGTGACGGCAGGGTCGCCGTCGTCGTAGGCCTGCTGGAGGACGAACGCGTGCCCGACCTGCTTGAGCACCCACTCGGCCGAGGCCGAGGGCGCCGCGGCGTCGACGACCTTGTCGCCACGCACCTGCGCGACGAGGGGCGCGGTGCCGACCTCG
>Ga0207705_10003307_pt1 | contig 12262 bp, 11 predicted proteins | sample KBSC13metaG_FD_184314 | JGI IMG/M metagenome (GOLD analysis project Ga0207705, IMG submission 184314) | Corn rhizosphere microbial communities from Kellogg Biological Station, Michigan, USA - KBS C1-3 metaG (SPAdes) (version 2) | ecosystem: Host-associated > Plants > Roots > Rhizosphere > Soil ...
GTCGGGTCATCACGCTGCTGACCGATTTCGGCACCGCCGACGGCTACGTGGGCGAGATGAAAGGCGTGCTGCTCAGCCACGCACCCGACGCGGCCCTCGTGGACATCTCGCACCGGGTTGCGCCGCAGGACGTGGATGGTGCGCGACTGGCCGTGGCGCGCTACTGGCGGCGATTTCCAGCGGGAACGGTGCATCTCGTGGTCATCGATCCCGGTGTCGGCGGCTCTCGGGCCGCGATCGCCGTGGAGAGCGAGCAGCGATTTCTCGTCGGGCCGGACAACGGTGTGCTCTCGCCAGCACTGCTGCACGCGGATGCACGATGCGTGGAGCTGCCCGTTCCGGCGGGCGCGGCGCCGACGTTTCATGGCCGCGACCTGTTCGCGCCGGCTGCTGCTGCGCTGGCGCGAGGGACGCCAATCGACTCGCTCGGAAAGGTGTGCACGACTCCCCACCTTCGCCGCACGCCGGAAGCGGCACGGCGCGAGGATGGCAGCATCGCCGGGGAGGTGATCACGGTCGACCGGTTCGGCAACAGCGTGACCAACCTCGTGTCGTGGCGCGGCGGGTCGGTGGAAGTGAACGGCCGCCGATTGCCGCTCGTGCGCACCTACGCCGACATCGGTGTCGGTGAAGCTGCAGCGCTCGTCGGCTCCAGCGGGCTCCTCGAGATTGCCGTGCGCGACGGCAGCGCGGCGGCGGTGCTCGGCCTGCAGCGCGGAAGCGCCGTGGTGCTCAGGCCGACCTGAGGCGGCCGCTGCGCGACGTCAGCGACCGCCGCGATGGACTTCGATCTGCCCGAAGAAGGTCTTCGCGTGCACGTCGAGCTTGTGCGGCGCGGCGTCGTAGTTCGTGGAATACCACGCCCCATCTCGCTTCACCATGCCCTCGTGATCGAAGCCGGCGAGGAGCCGATCGACATCCACGCGAACGCCCACATCCGACGGTACGCGGAGCACCAGGTTGCCGATCGCGAGCTTGGCGTCCACTGCGAGGTCGTGCGTCCACGTGCCGCTGAAATCGAGGTCGATCACGCCGGCACCGCCGTGCACGCGGATCTGATCCGCGTTCGCATTCGCGAGATGCAACGCGAGAAGATCCGCCGCGCCGACGTCGATCGTGAGGTCACTCATCCGTGTGCGATTCGGCTGCGAGAACATGACGTTGGCGTCCGTCGCGCCGCATTCGAGGCGCAGTGAGCGCAGCGTGAGCCCGCCGAGATCGAGCCGGCTCTCGGTGCCTCCGAGCTGCAGGTCGAGATCGAGCGGCGCGCTGGCCGGCAGCACGAGCCGAAGCTCGCCACTGTCGTCACGATCGCTGAACCGCTGCGCCCCGTCGCGAGTCTCGAGGCCGAGCACGGCGCTGCGTGCGGCGGCGTCGTACCGATGCAGGGGTGCGGCGCGGCGCTCGTCGTAGCGCAGGTGCATCGAATAGAGTAGCGGGTCGTTCGAGGCGCGCACGTCCACGCGGCCGGCACCATACTGCACGCGGATGCGCTGCGGCAGGCTGTCGTGCAGCTGCCGCGAGATGTCCACCGTACGCCAGAGCGGCGATCCCTGGGCGCTCATCGTGGCGGGCGCGAGGAGCACGGCGCCGAGCGTGAGCGTGGCGAGAGAACGGATCATGATGCCTCCGTGACCTTGGGCCGCCGAGCGGCGACGACTCCGGTGAGTGGCGTAGGTGTCTGCCACGACGCGAGCTCCACCGGGCGTGCCCCAGTCGCGACGCGACGATGAGTTCCGGCGCGCGAGAGGAGCGCGGCGCCGAACCCGAGCGTCACGGCGACCCAGGTCATGGCGAGCGCCGCGGCGCGGATCACCGTGGCGGCGAGCGGCGACCAGGTGAGCAGCGCGGCCACCATCCAGAGCACGAAGAAGACGGCAACGCCGATGGCGAGCGCCGTGAGCGCCCGTGCACGTGGCGTGGCGTCGCCCTCGCGATTCACCGAACCGCCAACCAGCCGCGCCACGGCGAGGAAGCCGAGGGTGAGCAGGCCGGCGACGGCAATGCCGTACGCGACGATGGCGAACGGAATGAGCAGCACGCCGATCAGCGTCAGCGCGAGCGCCACGATGAGCACCGCGAGCGCCGGCAGCAGGAGCACCTGGCCGAGCAGACCGACCCAGAACGCGCGCGCAAAGCGAAGCTCGAGCACGCCGACGACTTCGTCGAGGTTGGGACCGGCGAACAGCAGCACCCCGATGGCGACGATGAGTAGTACACCGAAAGTGGCGGCCACCATCTTCGCGCTCTCCATCGTGCGCTGGAATGGCGTGCGGGTAATCAGTGTCGGGGCGCTGGCAGCGAACAGCGTGGGGAGGGAGCTCATGCTGCGCATCTCTCCACCCACCGTACCCTCGGCGATCACCTGGCCGCCGACGGAGAGCGCATCGCCCGTGACGACACCGCCGCGCTGCACGGTGACGTCGCCGGCGAGACTGACCACCGAGCCATTCACCTGGCCAGCGACGACGATGGGCCCGCGCGCCAGCACGGTTCCGTTGACCGTGGTGCCGGCGGGAATGGTGCGCCCGCCGGCTGCGATGCTGTCGGCGGATGGAAGATCGGCAACGGATTCGCCCTTGCGCAGGCGCTCCAGCTCGGTGCCACTATCGGGGCGGGCGCCCTGCGCACCCGCCGCGCCCGGGATCAGGAACCCGAGCGCGCAGAGTCCAGCGAAGAGGCGCCGCATGTCAGGCGCGCCGGCCAGCGACCGCGAGACGCCGGATGCCGACGACGGTACCGGCCGCGGCGAGAAGGAACGCGAGGAAGAGGAGCGAGGCTCCCACCGCCCCCAGCCCCTGGAGCGCCGAGAGCGCTGCGTCGCCAAGGAGCGCCACGGCGAGGTCGCGCGCCGCACCGACGACCGCGCCGCGGACCCGGTCGCCCAGCAGCCCCGTGACGAAGATGACGGCGTCGCCCTGAAGGGCGAGCCAGATCATGCCAAGGGTGAGGGTCAGGGCCACGGAGCCGGCCACGGCCGCGGCCGCGATGCGCGCGCCCACGGATGCTGGCATCCAGCGGCGCACCGAGTCGCGAGCCGCCACGTGGGCTGGCACGAACACCGGCACCTGCGCCATGACGCGATCGGCAAGTCGGGAGTCGGGGGCAAAGTGGGGAAGCGATTCCAGCGCGTCGACCACGATGCGCGCGTCCTCGAGCCGCTCGCGGCAGTCCGCACATTCCTGGATGTGCGCGCGCAAAGGGGCGACGCCGAATCCGGCCTCGCCGTCGACCAGAAGGTCGATCTCGTCTGGGAGCAGGTGTCTGTGGTTCATGATGTCTGACCCTCGTACGGGTCCCGGCTGGGCCGGGTTTCAACCTTCCGGCGGGAGGGCCGGATGCGGTCACTGGTCATTCGCGGGTGTGCTCCAGCGCACGGCGGAGCTCGTGCCTGGCGCGGTGGATGTAGGTCTTCACGGTGCCCAGCGGGAGGTCGAGGGTGGAGGCGATTTCCTCGTAGGAGCGCCCCTCGACGTGGCGGAGCATGATGCAGGATCGGTACTCGGGGCGGAGCCGGGCGATGGCCTGCTCGATGGCCGAGCCGAGCTCCTTCGCTTCCATCTCCTCCAGGGCGTTCTCCGCCGTGTCGGCGACGTCGAACCGGGTGGACTCCTGCGCCTCGGCGGTGACGGCGTGCGGCGAGCCGTGCATGCTCACCGTATCCAGCTGACGGCGGCGCAGGTGATCGATCGCCACGTTGTTGGCGATCTTGAACAGCCACGACGAGAACTTGAAGTCGGAGCGGTAGCGGTCGAGGTGCGAGAGCACCTTGACGAAGGTGTCCTGGGTCAGGTCCTCGGCGAGCTCGCGATCGCGCACCATGCGGAAGACGAGCGAGAAGACCGGCCGCTCGTAGCGCTTGATCAACTCCCGATGCGCGACGTCGCGACCCTCGAGCGCGAGGGCGACGACGTCAGCATCGGGGAGATTCGCGAGATCGAGGGCTCGAGGCACGGCGGCGTGGAGGAAGCCGCGCGCAATGGGCCCGAGGTGCGCGGCAGCGGAAAAATAGGCGCCGCCGCCCATGCAATCCAGTTGCGCGCTTGTCGAGGCATCTCGCGCTGGTGACCTTTCGCGAATGCCCGAGACGCTGGAGGAGCGCCGCGCCGAGGCGGCGGCAGAGGGAGGAGAGGGGAAGCGGGACTACGTGCGCGACACGTTCGAGCAGATCGCGCCGCGGTACGACCTGCTCAATCACCTGCTCAGCTTCAACGTGGATCGACGCTGGCGGCGCCGCGCACTTCGCGCGCTGGAATGGACGCGCGTCGCACGCGGCGACTACCTCGATCTCTGCGCCGGTACGCTCGACGTCGGCGCGCAGCTCGCGTCGGAGCGCGGATTCGGAGGATTCATCGTCGGTGCGGACTTCGCGCCGGCCATGCTGCGGGCAGGGGATGGCAAGGCCCCGCGAAGCACGCTCGCGCCACTCGCCGCGGACGCACAGCGGCTGCCGCTCGCCGACGCATCGATGGACGGCGCCATCGTGGCGTTCGGAATCCGCAACGTGGCGTCGCTCGATTCGGCGCTGCGCGAGGTGCATCGCGTACTGCGGCCCGGCGCGCGATTCGTCATCCTCGAGTTCAGCACGCCGCGCGTTCCGCCTGTTCGGTGGGGTTATCATCTCTACTTCCATCACGTCCTGCCATTCATCGGTGGCATCGTGAGCGGTCACCGCTCCGCGTATCGCTACCTCCCGCGCTCCGTGGCGCATTTTCCCTCCGAGCGTGAGCTGGCCCTGCGCATGACCGCAGCGGGATTCGAGCGCGTACGCTGGGAATCGCTCACCTTCGGCGTGGCGGCAGTGCACGTCGGCGTGAAGGGAGGCGCGTGATGCTGATCGGTCTCGTGTCCGACACGCACGGCCTGGTGCGTCCCGAACTGCACACCGCGCTCGCGGGCGTCGAGCTGATCCTGCACGCCGGTGACGTGGGCGGCGACGACGTGCTGGACGAACTGGGGCTCATCGCGCCGGTGCTCGCGGTGTACGGCAATACCGACATGCCCGGTGATCCGCGGCTCGCCGCGGCAATCGACCAGACGTTCGACGACGTGACCGTGCACGTGAGTCACGGCCACGAGGTGGGCAGCCCCACGCCCGAGAAGCTGCTGGCGCGCTATCCGGCGCAGGTGATCGTTTATGGGCACACGCACCGGCAGCTCGTGGCGAACGCCGACAGCCGGCTGGTGGTGAATCCGGGGGCGGCGGGCGCGCGGCGATTCAACCTGCAGCCGAGTGTCGCCCTGCTGCGGCTCGACGGCAATCGCGTCGACGTGGAGATCGTGGACCTGAAGTGAAGCCGGTCGGTCGGCCGGCCGTTCGGATCACGAAAGTCGTTGCCGCCGAACGCCCTCGCGATCAGACCGCCTTGAAGTGCGACGCGGGATACAGGAAATCGTCCCCGGAGTCATCGAGGATGCGATAGAAGCTGCCATTCGCCTCGACGCCAAGCATCTCGTAGATGCGGCCGAGTGTGAGATCGTGACAGCCACCGGGCTCGTCACACCCCGGGTAGGTGAGCCACGGCTTCACGCTGATGCACTGTACGAGAGTCGTCGGTTGCCACGAGGTCGCCATCACATCCCCGGCACTGTCGCCCGTGCATCGGGCGTCCGCCGGACAGAATTGCAAGAGGCTCGCCATCTGCCGCGACGAGGCAGAAGGAGCGCGAGCTACGCTGCGGACGGGGCCGCGACGTCGCCGAACAGCGGATCGGTGGCGGGGTCGTAGGCCAGGGGAGGAGGCTCGGCGACGAACTCGGCGGCCTGCCGCGAGCGCGCGAGCTCGTCGGGGAAGCGCCGGAACCACGAGGAAAGCAGGAGCAGCTCGTCGATCTCGTGCGAAGGCACCTGCGCGGAATCCCGCTCCACGGGGCTGAACACATCCTCCACCATCTCCAGCAGCCGTGCGCGCTCGCGCTCGCTGCGCGGCATCGCAGACTCGCCGCGCACCCGACCGCGACGGATCAGGTACACGCGGTCCTCCCCGTCGTGCCCCGTGACGGGATACACGAACGAAAGCGTCTCGACGGCGAAGCGGAAGCGGACGAACTGCTCGCGCAGGTCCTCGAGCCGCTGGAGCTTGTCGCGCAGCATGCCGGCTCGCTCGAACTCGAGCAGCTCGCTGGCCGCCTGCATCTCGGCACGGAGCGAATCCATCGGCCCGTCGTCGGCGCCATCGAGGAACGCCCGCACCAGGCGCACGCGGTCCTCGTACTCGTTCGCCGAGCAGCCGCCGACGCAGGGACCGAGACACTTCCTGATCTCGAAGCGGATGCAGCCCGGCGTGCGCGGGAAGATCTGGAACAGCTCGGCCTGATCGGCGAAGTGCATCGGCTGGTCGAGCCGGCAGTCGCGAAGGCCGAGCGCGTCGTTGAGCTCGCGCACCGCTTCGCTCACGCGCTGGGCGCCGTGGAACGGGCCGTAGTAGATCTGCGCGTCGTCCGCACCGGCACCGCGTACGACGAGCAGCTTGGGCGCCGGCCCGCGGGTGAGCTTGATGAAGGCAAAGTGCCGCGCGTCGCGCTTCATGGCCACGTTGAGGCGCGGACGAAAGCGCTTGATGAGTCGCAGCTCCTCGAGCAGCGCCGCGAACTCGCTCGGTGTGTAGTCCCACTCGATGCGATCCGCTTCGCGCACGATCCGCGCTCCCTTTTCCTCGGGGAAGGCGCAGCGGAAGTAGCTCAGCAGCCGCGTGCGGATGCGCTTGGACTTGCCGACGTAGACGACCTCGCCGTCGGGAGAGAGCATGCGATAGACGCCGGGCCGGTCCTGCGCATGGGCACGCACGTTGGCGCGCATCTCGGCGAGCTGCGCGTCGGACGTCGGCGGGCGAAGGAGCTCTACCTTTGACAGCGAACGCACAACACGGTGGACCGACCGTCCACGGCATGGGTCTCGACGAGGCGTGCGCCGCAGTTCAGGCAGGGTTCGCCGCCGCGGCCGTACGCCGCCAGCGAGCGCACGAAGTCGCCCTTTCCCCCGGAAGCATCGCGGTAGTCGCGGAACGAGGTGCCGCGCGCGGCGATCGAGTCCTCCAGCACGGTGACGATGCCGTGGCGCAGGCGCTCGGCCTCGTCGGCGCTCAACGTGTTCGCGGCGCGCGACGGGTCGACGCCGGCGCGCCAGCAGGCCTCGTTCGCGTAGATGTTGCCGATCCCGACCACGAGCCGCTGATCCATGAGCACCTTCTTCACTGCCTGACGAGAACCCCGAAGAATTCCCGATAGATGCTCCGTCGTGAACGCCGGGTCAAGTGGCTCGATGCCGAGGCCGCCGGAATAGCGCTCGAAGCGCGCAGGAGACATGAGCGCGACGGTGCCAAGACGACGGATGTCGCGGTAGTGCAGGTCGCGTCCGTCGTCCAGGTGAAACCGGAGGGTTGAGTAGGGAGCTTCCTCGGCCGGTAGCGGCCCGCGGCTGAGGAGCAGGGCCCCGGTGAAGCGCGGCTGCACGACGACGCGGTCACCCGAGTCGAGATCCAGGACGATCAGTTTGGCGCGTCGCCAGCTGCGGACCACCTTGGCGCCAGTGATCTGGCGGGGAAGCGCGGCGGCGGAGACTTCGCGCAGGACGTCCGGCTTCGTGACCTCGACCGCGGTGATCGTCCGCCCTCGGATCTCTCGATCGAGGTCGCGGGCGATCGTCTCGGTTTCGGGGAGCTCAGGCACGTCCGGCCAGGTGGGGAGATGATGGGGTGAGGAGGTGTGGACGAGCCACCCGCCTGCTCACCTGCGCTCCTGCCTTGCGATCTCGCGCCAGGCGATGTCGGAGCGCAGCTGGCGGCCCTCGAAGTGGATCCGGCGGGCGTAGTCGAGGCTGCGGTCGTGCGCGGTCTCGATGTCGGCGGCAAGCGCGCTGACGGCCAGGACGCGGCCGCCCGCGGTGACGAGACGACCCTGCGCGTCGCGCGCCGTGCCGGCGTGGAAGACCACTACCCCGTCGTCGGAAATTGGTGGCAGCTCGATCGGGTCGCCGGTGCGCGGCTTCTCCGGGTAGTTGGCGGCGGCGAGGACCGTGGTGACGCAGGCGCCGGCCAGGGAGGCCTGTACGTCCTGTCCCTCGGGCCCGAGGCCGACCGGATGGGCGGACTGGATCAGTCCCGTCATGACCGGGCCGCCGAAGCCGCGCTCGCTCGCGGCAAGCGCCATGACGTGCAGCAGGGACGGCTCGAGCTCGAGCGCCGGCATGAGTGCCTGAGTCTCGGGGTCGCCGAATCGACAGTTGAACTCGACGACCTTCGGCCCGTCCCTGGTGAGCATCAGGCCGGCGTACAGAAGCCCGGTGAATGGCCGGCCGCGCCGACGAAGTCCCGCCAGCGTTGGCGCAATGATATGCTGCAAGATGGCGCGGTGGAGACTGATGGAATGGTCAGCAGCTCCGCTGTCCGATCGGTCAGTGTCGGGCAGGCTTACGGGCAGATAGGCACCCATCCCGCCGGTGTTGGGCCCGATGTCGTTGTCGCACAGGCGCTTGTGGTCCTGGAGGCCCGGCAGGATCACCGCGTGCGCACCGTCGGTGATGGCGAAGACCGACAGCTCCTCACCCTCCATGAACTCCTCTACCAGCACCTCGGCACCCGCGTCGCCAAAGCGATTGCCCTGCAGGATGTCGGTGATGGCGGCGTCCGCCTCGGCCAGAGTCTGGCAGATGATGACACCCTTTCCAGCGGCAAGGCCGGAAGCCTTGATGACGACCGGCGCGCCGAGGCGGCGAGCGCAGGCCCGGGCCGCCGCAACCTCGGTGTGCACCTCGGCGCGGGCGGTCGGGATGCCGTCCTCGAGCATCAGTCGCTTGGCGAACGCCTTGGACGTCTCGATTTCGGCAGCGGCGCGGGTCGGGCCGAAGATGGTGAGGCCCGCGGCGTGGAAGTGATCGACGATACCCGCGGCGAGCGGCGCCTCGGGGCCGACGACGGTCAGATCCACGCGCCGTTCGGCAGCGAGCTTCGCCAGCGCCTGGATCTCCGTCGCCGGAATGGGAACGCATTCGCCGAGTTCGGCGATGCCCGGGTTGCCCGGCGCCGCCAGCAGGTCGACGCTCGGGTCATCGTGCTTGAACTTCCAGGCGAGGGCGTGCTCGCGGCCGCCACCGCCGACGATCAGGACGCGCATGGCGAAGAATATAGATGCCGCGCCGAGGCCGGGGCTGCTCGCTCACGACGCGCACTCTGGCGGCCGTCAGGGAATCCCCTAGCTTCCTGATCACCTCACGACGCCGGGAGGTGCGGGCGATGGAGCTCGACGAGATCAGGAGCGCATTACCGGAGCGATATCGCGTCACTCGCGAGATCGGTCACGGCGGGATGGCTACGGTCTATCTCGCGGAAGACGTGCCGCACAATCGCGAAGTCGCGGTGAAGGTGCTGAGCGCGGAGCTCGGATCGTCGATCGACGCCGAGCGGTTCAAGCGCGAGATCCAGATCGCCGCGCGCCTGAGTCATCCCAACATCCTGCCAGCGTACGATTCGGGCAGCGCGAACGGGCGCCTGTTCTACGTGATGCCGTTCGTGGAAGGCGAGTCGCTGCGCGCGCGACTCGAGCGCGAATCGCAGCTGCCGATCGAGGACGCGATTGCGCTGGTGTGCGAAGTGGCCGACGCGCTGGCGCATGCGCACGCGCAGGGCATCGTGCACCGCGACATCAAGCCGGAGAACATCCTCATCCAGAGCGGGCACGCCGTGGTGGCGGACTTCGGCATCGCGCGGCTGGTCCAGAACGTCAACAACGAGACGCTCACGGCCACGGGAATGTCCGTCGGGACCGCGGCGTACATGAGTCCCGAGCAGTTCTCCGGCGAGAAGGTGGACGGCCGCAGCGACGTGTACAGCCTGGCGTGCGTGCTGTACGAGATGCTCGTGGGGCAGGTGCCGTTCACGGGACCGAACGCGATGGCGATCATGGCGCGGCACACGATGCAGCCGGTGCCGTCGATTCGTCTCGTGCGATCGAGCGTGCCGGAGGAAATCGAAGCGGCGATCATGCACGCGCTGGAAAAGGTGCCGGCCGACCGCTTCGCCTCGGTGACCGACTTCAAGGATGCGCTGCTCGGCGCCGAAGGCACGGCGGCGTTCATTCGCACGACCAAGGCGTACACGTCGGCGTTCAGGAGCCGGGAGACGCAGGCGCGCCGATGGACGCGCCGGCGGAGCATGGTGGGTGCGACCCTCGGCGCGATCGTCATCGCCGCCGGTGCGATCAGCGCGAAGATGGTGTTCGAGCCGCGGCATCAGCTGGCCGCGGGCGACGTGACGGGGGACGCCGATCCGCGACACGTGGGCGTGCTGTACTTCGACGACGACAGTCGCGATGGATCGCTGCGCTACATGGCGGACGGGCTCACGGAGTCACTGATCGACCGACTGGATCGTGTGTCGGCGCTGGACGTGGTGTCGGCGAACGGCGTGCGGCCGTTCCGCGGCGTGCCGTACGACCAGGTGAAGGACAGCCTGCAGCACGCGCTGCGCATCGGCACCGTGGTGCGCGGCGAGGTGGAACCGGCGAGCGGTGGCGCGCGCGTGACGGTGCGCGCGCTCGACGCCGTGAGCGGCACCGAGTTCGGCCGGAAGAGCTTCGACGTGGACACGAGCAACGCGTTCGCGGCCCAGGCGAAGGTCGCGGAGCAGGTGGCGGAGTTCCTGCGCAGCTACCTCGGCACGGAGATCCGGCTCAAGGAGTCACGCGAGGGGACGTCGAGCTCGCGCGCGTGGACGCTGGTGCAGCGCGCGGAAAAGCGGCGCAAGGACGCAGACTCGTTGATCGCGGCGGCGCAGCCCGCGCAGGCGCTCACGTTGCTGGGATTGGCTGACGCGGAGCTGGTGCAGGCGCAGGCGAGCGACGCGAAGTGGGCGCAGCCGCTGCTGTCGCGAGCGGGCATTGCGTATTCGCGGGCGCGCATCGAGCGCGAGCAACCGCTGCAGGCGACGGCGTGGGTGGACAGCGGCGTCGCGTACGCCGACAGCGCGCTGGCGCTCGAGCCGCGCTCGGCGGACGCGCTGGAGATGCGCGGAAGGCTCCAGTTCCTGCGCGTGGACTATCGTCTGGTGCCAGACGGGCCGGACTGGCAGCGCGCGCTGGCCGCCGCCGAGCGCGACCTTCGCGCCGCGGTGGACGTGAACCCCGGCCAGGCCGGCGCGTGGGCGACGTTGAGCCGGCTGGCGTACAAGAAGCAGGACGTGCAGTTCGCACTGCTCGCCGCGCAGCGCGCCTACGCCGCGGACGCGTACCTGACCAACGCGCGCGAGATTCTCGGGCGCCTGTTCTGGACATCGCACGATGCGGAGATGTATCCGGACGCGATCAAGTGGTGCGCGGAAGGACACCGACGCTTCCCGCGCGACGACTTCTTCGTCGAATGCCGGATGTGGATGATGACGACGAAGGCGGTGCGGCCGGATCCGGACGAGGCGTGGCGGCTGGTGGATTCGCTGCGCGCCATCACGCCGCCGGCCAAGTGGCCGTACGAGAGTCGCATGGGCGAGATGCTGGCGGCTGGCGTTCTGGCGAAGGCCGGCCTGGTGGACAGCGCGGGCCGAGTGCTGGAGCGCGCGCATGCACCGCACGACGTGGATCCCGACGGGGAGCTGTTCGGGATCGAGATCGTGATGCGGCTGTTCATGAAGGACTACGACCGGGCGATGACAATGCTCGGGACGTACCTCGCCGAGCATCCGGATCACCGCAAGGGGCTGGCGACGAACACCTCTCCGTGGTGGCGGGATCCGAAGGTCCAGAACGATCCGCGCTTCAAGGAGCTGATCGCGGGCGCACGGTGAGAGCTTCTCGGTCCTGAACTGCCGGTAAGAAAAAGTACCCCGTACCTGGCACCAGGTACGGGGTACTTTTTCCAGCAGCGTTCAGTACAGCGTCAGGCTTCGGGCGACGGGCCCGTCCCCTTCCACGCGTCGCGGAAGGCATCGCGCGCGCGATCGAACGCGTCTTCCACGCTCGACATGCCGCGACGCGCCCTGGCGGAGTAGTAGTCCGCTGCTTCGCGATAATCCGTACGCAGGCCCGGCTCCGGGTCGCCGCGGCGGATGTAGTTGCCGAGGAGGATGGCGTCGTACTCGCCGCCGGTGCGCCAGCGCTCGAGCTCTCCGGCGCGCACGGTGTTGAACGGATGCTGGCGGAAGACGACGTTGAGGAGGCGGAACATGCGGTCCCACCCGTCACCGCCCACTTCATACGCGGTGGCCTGGCGCATGAACTCCTCGACGCTGGTGGCGTCGCCGAAGTCGCGGCCGCCGGCGAGACGCATGAAGGCGCGC
>Ga0207705_10003309_pt1 | contig 12261 bp, 13 predicted proteins | sample KBSC13metaG_FD_184314 | JGI IMG/M metagenome (GOLD analysis project Ga0207705, IMG submission 184314) | Corn rhizosphere microbial communities from Kellogg Biological Station, Michigan, USA - KBS C1-3 metaG (SPAdes) (version 2) | ecosystem: Host-associated > Plants > Roots > Rhizosphere > Soil ...
GGAGTAGCCTGACGGGCTGAGGTTCGCGATGAATTCTACTTTGCTGCCCGTAGGGAAACATTTTGCCAGTTTAGAGGTCGATTCCTGGTACTCGGGAGCGTCGATGCCGGCGAGGAGAAGAACGTTCCTGCCGGCAAGCGCCGATGCCATATCGCAGGCGGCCTCACGCCGGTAGCAACCGTCGTAAAAGTAGAAATATGTTCCGAGCTTTGCGAGACGGGAGGTGGCGCTACTCCCAAAGGGATATCGCTTTACAACGGCCTGACGCAGGACGTCATCGGAATCTTGCGGAACTGAATCCAGGGCAATGGCCTTGATGCCCTGATCCTTGGCAGCGGTCGAGAGTGCGGGCAGTGAGCCCATCTCGACGCCATAGATGCCGATATTCGGGCCGACGAGAGCATTTCCATTCGGACCTTTAAGGCCGCGAAGGTACTGGACAGCGGACGTGAGATCCTCGGCCTCGCAGCCGCCGAATGAGGCATTCTGGACGCTCGGATCTTCCCCGTGTGCCCTGAGGTCGGGCATCAGAACGGTAAAATTGGTCGATTCGTTGAGTTTGACGCCAAGATTGAGAACGTAGGAGCGGTCGGCACCGTACTTGTGCAGCAGGATGACCGCGGGGCCATTCTCGATGCCGCGGAGTACCCATCCGCGGGATGAGCTGCCATCGGGATTTTGCCAGTTCTCACTGGTTATCTGAGCGGCGCGGGTGCTGAGACGCCCGTACTTCTCGGGTGTGACGAGATAGGTCGTTTTGAGCGGGTGTGAGGCGCTGTAAACGAGCCATACCGACCCGGCGGCGACCGCGACGACGATCAGCAGGACCGTGGGAAAGATAAGACGCGTAAGGCTTTTTAGTAGACGAGAAGTTGGAGCCATGGCGGTGGAGACGAGCGGAAGACCGCGAAAACAGATCTCTTGAGAAGGTGGCGGAGGCTCAGGGAAAGAGCTTCCGGCGAATGCCTTGTAAATGTTACCATATGCAGAACCGAGTGATAAAGAAGTTTTTACAGCTCTCGATAGTAGCCCTGGCGGCCGTGATCTCGGCATTCTCCCAGTATCAGCAGGTCTCAACCGCTGCCCCGTCAGCTCGCATATTTCCCATATCTGAGATCCGCGAGGGCATGCACGGGACCGCCCGCTCGGTCTTTCACGGGGAGAAAAGCGAGGAATTTCAGGTGGAGATCCTCGGCGTAATGCCAAACTGGATCGGACCGCAGCAGGACATGATCGTCGGCCGGCTCAGTGGCGCAAATGCCGAGCGGACCTTCGTCTTTGCGGGCATGTCAGGATCGCCCGTCTACATCGACGGCAGGCTTGTCGGAGCGATCTCGTACAGCTTCCCGTTTGCAAAGGAGCCGATCTGCGGGATCACGCCTTTCGAGCAGATGAAGTCGGTCATGGACTCGCCTGTCGGTCAGCGGGTCGTATCAGCGGGAGACCGCACCTTTAGCTATGCGGAGTTGACCGCAAACGTGTGGAAGCCTGTCCTTAGAGGGATCGGCACAGGGAGCTTGGCTTCGGGGTTCTCGGCTGACTCCCGGCTCTCGGCCATCGCCGGACAAACCTTCAAACCGATCGCAACACCGGTGACCTTCTCCGGGATCTCGCAGCAGGCTCTCGATGCTCTCGCTCCGCAGTTTGAGGCTGCGGGCATACTGCCGGTCGCTGCGGCAGGCTCGCCCTCGGCAATGACGCCGATGAAGCAGCCCACCGAAACAACGCTGCTTGGCGGCGACTCCGTAGTTGTTCACCTATCCCGTGGAGATATCAGCATCGCTGCGGCGGGAACGGTAACTCTGCGCGACGGGGATAAGATCTACGCCTTCGGACATCCCTTTTTCCAGCTTGGAACGACCGATCTGCCGATGTCCGAGTCACATGTCGTAACCGTTGTCCCGAACGCGAATAATTCTTTCAAGCTCGCGGTCCCGGATGCGATGGTGGGTACGATATCGCAGGACCGAGCGACGGCGATATACGGCAAGCTCGGCCAGCAGCCGAAGATGCTGCCAGTGACGGTCCGCATGACCAACAGCCGCGGAGTGGTCAACGAGCTGAAATTCGAATCTGCCATCGACGGCATTCTGACGCCGCTGATCCTCAACTCAGGGTTGAGCAGCATTTTGATGTCTCAGGAGCGCGGTCTCGGCGAGTCGACCGTCGAGGTGACCGGCAGGGTAGATGTTGCGGGCGAAAAGCCCATCTTGATCGACCGCCGCTTTGCGGGCCCGCAGGCACCCGTCTTCGCGTCCTCGGCGGTATCCATTCCTTTGGCGGCTCTGCTGCGTGCAGACTTTGACAACGTGGATCTGAAGGGCGTGACGATCGACATCAAGGCTGTAGACGGCAGCAAGACGGCTTCGCTGGAGAGGATCGTGCTGGATAGAACCCAGGCACGGGCGGGCGAAACGGTCGAGGCAACGATATACGAGCGGACCGAATCCGGACAGCAGATCGTCCAAAAGGTGCCGGTGACGATCCCGGCCAATGCGGCTCCGGGACAGATGGCACTCACCATCGGAGACGGCCCTTCGGTTCAAAAGGACACCGCGATAACGCAGTTCACGGCGAGAACAGCTGCTGACCTCATCTCTACCTGGAATAGTCTCAAGCGGTCGGACCGGCTCTATGCTGTGCTGACGCGGACCACTAACGGTCTGGTGATCGGGTCCAGCGAGATGCCGAATCTCCCCCCGTCGATGCTCGTGACCATCAATAGCGACCGGGCCGCGGGCGGTACGAAGTCGTCCGTTCAAACAGTACTCGCGGAAGCACAGGTGCCGGAGAGCGATCACATTGTGAACGGATCGCAGTCGCTGAGTATCGAGGTTATTCGCTAAGCACTTCAACAGCGGTGTGAGCAGGATGTCTTATTCTGCTCATGCTGCGGCATCTGTCTCTACCCACTCTTCGCCGTCCGCGTACACCTCTTTTTTCCAGATCGGAACGGTGCGCTTGAGCTCCTTAATGAGCCACTCGCAGGCCTCGAATGCCGGCCGGCGGTGGGGCGCGGCGACCGAGATCACCACCGAGGTCTCGCCGATCTCCAGCTTCCCTGTCCGGTGGACGATCCCAACGTGCGAGATCGCGAACTGCTCCTTGGCGGCAGCGATAAGCTTCTCCATCTCCTTGATCGCCATCGGCTCATAAGCCTCGTAGACGAGATACTTCGTCTCACGAACGTCCCCGCTCGTCTTGTCCCGGGTAAATCGCCGTGCGTACCCGTCGAGCGTCACGGTTGCTCCGCACTCCGGCGGGACGACCCTGCGGCAGACCGATGTGACGTCTATCGGCGTAGCTGTTATTTCAGCAAAATCCACTTCGATCAGTGATATACAGAAGAATGATGGCTCAGCCCCCTGAGACAGCGGTGAAGATCCCGAGTTGATCGCCGTCCCTCAATTGAGTGTCGCCGGGGACATACTCCTCATTGACCGAGAAGAGGAGCTTGTGACGAGCCAGCTCAGGATGCTCATTAACGATCTTAGTTGTGAGGCCTTGAGCGGTTATATCCGGAGTCTGGATCTCAAGCAATCGCGTGCCGGCCACCTCGGCGGTCGCTCCGAAGAATAGGACCTTGACCGTCACTTTATCGCACCCTGGATTGGACTCGAGGCAGAGGCATAGAGGCGTTTGGGCATGCGGCCCGCCAGGTATGCGAGGCGGCCGGCCTGAACGGCGAGCTTCATTGCCGTGGCCATCGAGGCTGCATCGGGCGACTCGGCTATGGCGGTATTCATTAGGATAGCGTCGGCACCGAGCTCCATTGCGATCGCCGCATCCGAGGGGACCCCAACACCGGCGTCGACGATGATCGTTGCGTCGGGAAGCTGCTCACGCATGATGCGGAGATTCGACGGGTTTTGAACGCCCATACCGGAGCCGATCGGAGCTGCGAGCGGCATCACGGCCGGACAGCCGGCGTCGAGAAGCTTCTTCGCCATTATTAGGTCGTCTGTGAAGTATGGAAGCACTATAAAGCCATCCTTCACCAGTGCCTTTGCCGCCTCGAGCGTCTGCTCGTTGTCGGGAAGCAGCGTCACCTGATCGCCGATCACCTCAAGCTTGATCCATTCAGTGTCGAGGGCCTCGCGAGCGAGACGTGCGGTCCTGATCGCGTGCTCAGCGTCATAGCACCCGGCCGTATTCGGCAGGATCTTCATCTTGCGATCAAGATGATCGAGGAAGGACTCGGACGAGCCGTCGAGCGGGACGCGATTGACGGCGACGGTGACCATCTCTGCACCGGAAGCCGCGTGCGCAGATCTCATCTCGTCGTAGGAGCGATACTTACCGGTGCCGATTATCAGCCGGGAATTAAAAGTGTGGCCTGCGAGTGTAAAGCTGTCCGACATGTCTATAGCCTCAGAGTACACAGAGAGCAGTCCGAACCGGAAACGCGGAGCTATCCGCCGCCGACGAAATGCACGACCTCGACACGATCCTCCGGGGCGACAAAGGTAAACGGCCACAAATTGCGGCGGATCACCTCTCCGTTGAGCTCGATAGCGACTCGCTTGTCCGGGAGTGAGAAGAGACGGATCATGCCTGTGAGATCTGTCCGGTCGGGGAGCTCGCGAACCTCTCCGTTGAGATAAAACTTCACCTCTGTCACGGATACGAGTTTAACAAGTGCAGCCTGAGTTCAGGAATTTGCCAGTACGACGCGACGAAGTTCCACCTCCTCCCCGTCGGCGATGGCGCGTACAAGGAGAGCCGCACGGCCTGCAGAGAATTGCGGGACCTGTAGGTGGACCTTTGCCAGGCCGTTCTGATCCGAGCGGGCGTGAAAGATCACGGGGCGGAATGCTGAACCAAGTATCTTGATCATGATCTGAGCTCCGGGCACGACCTTCCTCTCCGTTCCGCGGCAGATCATCAGGTTTACCATCTTGCGGTCGCCACCGCGAAGCTTGCCGTCGCCGAGCAGCTCGATCCCAAGTTTCTGATGCGTCGGCCGCGACTGACCTGAGAGTTCGCTGACGACCTCGACAGCATCCGGGGGCAGTATTTCGGCGTACTCCTCAACTATCTCGATGGCCTCGATGATCGGCTCCGCCATCATCGGATCGCCAGAGAGGGGTGCCGCGATCGGCAGTTCCTCGTTCTCGACCCTCTCCTGGACCGCGGGCTCGGGCGCCACTATGACCCCGGCGATCTCGGCAGTCACAGCAGGAACGGCGATCGGGGTTTCCAGTTGAGCGGGTACCGTGACGGTGGCGGAGGCTAGCGTCTCGACCGCGGCCGGAGGGGCGGGAACTTGTGCCTTGGCAGAGGCCCCGTTGCGCCTGGCAGCGGTCATCTGCTTTAGGTCGTCGATACGGCCGGCCTTTACGGCGGCGCAGATGAGCTTATGCTGTTTGTTAACGCGGTCTTTCAGCAGAGTCTCGGCTGTATCCGTCTCGTAGGGCTCTCTTTTGCTCGCGAGGATAGTGCCCTTGTTATAGACGAGGGACATTATGACGTTGTGAGGCGCACCCTTGTCCTCCGTCTGCACGTGGTAGATAGTGCCGGCGCATTCAACGTCTGTGTTAAACCCAGAGATCACAGCGATTTAGCTCGAAAGGGGACCGGAAGATGGTAGACCAGTGACGCACCAAGCGCCATTTTTAAAGCTACCACACGTGTTAAAACTTGGTCAACGAAAATGAAACATCTGAGCCGGTCAAGACGTCTGTCGCGGGCGTTCCCTTTCTTGACTCACATAGGGCGCTGAATTAGGCTAACTATTTGAAGGTTTAGGTATTTCTTCCTTCGAGAGCCTATCGAATACGCCTCTCGAGGAACCAAGAGAACGCATGTCTGAATACAGCGCCTTTGATTACATGCCGATCGCCATCATGTTCCTGGTGGCGGCAGGTTTTGGCTGCAGTCAGCTAATGGTGACGCAGCTGATCGGCCCACGAAAGAGGACCGCCGTAAAACTCATGCCTTATGAGTGCGGAAAGGATCCGATCGGGTCCGCCCGTGACCGTTACTCGATCAAGTTCTACACGGTCGCCGTCATCTTCCTGCTGTTTGATATTGAAGTTCTCTTTATGATCCCCTTCGCGGTCGCCTTCAAGAGCCTGATCAAGGCGGGACCGGCGGTGTTTGGGACTGTCGCGTTTATCGAGATCCTAGTATTTATCGCCACACTGATCGTTGGCTATATATACGTATGGAAGAAAGGCACCTTTGACTGGGGCCTGCAGGCTCGTGCAGAGGCTCGCGAGGAGGCGAAACAGATGGCAAAACGCCGTCGAGAGGCCTCATCTAAGCTCAAGGTTGCAGCTTAAAGGACTGGCAAAATGGGCTTAGAAAACACACTTTTCGAATCACTTCCGGACGTTCTAACGGTAAAGCTGGACGCTGTCATTAACTGGGCACGCAAGTCGAGTCTCTGGCCGGCGACATTCGGACTCGCCTGCTGTGCGATCGAGATGATGAATACCGTCTCGGCTCGCAACGACCTCTCAAGATTTGGAGCGGAGACGTTCCGCGCATCGCCGCGCCAGGCGGACGTGATGATCGTCTCCGGCCGCGTCTCCAGGAAGATGGCACCTGTTCTACGGCGTATCTACGACCAGATGCCTGAGCCAAAGTGGGTGATCTCGATGGGTGCGTGTGCCACGAGCGGAGGCGTCTTCGATAACTACGCCATCGTTCAGGGCGTGGACAAGATAGTGCCGGTCGATATTTACGTCCCCGGCTGTCCGCCCCGACCTGAAATGCTGGTGCACGCGATCACGATGCTCCAGGACAAGATCATGAAGGAGTCCGTCAAGGACCGCCGGGATACGTTTGATGCGGAATCGCGTATCTCACGCGTTCCGGGGACACTTCCGGTCACCGAGGGAACCGCTCTCGAACGGGAGATGGAAGCACGCGTTGACAACGAAAACGCTCCGAAGCCGTACTCGGTCCCGGCACGCCACGAGCGACGTAGAAGTTCTTAACGGACGGGCACCGGACACTCTTACTATATGACCGAAAAGCTCCACGCGTATGTGGACCAAATAAGGGCGCGGAACGAGGCATGGGCGACGAATGTCGTGGACGCACTCGGCGAGGTGACCATCGAGGTCTCCCGGGACTCGATTTACGAGGTCTGCCAATTCCTAAGGGACGAGGCGGGCTTCGACATGCTCGCCGACCTTTGCGGTGCCGACAACGGCCCTGAGGAAGATCCGCGTTTCGTCATCAACTATCACCTGCTCGGGACGGGACACAAGGACCGGCTCCGACTGCAGGTGCTTGTCGCTGAAGACGATGCTCACGTGCCGACGGTCTCAAGCCTCTGGTCGACCGCGAACTGGCACGAGCGTGAAACCTGGGACATGTTCGGAGTAGTATTCGACGGTCACCCGGACCTTCGCCGCATCCTGCTGCCGTCAGATTTTGACGGGCATGCTTTGAGAAAGGATTACCCGCTCCGCGGCTATGAGCCGTACAGCTTGAACTAGTATGGGCGTTGTTGTCGACACACCAGCCATTGGCTCCGAGGTAAGAGACCAGCCGCTCGAGTCAGAAATGACTTTATCCATGGGCCCGCAGCATCCGTCCACGCACGGAGTGCTGAGGCTCGATCTGCGGCTCGACGGCGAGCTCGTGATCAACGCCATTCCCGACATCGGCTATCTCCATACGGGAATGGAGAAGCTCTTTGAGTACAAGAAGTACCAGCAGGGTATCGTGATCACCGACCGGATGGATTACCTGAATCCGCTCGGCAACAATCTCGCATACGTGATGGCGGCCGAGAAACTGCTCGGAATAGAGATCCCGGAGAGAGCACTCACGATCCGCGTACTGTTCTGCGAATTGCAGCGCATCGCATCGCATCTGGTCTGGCTCGGTACACACTGCCTCGATATCGGGGCGATGTCGGTATTTTTCTACTGTTTTCGTCAGCGAGAAAAGATCCTGAACCTGATCGAGGCAGCCTCCGGCGGGCGAATGACGCCGAGCTACTTCCGTATCGGCGGCTTGATGATGGACCTGCCGGCCGGGTTTGAACGGCGGTGCAAGCAGTTTCTGGACGACTTTCCGGAGGCTCTCGATACTTTTGACACGCTCGTCACAGGCAACACGCTCTGGCAGGCGCGAACAAAGGGTATCGGTTTGATCTCTCGAGAGGACGCGATCGATTGGGGGCTGACCGGCCCGTGCCTGCGGGGCAGCGGCGTGGACCTGGACCTCAGGCGCGACAACCCGTATGCGGGCTACGAGACGTACGATTTCAACGTTTGTGTAGAGACGGACGGCGACGTGTGGGCCAGATATCTGGTGCGCATGCGTGAGATGGCCGAGTCATGGAAGATCGTCAGGCAAGCTCTCGAAAGGCTGAAGCCCGGCCCGATCAAGGCCGACGCTCCAAAGGTCGTACTTCCGGATCGCGATGACATGCGTAAGCACATGGACTCGCTCATTCACCACTTCCTGATCGTAGCGGAAGGGTTTGATATCCCGGCGGGAGAAGTGTATCTGCCGATCGAGGCGTCGAAGGGCGAGCTTGGATGCTATATGCGTGCAAACGGTTCCGCAAAGCCCGACCGTGTCCACTTCCGCGGACCGAGCTTCGTAAATCTCCAGGCCCTGCCCGTTATGAGTGAGGGGGAGATGGTCGCCGATGTCGTTGCGATCATCGGGTCGCTGGATATCGTTCTTGGTGAGATAGACCGCTAGCTACTGTGACCAGTGCTACAAACCTATCGAGCAAATAGGATCAAACTGCATCTTTATGGCAGCAGCCGCACCGACAAGTTATACAGACAAGGTCCTCGTCACGGATGAGGTCGCGGAGTTCTCACCCGAGGTCGTCGAGGAGATGCGTTCGCACCTGACCAAGTATCCGCCCGAGCGGAGCCGCTCGGCACTCATCCCGCTGCTCTTTGTGATCCAGCGTGAACGCGGGTATGTGGACAATCCCGGGGTCAATTTCCTGGCGCGCTTCCTAAACCTCGAGGTAACAGACATCTGGGAGACGGCGACCTTCTACTCGATGTTCGATCTGCGGCCGATGGGGCGTCACCACATACAGATCTGCAAGACGCTCTCGTGCAAGATCATGGGTGAGCCGAATATTACCGAGCATATTTGCACGAAGCTCGGTATCCACCCGGGCGAGACTACCGAGGACGGCAAGTTTACGGTATCGCTCGTCGAGTGTCTCGGCAGCTGCGGCACCGCGCCGATGATGCAGATCGGTTTTGACTATCACGAGGACCTTACAACCGAGAAGGTGGACAAGATCCTCGACTCGCTCAGCTAGGCAGCAACTAAATGAATAACGAAGAGATCATCAGGCGATTATACGAGGCCTTTGCGCAAGGAGATGTGCCGGCGGTGTTGGCACGTTTTTCAGACAACATCGTCTGGCACGAGGCCGAGGGTACGCCTTACGGCGGCGTTTACGAGGGCGGCAATGCGATCGTTCAGAACGTCTTTATGAAACTCGCCACAGAGTGGACCGGCTACACCGTTACGACGGAGGAATTCCACGACGCCGGCCCCACCGTCGTGGTTCTGGGAAGGTACAGCGGACGCTTTAACGCGACGGGCAAGGACATGAGTGTTCCTTTTTGCCACGTCTGGACGCTCGAAGATGGCGTTGTCGTGCGTTTCATTCAGTTTACGGACACACTCTTAATGGCGAGAGCCCTGGAAGCCTGACCTATGGAGATCAAAGCAATAGGCTGTGAGCCGCTGTCGTTGAGGCGGGTATTCATCAAGGATGGACACACGCTCGACGCCTATAAGAAGGACGGCGGATACAAATCACTCGAAAAGGCACTCTCGATGACGCAGGACGCGATCATCCAGGAGGTCAAGGACTCCGCTTTAAGAGGGCGGGGCGGTGCCGGATTCCCAAGTGGAATGAAGTGGTCCTTTGTGCCGCGCGACTCGCCTAAGCCGAAATACATCGTCTGCAACGCCGACGAGTCGGAGCCCGGGTCATTCAAGGACCGCTACCTCCTCGAGTACGACCCGCATGCCCTGATCGAGGGTATGATCATCGCAGGGTACACGCTTGGGTCTAACACGGGCTACGTTTACTTTCGCGGTGAGTACCGTTACCTGCTCGACATAATGGATCGAGCCATCCTGGAAGCTCGCGCGGCAGGTTTGCTGGGCAAGAATATCCTTGGTTCAGGACTGGACTTTGATCTGCACACCCACACGGGTGCGGGAGCGTACATCTGCGGCGAGGAGACGGCTCTGCTTAGCTCGCTTGAGGGCTTTCGCGGACATCCAAGGATGAAGCCGCCCTTCCCAGCCATCGAGGGCCTTTACGCCTCTCCGACGATCGTCAATAACGTCGAGACCCTGACGTCGATCCCGCAGATCATCAACATGGGGGGTATCGCCTGGCGGGACCTCGGCACCGAGAAGTCCGGCGGCACGAAACTCTGGTCTATCTCCGGCCACGTCAAAAAGCCCGGCGTTTACGAGCTGCCCATGGGCTACGCAGACATGGAGAAGTTCATCTTCCAGGACTGCGGCGGGATGCTGCGGGATGACAAGAAGCTGAAGGCGGTCATCCCCGGCGGCTCGAGCGTTTACATCATGAACGCCGGACAGATCCTCGGGCAGAAGGTCACCCTCGATTACGAGGGCCTCGTGGCTGCGGGCTCCATGCTCGGCACCGGCGGGATGATGGTGATGGATGAGACAGTCGACATTATGGAGTCGACCAAGAATCTGACGGAGTTTTACAAGCACGAGTCCTGCGGCTGGTGCACGCCCTGCCGCGAGGGCACGGATTGGCTCGTCAAGATATTCAACCGGATCTCCATCGGCGAAGGGCGTCCTGAGGACGCACAGTTGATGCTCGATATCTGTGACAACATTGAGGGCAAATCATTCTGCCCACTTGGTGATGCGGCTGCGTGGCCGATCCAGTCAGCGATCAAACAGTTCCCCGGCGACTTTAAGAAATGGCTCGTGGAGAAAACGAGTGATGCGGTCACGCCGAATGTTCCGCTGTAGGCGATGAACCTTTTGAGGGGGAAAAATCGGATGCATAGGGCCGCTTTCGCGGGCCTTTTGCTATGCGCGGCAACTCAATTTGCGGCCGCGCAGGCAACGCATCCGGTGATCATTATCCCCGGCCTGACCGGCTCTGAGCTCAGGAACCCCGCGACAAAGGAGCGAATCTGGTTTAGCCCCTTTCGCCCGAAGAGCGGAAGGATCGCACTGACCCTCAACGCGGACCCGGCTACGATGCGGGACACGCTTGTAGCGACGGACGCGATACGGAGCATCAAGGTCGCCGGCATAGTTCCGGTCGACATATACGGCGGGATGATCAAGGCACTCGAGTCCCGCGGGCGCTATCACGAGGAAAAATGGGACAAGCCGTCCGCCAGAGGCGGCGATGCGGCAGTCTACGTTTTTGCATATGACTGGAGACGCGACAATGTGTCTAACGCGCGGCTGCTGATCCGTCAGATAGACGAACTTAGAAGGAAGATCGGTAAGCCCGATCTGAAGTTCGACATAGTAGCCCACTCAATGGGCGGGATCATCGCGAGATATGCGGCCATGTACGGCGATGCTGATCTTCCTCCCGCAGGGCAAGAGCTAAAGCCCACGTGGGCAGGGTCGGCCTACATCGATAAGCTCGTGATGGTCGGCACCCCGAACGAGGGCGCTATGAACGCCTTCAACGCCCTTGTAAACGGGTTTACTTACAAAGGGTTACGAGTCGATCTACCCTTCTTTCAGGACACGTCGAAGTACGTGGTGTTTTCCCTGCCGACCGTCTTTCAGCTGATGCCGGCGCCCGGCACGGTGCATGCATTCGATGAGCACCTGAAGCCGATGGACCTTGACCTGTACGATCCTCAGGTTTGGAAGAAGTACGGCTGGGACGTGACCCGCGATCCCGACTTTGTGGAGCATTTTACGGCGGCGGAAAGGCGGGTCGCCGATACGTATTTCGCGAATGCCCTGAGCCGCGCCAAGCGGCTGCACTTGGCCCTGGCGGCGGCCAATGGCATGGCCAAGGTAGATATCTACGCGGTCGGCTGTGATTGTCGGAGCGAGACTCCGGACGGTGTTGTTGTCTATCAGGACGGCTCCGGAGCGTGGAGGACACAGTTTGACCCCGCAGGATTTACGCGAGCTGACGGCACCCGTGTCGCCGAGGCGGAGGTCAGAAGGCGCGTCTTTGCTCAGGGCGACGGCATTGTGCCGTTTCACTCGGTCAACGCGTCCCTGCAGTCATCGGCTGCGAACGTCGGATCGATATTCGGTGCCGCGCCCGCTGAA
>Ga0207705_10003310_pt1 | contig 12261 bp, 7 predicted proteins | sample KBSC13metaG_FD_184314 | JGI IMG/M metagenome (GOLD analysis project Ga0207705, IMG submission 184314) | Corn rhizosphere microbial communities from Kellogg Biological Station, Michigan, USA - KBS C1-3 metaG (SPAdes) (version 2) | ecosystem: Host-associated > Plants > Roots > Rhizosphere > Soil ...
CTCTCATTCAACGTCGCGATAAAATTTTTAAGCTTGTTATGAAAAGCCGTTCAGCTTTCCGCTATTCGAAATAACTAATGTATGTAAAGTTATTCATACTTAATACAACCAGTCAACTCTTATCGCCTTTCAAAGCGGATTTACAAGACAACAATTTTGTATTCATTTTGTTAGTTTTTATAATTAGCCTTTCTTTGATCTCTCAATTCTATTCAAAAGCTTCACCAGTTCATAAGGTCATTGCCCTATTACTGCTAAGTGTGTTGGCTGTTTTCCTTTGAACACATGAAACTCAATTTCTCTTTATCTACTTAGTTTACATTTTAGCATTCGTTGGAGCAGTACTTATACTTTTCTTAAGTGTTGTATTGATACTGCCTATTAGTACTACAAATTCTGTATCAAGCTTTATGTTACTAGTGAGTGGCGTACAACCTTACAATAAATGTGATTTAGTTAGCCTACGACCCGCTTCACTGAGTTCGCCGTCTAACTATTCTATTGTTGATTCTATTCTATCACATAAACTTTCTATTATTTTGTTATTTATTATTTTCATTTTTATCTACCATGCTATTCTTAAGTTTGTTGATGATATAATGATATTTGACAAGAGTAATTTCAAAGTTTGATTGGAACAATTTTCTTTTGTACTAACAGCGCGCTGTTCGGGTGAAAATTTAACTTCATTCTTCTCGCACAATGTGGTAGTTACTAATCCATTATTAAAGGTATGGGGTCAGACTGATCTAAATAGTGATACACCATTTCGTTTTCTTAATCAAGAATCAAAGCTGCTTGCCCTTTTATCGCAGTTTTCTAAAGGTTTTGCCTCTATATTAGAGCGTGTACTAAACCAGCTTGCGGTTATAGGAACAATTATTTATGGTTTCTTTCGATACGCTGTTTATACATCAGCTTACCAGTTAACATTCGGATTACTTTCAAAAGGTAGTTATAGTGTGATTTCGAATCTGTTTACTAAACACTTAACAGAGTGCCTTGTATCCTTTTACTTAGCAATTAATTTATTTATTCTCGTTGTGCCTTCAACCGCATCTAGCTTAGCTGAAGGTTTTTTGTTTGACACTAACTTTTCAGGTTTGTCAGAGTTACGCTCCCTTCTTTATGACAATTTTGGATGATTTTTATTATTAAGTACTATAGTTTTGCTTGTTGCGCTTCTTGGCGTAGCCGTTATGACTCGTAATAAAAAATAGTTTAACAATTTTATAACCTTAATTTGCTTCTGTAACTCAGCGGCAGAGTGGCGGACTTTTAATCCGTAAGCCTAGGGTTCAATTCCCTACAGAGGTACTCAATGCTCGCGTAGCACAATGGTAGTGCAATAGTTTTGTAAACTGAAGGTTCTGGGTTCAAATCCCAGCGTAGGCATTTTACTATTAAGAAGCCTTCGTCTAGAGGCAGGACTTTACCCTTTCACGGTAGCAACACGGGTTCGATTCCCGTAGGCTTTATTTCATCAAACCTTATTAGCACAATTGGTAGATGTATCGGGCTTAGAATCCGAGGGTTGTGGGTTCGAGTCCCACATAAGGTATAATAAATTTTCTTGCCAGAGTGTGGCTCAAGTGGTAGAGTGCTGGACTTGGAATCCAGAGGTTATGGGTTCAAGTCCCATCATTCTGATACTCTAAAAGAGAGGGTGCTCGAGTGGTCAAAGAGGGCAGACTGTAAATCTGTTGCAATAGCTACGTGGGTTCGAATCCTATCTCTCTCAGTATTTGTAATACCCTAAAACCACACAAAGCTTCACAACCACTCTCAACCCTTAACAATCACCAAGGTCCTCTAAAAAGCTGCTCTGGTTGCCGGTGTCATAATTCTAATGCTACTCCCGTGCTTAATAAGAGGTGGTCAAAATTGTAATTAATTGGGTCTAAATTTTCGACCTTTCTAACAAATTTTAGATACCTTGATAATGGCTCATGAGATTTTAGCCGCCGGTTCACAGTAATTTCAAGATTTCTAGCAAAGCTATACACCTACTATTACTTTTAACCGTGCCAGAGTGATGTTTTTCTACCATAATTGAATAAAGAAGTGCAACGTAAACGCTGGCGGACACCTTGGCTAGGCATTAGTAAGTTTACGATTTTTACCACCCATGGCAGGATGATAGGTGGTGATCTTAGTTTCATAATCCCGCACTATCATTACCTGCCAAACTTAGGGAGGTACGGCAACGGTGGACTGGTTTACCGGTCCTATACTGTTTAACTTAGCTGTCTCACCCAATTCTCAACTGCCTTAAGGAAGATACCGCGACAATCGCTAAGGTGACGCGCATACTTCCTTTCTAGACTAGGCGATAAGCCTAGGGTATACTCTTGGATACAACTGTTAGCTTTAGTGATTGAATAAAGAGGGCCTGAGTATTGGGCCTAAGCATTTCCTATATTGTAGCTTTTTATAAAGCAAATTTGATGGTCCGTGCACGTGGGAAGAACTACAAGCTCGACAGAGTTATGTAGGTAACTACCTAGTACTTAGATGATTGATCTAAGACGGATGTAGAGGTGCATTGGATGTTGTCTTCCCACCCTAAAACACACAAAAGCTTTACAATTACTCTTAAACCTTAAAATCACCAAATCCTCTAAAAGCTTCTCTGATTCTAGGCGTCCATAATTCCAACTCTACTCCCATGCTTAATAAGAGGTAGTTAAAAGCGGGACTAAATTTCAATTTTTCTGACAAGATTTTAGGTAGCTTAATACAACTCGCTAAAGTCTTAGCTGCTGTTTTACAGTAGTTTCAAAATTGCTGGCAAAGTTATAATATTTGTGTTAGTTCTTTAACTGTGTCAGAATATGATAACTACCATGATTGAATAAAGAGTGCTTGCCATCGCCGTCCAGTTAATCACCGTATGTGCTTACTGAGGATTTTCACCAGCGATTCAACGTACAATCGCCATTTTACCACCCATAACAGGATAGGTGGTAATCTTAGTTGCACCATCTTGCAATACCATTACCTGCCAAAACTTAGGGAGGTGCGGTAATGGTGGGCTGGTTTATCAGTCCTTCACGGTTTTACCTATATACACTGTCTCACCAAATTTCCAGCTACCTTAGGGAAGATACCACGGAAACCACCAGGTGAATGCGGGTACTCCCTTCTAGACTATAGGCTTATTGCCTTAGGGTATACTCTTAGAAATATACTAGTTAGTTTTAGTGATTGAATAAAAAGTTGCATCGAGTAAATTTTACAGGAGCAGTGTAGGAAGCTCTAAACTCCAATAGGACCTTTCGTGGCAGTCCAACGTAAAACTGCTTGTAATTGATTAAACGGCTTTCATGAACTCTATTGCTTTATTACTTCACTCACCTTTGGATCAATTTGGTGCTGATAGCTTTGGTGGTGAATTTGTTAGTTTATTTGTTTGTGGCTTCTTAGATATATTGGACGTTTTTAATCTTACCGAAATACTTGATATTTCCTTCTTAGAGGGCCTAGTTTCAACTTTCATTGGTCAATTCTTTTTTGAGGATGATGATTGTGCTGATTCTGAATGAGAAGATAACGATATAAATACAGCCGGTATTCAGTCTTCGCTTTTAGTTTCAAATGTTGTTGGTATGATTCCAGGTGTAGAAACAACTACTTCTGATGCAGCCTTAACCTTTTTCTATAGCATTTCAACAATGACTACCCTTATTCTTCTAGGTTTTGCATTACATAACGCCCGCTACTTCTCAATTTTATTTCCAACAGGTACTCCAATTGCTATAACTCCATTTATCATCTTAATTGAATTTGTATCTTATATGGCGCGAGCGGTTAGCTTAGGTATGCGTCTATTTGCTAACATGTTTGCTGGTCACTCACTGGTCAAAATCTTAATATCATTTGCATGATTGTTTTTAACCTCTGCCTTTCCATTCTTCTCTATTCCAGTGTTTGCACTTTTATTAATCATTTTCTTTATGGAAGTTGGTATTGCTTATCTTCAATCTTATGTGTTTGGTGCGCTAGCTGCCATGTATTTTGAAGATGTTATCGCCTTAGGCCATTAACATGAATATTAAAAATTTAACTATTCCTATAGCAACTAAAAATCGTGTGGGTGTAAACTCATCTCTTCTAAGTGTTTTGAAAAATCATCTTGTTTATTATCCAACTCCTAATAATTTATACTATGTTTGAGGTCTTGGTTCTTTACTAGGTATTATACTTGTAATCCAAGTTGTTACTGGTGTTCTTCTCGCTATGCATTATGTGCCAAACATTGAGTTGGCTTTTGAATCCGTTGAACGCATCATGCGCGAAGTACCTACAGGCTGATTTCTCCGTTACATGCATGCCAACGGTTCTTCGATAATTTTTATTTTAATCTTTGGCCACATAGCCCGCGGCATTTTCTATCAGTCTTTTCGTGCCCCAAAGCAATGAGTATGGTGTTCTGGTGTTATTATTTTTATCTTAATAGCTGGTATTGCTTTTTTAGGCTACACTTTACCTTGAGGTCAAATATCATTCTGAGGCGCTACTGTAATCACCAACATCGTAACTGCTATTCCAGTTATTGGTAACCATATTGTCATCTGAGTATGAGGTGGTTTTTCTGTAAACAATAACACTTTGAATCGTTTTTTCTCTCTTCACTACTTTCTGTCTATCATTGTATTAGGTCTGTCGCTTCTTCATTTGATTCTTCTTCACGAGGTTGGTTCAACTAGTCCAAATGGCCGAAAACCAGATACAGACTACACTAAGTTTTTCCCTTACTTCTATTTGAAAGACTTATTTACTCTTTTAGTGTTTTTGTTCTTTTATCTGTTAGTTGTATTTTATAAACCTAATATATTTGGACATCCAGATAATTATATCCGTGCGTTCGCTCTGGTAACACCAGCCCACATTGTTCCAGAATGATATTTTCTTCCATTCTACGCTATGCTGAAATCATTTCCTTCTAAGTTAGGTGGCGCAATTTGTATGGTTGGCTCAATACTTCTTCTATTAACATTGCCGTGATCTACTGAGAACAATCTTGAGATTTCTGAACCAAAACATCGCCCATGATATACATTTATGTTCATAATTTTTGTGTTTGACATATTAATGTTAGGTTGACTAGGTGGTAAAGCGGTTACTGACACAGTATTCATCTTATCACAAGTATGTACCGCATTTTACATGTTCTACTTCCTAGGTTTCCTTCCTCTATACAGTCAGTTTATTTTGTCTAATAATCTTTATCTTCAAAGTCTTGAAGCTAAAGAAGTCTAATACTCCAGTAAGTATCTATTTATTTCAAATTAAATCTATGTCTAATTCAACTAATGAAACTCTAGAAACTTTGAATAATCAAGAAGCATTTGTTAGTTATGGTAAAGTTTTAACTTGTAAAGATGGTATCATTGAAATTGCTGGTCTTCGCGATGTAATAGCTGGCGAAGTGGTTAAACTGGGCAACGAGCAACTAGGTATGATTTCTAATCTAGAAAAGAACTCAGTGTCTGCTATCGTACTTGGTGATGATACTGCAATTCGTCAAGGTGATCTAGTTACTAGTACTGGCTCTCTTCTTTATGTTCCAGTAGGTCGTAATCTTTTAGGTCGTGTAGTGGATAGCCTAGGTGTTCCAATTGATGGTCTTGAATCAATTGAATATTCTGAGTTTGGTTATATTGAAGCGAAAGCTCCTGGTATCATCACTCGTAAATCTGTGCATGAAGCAATGCAAACTGGTATTCTTTGTATTGACTCTGCTGTATCTATCGGTCGTGGTCAACGTGAACTAATTATTGGTGACCGCCAAACTGGTAAAACAACTATTGCTATCGACACCATTCTGAACCATAAAGGTTTAGCTGAAAATGATCTTCAAAAGTTATACTGTATTTATGTGGCAGTTGGTCAAAAACGTACTTCTGTAGTTAATTTAGTTGAAAAACTTAAATCAGAAAATGCGTTTGATTATGTGACTGTAGTATCTGCAACTGCTTCTGATCCAGCTTCTCTTCAATATCTAGCTCCTTATGCCGGTTGTACTATAGGTGAATATTTCCGTGATAATCAAACCCACGCCCTTATCATCTATGATGACTTATCAAAACAAGCCGTAGCTTATCGCCAAATCTCGCTATTACTTCGCCGCCCGCCAGGTCGTGAAGCTTACCCAGGCGATGTGTTTTATCTTCATTCTCGTCTACTAGAACGCGCAGCTAAATTAAACGAAGATTTTGGTGCGGGTTCTTTGACTGCCCTACCAGTCATTGAAACTCAAGCAGGTGATTTAACTGCTTATATCCCAACTAATGTGATCTCAATTACTGATGGTCAAATTTTCTTAGAAAAAGAACTGTTCTATAAAGGTATTCGTCCAGCCATCAATATTGGTCTTTCAGTTTCTCGTGTAGGTTCAGCTGCACAAAACCCACTAATGAAAGAATTCGTTGGCTCACTTAAACTAGAGCTGGCTCAATATCGTGAAATGGAGATTTTTGCTTCATTTGGCTCTGAGCTTGATGTAACTACTCAACAAATCCTAGTTCGCGGTGAGCGTCTAGTTGAGCTTCTAAAACAGCCTCCTTACAAACCGATGTCTCTTGATCACCAACTAATTCTATTATTTGCCGGCCGTAATGGTTATCTGGATAAATTAACCATGGTTCAAGTAGATGACTTTAAAGAGTTTATTAACGATTGATTCCGCGATGCAGAAGCAACTACCGCAATGCAGAATCTTCTGGATCTTGAAGATGAGATCGTTCGTGATCTTACTCTCGACTTCTTAGTAAAAGAGGTTGTTTCAATTGTTAAGACAGCCTAACTAATTTATGTTCTTTCGAAAGAGTACTAATCGAGCTTACTTCTTTTCACGTAGCAAGCTAAAACTTAAACAACTAGTTTCAAAACATAAATCATTCGCTAACAAATTTATTACTGCACTACTTCCTCACAAAGAAGCTCATATTGACAGCAAAAGGCAGTTCAAAGTGTTTATAGCTCCAAGTTCTCTCCGTTTTAAGCTTATGTCATCGAGATCCTGTTTGTTTTTGCCATCTATAATTAATAGCCAGAAGTTTGTTTCTTTATCGCAAGTCAACGCTCGGGAAAGCCACCCTGTTTGATTCAAAAATCAAGCCAAAAAGTCTTTTAGTACATATAGAAACTATAATCTGTTTAAGAAACAATCCCGTAATATTAGTTTAACTTCTCTTAACTTATTATGACGCTTACTTTGTCTTAAGTCAAGCCAGAAGGCGTTTAATAATTTTTCGTTAAGTAAACTAGCTAACATTCAAAATCATAATATCAATCTCAACTACTTCAAGTCCCTAAAGCTTGTGATGAGCTCTCATAATATTATAGTTTTGAAGGTTTGCGTTATCAATTTATTTTTTAATCAAAACTATGCGCCCCTTTGTTCTCATTTAGTTCACCTTCCCGGTTACCTGTTGGTGACGAATAGTACCACAAATACTGTCTATAAGATCAACTTAAAGAAAGTTAATGTTATTTTTTTTCCTATTGTTGCAGCTAATAACTTAGTGCGAGGTGTTAAAACATTTAGGTTATCCTACAAGAAACTAATGATATCTTATAGTATTCATAACATTCAGCTATTTCAAAAACCTATTAGACCATTGAGGCATTTGGCAAAAAAATTTAGTGACAACAAATCAGCCATGATTTTGCCAAAGGCGCAAACTCTTAATTATCTAATGCAGTTAAAAACTTTATCTTATTTATCACACAAATCTTTGATTAACTTGAAAATGTTGAAGCTATTACAAAATGCGGCTTTGGCAGTAAATCATCAGATTAATCGTCGATTACTAAACTCTGAGTATAAAATATTTTTATGAAAGCTTAAAGCAAAGCACAACTATCATCAGCAATCTCGATGAAAACAATCTGCCGCTTTCAAATCTTTGTTTCTAAAAGCCGAAAAAAACTACCGTAAGATCAACAAAAATTACTTATTTGTCAAGCTTTTCAAAGTAACAATACATCAAATGCTTGGATTATCAAATGTCGAACTACAAAAATTCTGACTTAAAGCTCGCCGCGGTTTTGGTCATTCGTTTTCCGCTTCAAGCCTACACTATCTTTCTACTATACTTGCGTTTAAACTCGACAACTTAGCACTGTTGCTAGGTTTAAGGCAAAACAAGTACACAGCCGTCGAGCTTGTAAAGGCCGGTTTCTTCAAAGTAAACGGGTTAGTTGTTAGTAATGCTAATTTCACCATCTTTCTATTTGATGTACTTCAGTTAAATTTGGACAAGGTACAAGCTTCTAGTCTGTTAAATTTAAGCTCAATTCGTCATAATACTAATTTTATGCCATTTTTTCAATCTTTATGATCAATTGCATCTTTTGTTCTGGTTCGATATCCTTATAATTTTGAACTCATTAGTGAATCAACCATAACAGATCGTTGATTACGATTTTATTTACGATATTGTTCAATTAAGGCAGCAAATATTAAAAGTATTAAGCACTAAACCATATTTCATCATCTAGTAACCAAACTTCTTTCGCCTTTAAATAATATAAGAGCTTCAAAATCACTAGTAAACTTTAAAATCACTAAAATCCTCTAAAAAGCTGCTCTGGGTTGCCGGCGTCCATAATTCCAATGCTACTCTCATGCTTAATAAGAGGTGGTCAAAAACGCCAATATGGGACTTGAATTGACCTCTTAACGTGTTTTAGATATTTTATACAACCCATGAAATTTTAGCTTCTATCTCGTAGTAGTTTAAAGATTTGATGTATGCTTTTAGACACATTTGTTTAGTCCTAACTGTACCAGAATGATATTTCTACCATGATTGAATAAAGACGCCACGTTGGTACTCGGCCTTTATTATGGCTAGGGACTTATCGCCAACAATTTTATCACTATAGTAGGATAGGTGGATGATCTTAGTGACAAATCCTGCATATCATTACACGCCAAAACTTAGGGAGGTGCGGTAATGGTGGGCTGGTTTACTGGTCCTTCACTGTTTTAATCCAAGCTGTCTCATCAATTTCCATCTGCCTTAGGGAAGATACCACGGAAACCGCTAGGTGAACGTGGGTACTCCCTTCTAGAGACTAGGCGATAGCCTAGGGTATGCTCTTGGATACACTGGTGTTAGTCTTAGTGATCGAATAAAAGCTCGATCAAAATTATTTTACAAGGAACAGAGCAGCGTAGGTGGCTTTAAACTACAGTAGGACCCTTTTGCAGCAGTCCAACGTAAAACTGCAAGTATTCTAATAAATAATACTCTTTATTACTATTCAAGCCCGTGTATACATTGTAATGGTTTTCAAGCTTAACTTAACATGCTAAGCAATTAGCTTCTTGACTTAACTCATTACTAAATATTAGTGGTGGAGTTAACACCGAAGAACTAATTTCTCAAGAGAACGCCACCTTAGTTCTTGGTGGGATTATCGTTTTAACTTCCGCTGCAGCATGACGCTTTTGTGGTCGTTTAGCTATAGCTCATGTTCAAAATATGCATGGTCGTTTTTCAACAACCACGTCCTAATAAAACCATTTGAGAGCGCTATTGAGAGTAATATGCCAACTACGCAATGCTCGAACTGGTGGAGAGGCATAATCCAACAATTAAGTCTAGTACAATTCACGAAGATTGTATTTGTCTTCCGCCAAGTGTTGCTGAAGCTGTTAGCTTTGATCCAGCTCTCGAGATAAAGGTAAAACACCACAGGCTATTCTACAACTCTTTAGGTTTGCCGATTAACTCTAAGTTAAAGCCACGAGATCCTTCTTAAATACCTCATTCTGTGCCTCAAAAGTCAAATTTTGGTTCGTTTTTACCCCGTGATCTTAAGGTTATGTTAAACAATACGCTGGATCATTATATTGAGCTTGATTGAAACCGAGGTTTGAACTCAACTTCACCAGTGTCCTATGAGCTGAGTTTTTATGAGCTACTTCTTTTTTACTCAACTCCTGATTTTTCAAGTATCAATTGTCATTTCTACTTTAGTAGTATACTATTTTCTTCCGTACTTATTTTCTTAATAACTCATCTTCCAGTAATCAAACTTCTTTCACCTTTAAACAATAAAGAGCTTCAAAACAGATTTCAAACACTAAAATTACAAAAGTTCTCTAAAGGATATTATGGTTTTGATAAATTTAATCTTGTTGGCGCAACTGGTAGTCGCAATAGACTCAAAATCTGTGGGTTATGGGTTCGACTCCCATACAAGATATTTAGTTGACTAACACGATCTCATTAGACCTCGGTTTGTTTAGTTTAATCTAAAGTGTAAATACTGGTGACGGGAATAGCACTTATCTTTGTCTTGTTGGCGCAATTGGTAGTCGCAACAGACTTAAAATCTGTGAGTTGTGGGTTCGACTCCCACACAAGATATTAGAGGTGATGATAGCTTAATTGGCAAAGTATCCGACTGTGACTCGGAAGAGCATGGGTTCAATTCCCATTCATTACATTAGCTGGGCGGTTAACTCAACGGGTAGAGTGTCTCGCTTACACCGAGAAAGTTATGGGTTCAAATCCTGTACTGCCTATTCTAGGATATGGCCAAGTGGTAAGGCGCTAGACTTTGACTCTAGAATTCGGAGGTTCGATTCCTTCTATCCTAATTAACAAATTATGTTTAATCCAATTCTATCATGTATTGACTCAAAGAAAAATGTGCAGTCCTTTCCTTCCTGTAGTGTTAAACAGGCTTATTCACTTAGTTTACTTGCTTTAGCTAGCTTTGACTCTACAATTAATCTTATTCATAATTTAACTTCTGTTGCAGACCTATCAATATACTTATGAGCGTGTGTACTAATTATTGTATTTGGTCTTTCCTATAAAGATAAAACTGCGGGCGAACTGCTTTCTAGGCTTTCAACTTGAGGTGAACTGTCTGCGATTTTTGTTATTACAATAAACGTTGTTTACTTGGTTTATATTTTAACTTCGCACAGTCTTCTAAATGTTAGTCTTGACAGTTATTATCATTTTTCCTACTATTCAGTTGTGATAAAACTGTTGTTAGCTCTTATCTGATTAGGGTTGTCTAGGTTTTCTAGCTCAGTATCTAACTTCATATCCTACGGGGTTGCTGAACTACCATTGCTTTCTTACTTAGCATTAGCTTTTAGTATCACGGCGATCTCTGTTTCTCATTTAGTTATTTTTCTGATTTGCTTAGAAGGGTTAAGTTTGATTCTATACATTATAGCCACCATTGGTCGACTACAAGGCGGTATTGCAGGTGCTACCAAGTATTTTGCCTTTGGTACCCTAGGTTCTGTTCTAATTTTTTGAGGAACTGTGCATCTTTATGAATTGACCTCATCTCTATCATACTCAGTTTTTTTTTCTATCTTTGAACAAATCAGCTTAACTACTGTTAGTACTAGTTTGTCTATTAAACTATTATGAGCCGGCTCATTAATTCTTATTGGGCTACTCATCAAGTTAGGCGCTTCTCCTACTCATCAGTGAGTCCCAGATGTTTATTCTGGCGTTCCAACCTTTGTTACCTCTTTTTATGCCATCTTCATTAAGGTAACTCTTTATGTTTTATTTTTTAAATTTGCTTATCACATGCACTCACTAGTTGAATTTGAGTATGCTGCTATTTTATCACTGATCATTGGATGTTTTGGTACACTGCGACAATTTGAAATTAAGCGTTTTTTAGCTTACAGCTCTATTACTCACATGGGTTTCTTATTAGCTGGTGATTCAAATTCTCTTTTAATATACTTGCTAACCTATGCACTAGCTTCATTTGCTTTCTTTATTGTTATCTTAAGTTTACATATAAACAAACACGAGTTTACTTATCTAACTGATCTACGTTTAATTGCATCTGCACCTTCTCAAATTGAGCGTTTGTTGTTACTGTTTGCCTTATCTTCAATAGCTGGCTTACCTCCATTTTCTGGCTTCTTCGGCAAAATAATAATTTGAATAAGTCTAATTGAGGATATCTATCTTTACAACGATTCATTAAGCGCTTTATTGTTGTTAGTTAATCTGGCAGTTAGTCTTATCATTATTTTTTACTACATACGCTTAGTTATTTTATTGTTCATAGGCGATGAGCAAACTCTAACTAATTATATGTCATCATTTGAGATTGATTGATATGGACAGCTCTCAGTCAAACCACTAAAACTTACAATTTTGCTTTCATTAGTGTTTTGAACATTTATAGTTTCACCAATTTTAGGTCACATTATTTCAATAAGTGAATCAATTAGTCTCTATTAGTCTGTAA
>Ga0207705_10003311_pt1 | contig 12257 bp, 14 predicted proteins | sample KBSC13metaG_FD_184314 | JGI IMG/M metagenome (GOLD analysis project Ga0207705, IMG submission 184314) | Corn rhizosphere microbial communities from Kellogg Biological Station, Michigan, USA - KBS C1-3 metaG (SPAdes) (version 2) | ecosystem: Host-associated > Plants > Roots > Rhizosphere > Soil ...
TATCGTCGAGATCCGAAGGACCACTCCTCAACAGAACTGATCGCGACCGTCCAATGTGGGAATCCCGCACAAAACAAGACCTGATCATCGAGGTCTGGGAGAAGCTCGATTGTGAGAGCGTCGGTGCCGTCGAGATCGAGGCTATCGAGGCCGCCGTCGAAGGACAGTTCGGCAAGGCTGCCGTGGAATCGCCAATGGTCGTCGCTCGCCTCCTCGCGGATGAGGGTGCGGAGCTTCGGCATTCTGAGATAATGGAGCTCTATATCCGGAGGGCCGAGGATCGACCATACGACGCGGCGCTGAGAAACATTCTCCGTCTGGATTCACTTGCGTCAGCCCTCCGCTCGATACGTGATCTGGAAAACCTCCGGCGGAACTACTCGGCAGGTCAGGATAAGGCGGGCCTGCGCCACGTGAGACAGCTAGGCATCGATGCCAGGCGGGATCTGCTCTTGAGGATCGCTGACAGCCGCACCACCGATACCGACCGCATGATCGCCGTGGAGATCGCCGAGTGGCTCTCACACTGGATGCAGACCCCGCAGCTATTCGCCGACTGGGTCGAGATACGTCAGCGGTCCAAAGACTTCGCGCAGAAGTTTGGCGAGGTCCGCTCCCGAGAATGAGACGCTTTTACCTGCCAGATATCGATGCCGAGTCGGGTCATGCGGCCTTAACCGGAAGCGAGCATCACCACGCCCGCAATGTCCTGCGGCTCGAGGCAGGCTCTGAGGTCTCTGTATTGGATGGCCGCGGCCGCGAATTCATCTGCCGGATCGAGGACATCGGCAAGAAGCAAGCAACACTCACCATCCTGGAGGAAACCAGGGCCGCAGCTCCCGAGTCGTCACTACAACTCACGCTCGCTGCCGTCGCGATCCCGGGTGAGAAGTATGACCTCGTGCTGCAGAAGGCGGTTGAGCTCGGCGTAAGCAAATTCGTACCGCTCAGTTCCGCGCGTTGCGAGCTAAGGCTCCACGAGATCGCGAAGAAGTACGACCGTTGGCAGCGGATCATACTCGATGCCTCAAAACAATGCGGCCGCGCGAGGCTGATGGAGATCTCGGAAGCTGAGAACATCGAGAGCTTCACTCGATCATCTCCACGCGATCATCTGCGGATATTCTTCTCCGAGAGGGATGGGACTTCATTTCCCGCCCCTGTTCCGACCGACCGGATCACTGCTGTGATCGGACCAAAAGGCGGGTGGGACACTTCGGAGATCGAGACTGCGAAGGAGGCGGGCTTCACGATCATTACCATGGGCGGCCGCATCCTACGCGCAGAAACGGCGGCCATTTCCGTGACCGCCATTCTCCAACACCGCTTTGGTGATCTGAACTAGAAGACCGACTTCTGCTTGCCGCGATAGTACGCATCTCCACGCTGCACCATCTTGGCACGCGGACCGAGACTGTGCAGAAATGACTGCAGCTGCTTCGGATCGTCGAACCGGAAGCTGGCAGTCCCCTTGATCTCAAGGTCGGGATCGTCAAACTGGATGTTCGCGTACTTCGTACTCTTGGACATGAGGCTTGCGAGCCCCGCGCCGGGCACCGGCAGTTTTGAGATCACCTTTCCACTTTGCGGCACATCTTCCTTTGAGTCCGGATAGAGAACGATCAACGATTGGTACGGGATCGAGAACATCTCACTCGAGTCCTGTTTGCCGTCGGTCTTGCGGTAAAACAGTACTCGGCTATTTGCGTCATCCACCTTGATGACGCCGCGCTCTTTGTTACTCGCACCAAATATCCCGCCCTCGTAACGGGCGTCCCACTGGACATCATGTGAGAAGGTCTCAGCCTTCTCGGGCGGGCGGGGCTGCGCGTAAGCAAGGGCCGAGAGCAGTAGGCCGCACGCGGCTGCAAGGATGACATTCCTCATTGGTTCCTCTCGGGGAGAGACGGTCGAACAAAGCTCAAGCTATAGACGCTCCGGGAGAGCGTTTGGTTGTTAGCTTACAGCCCTAAGACGGGAGCCCGGTAGGTACGGGGCGATACGCCGCTCAGCGAGTCTCACGTACTCGGCCGAGACCTCAGATCCGACCCACCGCCGCTCGAGCAATTCGGCCACCTTGGCAGTGGTGCCGCTGCCGATGAAGGGATCGTATACGATGTCGCCCTCGTTAGTCCACGTCCGGATCTGGTCCTCGGCAAGCTGTTCCGGAAAGATGGCGGGATGCTCGAAGGCGATCTTGTCACGAGAACTCGAGGTGCCGACGTTGTAAAAGAAGATGTTGTTCACCTTGCGCTGCTTTGGAGCGACGTGGTCATGGGCGAGATCGTTGCGGCCCACCTTTGTGATACGGAAAGATTTGAATGCTTTCTCCTGTTTTATCGGCTGCATCAGGGGGTTGAAGGTGACCGGCTGCCCCTTTGAAAAACAGAACATGTACTCGAAGCATTGCCGGTAACGCTTGCCGCAGTCCGACGGGATCGGGTTGTTCTTGGCGTAGATCATCGTGTCATGAACACGGAATCCGGCCTCACGGAATGCGAACGCGTGCTTAAAGCTCGTAAGTGTCTCATCGCCGTTCAAGGTTCTATCGCCGACGACCCAGATCACGACTCCACCGGTTTTTGTCTTGCGAAAGAGAGACGATGCGATGTCCTCTACCGGAAAGTGGTACCCGTTGTATTCCCGCAGGTCATCGTAAGGCGGGCTGGTTATCGTCATATCGACAAACTCATCCGGCATCCGGTCGAGCGTCTCGATACAGTTTTCGTGATAGATCTTGCCTAAGCGCATATGGGTCTATTCGGGCCACTTTGCCAGGAAGTCAGAGATGAAGGCCTTGCCGTTCTGCACTTCAGACTCGAGAAAGAAGCGAAAAGTTTCTTGTTCGGCAATGTAGTCTTCTTCAGCGATCTTGCCGCAAAAATAGATAAGCCTAAGCCATAGGAGATACGTGTTTAGCACGTCGATCTGGTTGTACTCGACGATCTTTGTAATGTCCCCCGCGAGCCAGAGGTCCGTCACCTGATCACCCTTGACGTCGATCTTGCCGGGAAAGCCGCAGAGCTTTGCGAACTCGTCGAGCCGCGGTGTCATCCCTCCCGAGCCGGCAAACAGTTTGATCATGTCGAGATGGTCCTCGTTATCCCACCGGCGGAAATAGTCATTCCCCTCCCATGGTTTATCGGGCCTCTCGCAAAATTTCTCCGCCGCCACCTCGTTGATCATTCCCCTTTGGATCAGCACCTGGATGTCCGATGCAGCCGAGTTGTAACCCACGAGCTGAGGGCAGCGTCTGCCGAGTATGTAGAGAAACCGGTCGATCAGAGGAGCCTCTTCAGGCATCTCCTCTACGGGCATCTTCGGGAGCGAGTGGAGGCTGAATTCGATCGTCTTTTCACCATCCACAAAGACCGGCTTTCGCACGAGATACGCGATCGAAACCACCCGCGAGAACATGTACTTGAGAAACGGCCGGGGATTTGTGTCGGCGTTGAAATCGTTGGACGCCTGCCAGAGGCGCTGCATTGCTTCGATCTCCGGGGTTTCAGGCGGCAGGTCGTAAAGCCGCCTGGCTCCGGAGGCATCCGGCACCCACTCCATGTCAAAGAACAGCACGAGTTCAGGTATCTGAGATTTCAGCATCTACTTGAGCCGGGTGAGCGTAAGCGCTTGCATTTGTTGGCGCTTACCCGTGAGTCACGCAATGGTAGCAAACCGGCGCGCGCGCGTCAATGTTTTCCACAGCCGCGACGCACGATACCGTTAAGTTCGCGCCTATTTGGTGTCCGCCGCTTCAGCCCGTTCGTGTAATTGCCCTTACAGACGGGTTTCCGAGGGTTTGGCATAGTCATTGCCAAATAGAAGGGCGTCATCGACGAATTCTATATTTCATGGGGGAGATCACAATGTTCAAAAAGGTAACTACTTCATTTGTACTTTCTACGCTGTTGGGCCTTGGGCTGTTACTGCCCGCGACGGCTACTACGGCTAATGCGGCGGCTGCCAGCGCGGCGGTGGATACGCGCTGCTATTACAGCTCGCGTACTCACAGATACACGTGCTACAAAAAGGCAAACTTCTATCGGCGTCACCGCAAGGCCGTTAACATCGGAGCAGGTGCCGTTGCAGGTGCCGTCATAGGTGGATTGATCGGCGGTCGACGCGGCGTTGCGATCGGCGGCTTAGCCGGGGCTGGCGGCGGATATCTCGTAACCAGGAAGCAGCACTCGAAGCACTACACGCGTCGATACTATGAGTATCGCCGTCCGTAAAACGGTTAGATAGCGATCCGAGAAGAGCCTCGCCCCCGGCGAGGCTCTTTGTCATTTGCGTCGGTTGGAAGACACAGGGACCTTTGGCTGGATGTCACTCTTGGTCTGGTGCAGGTCTACGACACTTAGAATAAACGAGGGAATCAAAGAATGAGGAAATTTATCGCTTCAGCTTCTATTGCTGTATTAATGGCATTCTCACTGCCCGGCTTCGCGGCGAGTTACACCGGAGCTTCACCGGTTGCTGCCGCATCGCAGACTCGCGTCACCTACAGGCGGCATCACAAGCGTAGCTTCGTCAAGAAGCATCGAGACAAGCTTACTGTAGCGGGCGCAGCCCTCGGTGGGGCAGCGATCGGCGGTATCGCGGGCGGTAAGAAGGGAGCGGCCATCGGGGCCCTCGCCGGAGGCGCCGGTGGAGCACTGTACACGTACAAGCTCAGAAAGCGTCACCATCATCATCGCACTCGCAGACCGTAGCTGCGAATTACCTTTTACAATGGCCCGCGTCCCGCGGGCCTTTTTTACCAATTGGTGTGGCAGCCCCCGAGAGCGTGCACGCGCTGGCACGCGCGGGGCTTCGGTCCATATAAACAGGGCCTTCGCGACTTTGGCACATGCTTTGCGATATACCGGCATGGGTGAGGAAAGGGTCCTCAGAATCGGACGAAAAGAGGTTAGAAATGAAAAGGTATATCGCAAGTTTTTTGATGGTCGTTATGTTGGCAGTTGCGGTGCCGATGCTTAGCGGTACTGCCCAGGCACAGCGGTACTACAGCCCGTACGGCAGCAGGTCGGGTGTGTCGCGAGTGTATGACCGTCATCGGCAGGCGGTGAATATCGGCGGGGGAGCTCTCGCGGGAGCTTTGCTGGGCGCATTGCTTGGCGGTAAGAAGGGAGCTTTGATAGGAGCGGCAGTCGGAGTTGCCGGCGGTGCTATCGCGACCAGGAAACAGGCGCCGCGCAACTACTACAGATACAACTACTGATCCGACTGATCAAGACAAAAACGAAGGCCTCGAGGTTTTAACTCGAGGCCTTTCTCATTGTGCTCCAGTCTTAGAAGGCGTATGTATTCGCCTGAATAAGCACATCCGCGATGCGCTGCCGAGCGGTAATCGTGTTCACGGGCGAATTGTTCTTGGTGAAGCGCTTTAGCGCGACGAGCAGGGTGCGGCCCTCATCTCCTTCGGCGATGGCAGCCAGAGTGTTGCGGGCCTTCATATCGACACGCTGTATAGCGTCGTTGCAGAAGACCGCAGCTATATCGATCTGACGGGCAGCACCGTCTTCCCCGTTCTTTGTAGCCGACTTTTTAGCACGGAGGATGGCGGACTCCATCTGATACGCGTCCATAATGATGTCGGCACAGTTGAGGAGAACCTCCTGTTGGCTGGCCAGCTCCATCATGTACTTCTGAGCGGCGGTGCCGAGGACCATCAAGGCGATCTTCTTGGCGTTTGCGGCCAGCTTTGTCTCCGCGGCGAGGAGGCTCGTGTCCTCGTCAAATGACATTTGCGGGTTTAGGATCTCGTCCTGCAGCGCCTTTGCGGCCTGGAGCAGGCCGATCCTTCCCTTCATTGCACGCTTCATCAACTGGCCGGGAATGAGCATCCGATTGATCTCGTTCGTACCCTCGAAGATACGGTTGATCCGGCTGTCGCGATACGCCTTCTCCGCCGGGTAATCCGCCGAATATCCGTAGCCGCCGTAGATCTGAACCATCTCGTCAACCACGTAATCGAGAGCCTCGCTGCATGCGACCTTGTTGATAGAGGATTCGACCGCATACTCGTCGATCGATTGCAGTTTCTTAGCGTCATCGGCGCCATCGCCGATGAGAGCGTCGATCATGCCGACGGTCCGGTAGGTGATCGACTCGGAGACCCAGGTCCGGATCGCCATCTCGGCAAGCTTGTGCTTGATCGCTCCGAAAGACGATATCGGCTTGTTGAATTGATGCCTCTCGTTCGCGTAACGAACGGCGTGGTGGATCGCGAGCTTCGCACCACCCGTGACGGATGCACCAAGTTTGAAACGCCCAACATTCAGGATCTGGAAGGCGATCTTCGCACCGTCGCCGACGTTGCCGATAAGGTTGGCTGCGGGGATCTTGCAATCGGAGAGAATGACGGCGGTCGTCGACGACGACTTGATGCCCATCTTGTGCTCCTCGGCGGCAGGACGGCAGTTCTCGCTGCGCGGCACGAGGAAACATGAGAACTTGTCCTTCTCACCGTCGACCTTGGCGAATACGAGAAACACGTCGGCGAAGCTCCCGTTCGAGATCCACATCTTCTCCCCATTGAGAATGTAATGCTGACCGTCCTCGGTGCGCTTCGCGATCGTCTTGGCACCTTGTGCGTCGGAGCCGGAGCCCGACTCGGTGAGGCAATAGGCGGAGACGAGTTCACCGGACGCGATCTTTGGGATCCACTCCTTCTTCAGTTCCTCAGAGCCAAAGTACAGGATCGGCAGCAGACCGATCGAGCTTTGAGCACCGAATGTGGTCCCAAACCCGCCGGCACGTCCCATCATCTCCGCGATGACCACTCCGGTCGTCTGATCGAGACCAAGACCGCCGTATTCCTCCGGAATGGTCGAACCAAGCAGACCCAACTCGCCCGCTTTCCTTACGAGATCGCGTGCGACCTCCCACGCATGCTGCTCCATCGCGGGCAGCTGCGGCGCCACCTCGTTATCGACGAATTCACGCGTCGTGTCGCCGATCATTCGCTGCTCTTCGTTGAGGTCCTCGGGGGTAAAGACCTCGGCAGTGGTTTGATCAGCAATGAGAAACTCACCACCTTTTAGATATGACTTTTCCATCTGTGCTTCCATACCATCTCTCCTCACGCTAAATTGAAACAGGATAGACAGGATGGTTCTTGTTCAACAGTTATCCTGTCTATTCTATCCATCCTGTTTGATGAGCCGATATTCTAAATTCGTTCAAAGATCCCTGCGGCGCCCATGCCGCCGCCGACGCACATGGTGACCATGCCGTAGCGGGCGTTGCGGCGTTTCATCTCCTGCAGAATGGTGGCAGTGAGTTTTGCACCGGTGCATCCGAGCGGGTGGCCAAGGGCGACTGCCCCACCATTGACGTTCACCTTTGCGGGATCGATCTCGAGCAGCTTCATTACCGAGAGACCTTGCACGGCAAAGGCCTCGTTAAGTTCGATCAGATCGATCTGATCGAGCGTGAGCCCGGCCATCTTGAGAGCCTTTGGAATTGCGTAAACCGGGCCGATGCCCATCTCCTCCGGGAGACATCCCGCAGTGGCGAACGAGACGAACCTTGCGAGCGGCGTAAATCCCAGTTCCCGGGCCTTGTCCGCCGACATTACGACCGCCGCGGCTGCGCCGTCAGACATCTGTGAGGAGTTGCCGGCGGTGACAGTGCCTTTCACGTGGAAGGCGGGCTTGAGCTTGGCCAAACCCTCGACGGATGTATCCTTACGCGGACCCTCGTCCTGAGCAAAAACGGTCTCTTTACGCCGAACGCGTCCCTTCTCATCAAACTCGTCGACGTAGACGTTCACCGGTACGATCTCGTTTTTGAACTTGCCTTCGGCTATGGCAGCGAGGGCTTTCTGGTGCGATGCGTATGAGAACTCGTCCGCCTGCTCGCGTGTGATCTCGTACTTGCGGGCGAGATTTTCGGCCGTTAGGCCCATGTTTAGGTAGTAGTCCGGATACGTCTCTACGATAGACGGGTTTGGCCGCACGACATTGCCGCCCATCGGGATCATCGACATCGTTTCAAGGCCGCCGGCGACGATCACGTCTGCACCACCGGTTGCGATACGGTCAGCCGCAAGTGCGATCGTCTGCAGACCCGAAGAGCAATAACGGTTAACGGTCATGGCAGACGTCTCGACCGGCAACGCCGCAGCGATCATCGCAGTGCGGGCGACATTCATTCCCTGCTCCGCCTCGGGAAAAGCGCAGCCCATGATGACGTCCTCGATCTGAGACTTGTCGAGAGCCGGGACGCGGCCTACAGCCTCCTTGATCGCGGCGGCTGCGAGATCGTCTGGGCGCGTGTTCTTGAGCGTACCCTTTGGTGCCTTACCGACCGCTGTACGAACCGCTGATGCTATAACTGCTTCTCTCATCCTTGTTGCTCCAACTCTCTTCTCTTTACCTGGACACGATCGACGTCCATGATCCTTGCGGTGCCTTCACCGCCGCTCGTTGACCATGAGGCGAATATCCCGAAATATCGGTCGGCCTCCAGATATGCTCTGATCCTCTCAGCCTTGTCGACCGCGCGATCACCCCATGTCTCATAAAACCAGCCAAGCGCCTCCGGATCTCTGGGCCACTCGCCGGGAGGGCCGCCCGCCTCCGAGACGGCCGCTTCCTCAGCCTCGGTGAAACGCCCCTGGCTGACCAGGTCTCTCCAACTCATATCGCGACGTCTACCTCAACCACGGCTGATACATTCTTGAGGATCGCCGGGTCAACCTCGACCAAAAACCCCCGCTTGCCGCCATTGATATAGATCTTGTTGAGATCGAGGATCGTTCTCTCAACATAGATCGGCATCTGTGTCTTCGAACCGAATGGCGAAGTGCCGCCGAACTGGTAGCCGGTGAACTTAGTCGCCCGGTCAGCCGTTGCGGGCTCGACGGACTTCACGCCGATCTGTCGCGCCAAGTTCTTTGTCGAGACCTGCCGGTCACCGTGCATGAGTACGATCAGCGGCTTCTTGTCATTTGTCTCGAATACCAGTGTCTTTATCACCGCGTGCTCATCCAGTCCGAGCTGCCGTGCCGACTCGGCCGTGCCGCCTTTCTCGACGTAGTCGTAGAGATGCGGGGTAAAGTCGACCCTCTTTTCTCTCAGATACCTGATCGCCGGCGTTACTGGGTACTCAAGCGACACGCTACCGGCACTCCCTCCACCGAAAGCATGTGACCAGATGATCATTGACCATTCCGGTCGCCTGCATGAATGCGTACATGATCGTCGAACCCACGAAGTTGAATCCAAGCTTTCGTAGATCCTTCGAGATCGCATCGGAAGCCGGGGTCGTGGCGGGTACATCGCCGCCGCGGCGTTCGTTGACGATCGGCCGGCCATCGACAAATGACCAGATGTAACTGTCAAACGAGCCGTGCTCGTCCTGCACTTTCAGGAACGACCTCGCATTCGCTCGTGCTGACGCGATCTTGAGGCGGTTACGGATAATGCCGTCGTTCGTCATCAGCTTCTCGAGTTTTGCATCGCTGAATCTCGCAACCTCTTCGGGATCGAATCCCGCAAAAGCCTCGCGATACGCTTCCCGTTTCTTGAGCACAGTGTCCCAACTTAGGCCCGCCTGAGCACCCTCGAGTATCAGGAATTCAAAGAGCCTGTTTTCGTCATGCACGGGCACGCCCCATTCCGTATCGTGGTACGGAATATTGAGCTCGTTGCTGGCCCAGGAGCACCTATTCATATCAGCCTCTCAAGTATGTCGCCACGAGATCGCCGGCGTTCATCGATGTGAAGTCAGCATGAGCCTCCACGACCGACGGCCTTTCGAGGATCTGCTCGACGGTGTTCACCGTGGCGAGTCCTATCGACTTCATACCCGCCCGGTGTGCGGCCTCAAAGCCGCCGAACGCATCTTCAAACACGAGACACTTGCGCGTCTCTACGCCGAGCTTCTCTGCCGAGACAAGGAACATCGCCGGATCGGGCTTGCCGTGCTTCACGTCAGATGCGGTGGTCACCGCAGCGAAGTACTGCCTCAACTCGAGCCCATCGAGGATAAACTCCATATTCCGGTGCGATGCCGCCGTTGCCACCGCCATTCGGATCCCGCGATCGCGAGCCTCGGTGAGAAACTCGATCAGTCCCGCTACCGGCTGCCTGATCGGCAGATATGCATCCCGGTAAAGCTCCTCTTTTCTGAGGGCGAGCTCGTCAAGCCTCTCCGCAGTGGCTTCGCCAAAGATCGTTGGAAGGATCTCGCGATTTGTCTTACCGGCGGTGGCCACCAGGAAGTTGTGCGGGTCCATCTCGAGCCCGTTCTCCTCCAGCAGCAGCCGCCAAGCCTCGGCATGGACGCGCATGTTGTCGACCAGCGTGCCGTCCATGTCAAAGATAAACCCGTAGGAGTTAAGGTCGTTCATTTTCAAAGATCCTATCGACCGACGTTAGCGGTCGATTCTGTCTACCTGCATGAAGCAAACTCCGGGGCTGCCGTCGCCTGTCGGAGCGATGCTGATTTTGCCGCTCGTCTTTACCTGATCCTTGTTGAGTGCGATCTCAGCACCATTGTTGTCCCGGATCTTGATGTCGGACTTGCTGTAGCCGCTCTCAAGCTTCGTCACAGAGTTGGCGCCACTACCCTCATCGATGTCGATCTTGATCTTGTTCTTGCTACCCGGCGAGTCGATCAGGATGAAGCCGCATTGCACCTTGCTCGTACCGATGTTTGAGCAAAATACGCTGCCGTCGTCCGCGATGTAGCCCGGGATCTGCAGGTACTTGCCGTCATTCCCTGCGTCACACGCACTCGCAAAGGAAACGGGATCGCCGACCTTGGCCGAGCACCCGGCTGCAACAATGATCAGACCTAGTACTAATGCTGTCTTCCACATATTTCCCCCTATGTAGTTAGTTTCGGAGCGGCTTACCCGTCTTGAGCATCGCAGCGATACGATCCTGCGTTTTACGCTGGCCGCAGAGCGAAACAAAAGCCTCGCGTTCAAGGTCGAGCAGATAACGTTCGCTGACCTGAGTCTTGTGGTTGATCGACCCGCCGGACATGATATGTGCGAGCTTCCTGCCGATCAACTCGTCGTGATCGGAGATAAACCCGCCTTGCTTCATGTTGTGCAGGGCGAGCTTCATCGCCGACTCTGCTGCCTCACCGAATACAGTTACATCAGTGCGCTCGACGGGTGCGACATAGCCCGCGGCATCGAGATTCAGCACCTCCTGCTTTGCGTCCTGGATCAGTCGGTCGCCATTCATCGATACCGCGTCAGAGTCGCGTAAGAATCCGAATGCCCGTCCCTCCTGAGCCGAGGTCGCCACCTTTCCCATGCCGATCGTCGTGAACGTGTTCTTGAGGAACTGGATGGGATCGGAATCAGGAGCTTTCGACCACGCGTCCATCGCGCGCATGGTCATCTCCTTTGTGCCGCACCCCGCGGGGATGACTCCTACGCCGACCTCAACGAGCCCGATGTATGTCTCGGCCGCCGCACGCGTCTTGTTGCCGTGCATCGCGATCTCGCAGCCGCCGCCGAGTGTCAGCCCGTAGGGAGCAGTCACGACCGGCTTTTGAGAATACCGCAGCCGCATCACCGCGTTCTGCAATGCGCGGACCATCATGTTGATGTCGTCCCACTCCTCCTCCTGAGCGGCAAGGAGGAGCATCATGATGTTCGCCCCCGCGGAGAAGTTCCCGCCCTGGTTGCCGACTACGAGACCCTTGAAATTCTTCTCGACCTCGTCGATCGCGAAGTTCATCATCGAGACGGTGTCGCCGCCGATCGAGTTCATCTTCGAGTGAAACTCGAGACATGCCACCCCATCACCGAGGTCGATGAGCGATGCTCCCGGATTGGATCTGATGGTGCCGATGCGATCCTTTACGTCCTTGAGGATCGTGACGCCCGGCCGCTTTGGAACAGGCCTGTAACCGCCATTCACCAGATCGTAGAAGCTCGTCTCACCCTTCTCGCGTTTATAGAAGGTCGTCGCTCCGGATCCCAGCATCCTCTCAACGTTCGCGGGGACAGGCCGGCCCTCCTCACGCATGCGGCTCACGGACCGCTCAACACCGATCGCATCCCACGTCTCGAATACGCCGATCTCCCAACCAAATCCCCACTTGATGGCATTGTCGATCTCAACGATGGTGTCTGCTATCTCAGGTATGCGGTTCGCCGAGTAGCGGAAGGTCCGCTCCATTGTCTTCCACAAGAACTCCCCGACCCGGTCCTGGCCCCAAACGAGTGTTTTGACCCGGGTGGGGAGATCCTCTATCTGCTTTGCTGCGTCGAGTGAGGGGAATTT
>Ga0207705_10003314_pt1 | contig 12245 bp, 17 predicted proteins | sample KBSC13metaG_FD_184314 | JGI IMG/M metagenome (GOLD analysis project Ga0207705, IMG submission 184314) | Corn rhizosphere microbial communities from Kellogg Biological Station, Michigan, USA - KBS C1-3 metaG (SPAdes) (version 2) | ecosystem: Host-associated > Plants > Roots > Rhizosphere > Soil ...
GGATCACGCTGCATGTCCAGCTGCTCTACGGGCAGAACAACCACCACGTGTGCGAGGCGATCTTCAAGGGCTTCGCCCGCGCGATGCGCGCTGCGGTCGAGCTCGATCCGCGCAAGGGCGGGGCGATCCCCAGCACCAAGGGGCAGCTCGGCGGCTGACGGCCCGATGGCGGAAGCAATTGCTCTGATCGATTACGGCGCCGGCAATCTCCAGTCGGTGCATAACGCGTTGAAGGCCGCTGGCGCCGAGCGGGTGGCCGTCACCGCCGATCCCGAACTTGTGCTGGGCGCGCGCCGGATCGTGCTCCCCGGCGTCGGCTCGTTCGGCGCGTGCATGAGCGGGCTGACCGCGATTCCCGGAATGGTCGAAGCGCTGGAGCAGCGGGTCCTGCGCGATGGCGTGCCGTTCCTCGGCGTGTGCGTCGGCATGCAGCTAATGGCCGACCGCGGCCTCGAATTCGGCGAGACCCCCGGCCTCGGATGGATTGCCGGGCAAGTCGAACGGATCGAGCGCACCGACCCCGAGATCAAGGTTCCGCACATGGGCTGGAACGATGTTTCGCCCACGCCGCATTTCGCTGGAGCCGGCCTGGTCGAACCAGGCGAGGCCTATTTCCTCCACTCCTACCACTTCGCCCCCGAGAACGGCCGCGACATCGCCGCGATGACCGACCACGGCGGCGGGCTTGTCGCCGCGGTTGCGCTCGACAACCTGCTGGGCGTGCAATTCCACCCGGAGAAGAGCCAGGGCTACGGGCTCAGCCTGCTGGCGCGGTTCCTCGACTGGCGGCCGTAGTGGGACGTTCCCGATCCTCCCCCTGGGGGGCGCCACCTCCCCTTCCAGGGGAGGATCGCGGCATTGCGCGATCTCTTCGTGCCTTCGTGCCTTCGTGCCTTGGTGTGAACCGTCTTTAAGCCGCTCAGAGGCAACGATAAACGGGGAACCGGCAAACGCGCCGCCCGTCTCCACGCCAAAGGAGACTCCCGAATGGCCGAAGCCGACCCCAACATTCGCGATGCCCACACCGAGATGCCTTCGCTCGCCCACAAGGCGGCCAACGCGATGAAGGACAAGGGCGATCTGATCATGATCGGTTCGCTCAGCGCGCACCTGCTCGGAGCGGAATCCTCGATCTACTCAGGTATGAAGAAGGGCATCGCCGGCTTCGCCGAAGCGCTGCGCAAGGAGCTGGGCAACAAGGGCATCAAGGTCGGCCTGGTCGAACCGGGCAAGACCGGGGCCGATTTCCAGCTGCCGGACATCCCGATCGAAAAGCAGCGCGAGATGATCAACGAGGAGAAGATGCTCCGCGCCGAAGACATCGCCGTAGCGGTGCATTTCATGCTCACTCAGCCGCGCCGCGCGGTGGTGCAGCAGCTGACGATGGTCCAGCGGGTCGGCGACGAATGAGCTTCGCCGAGGACCGGCTAGTCGTCACCCCCGATCAGATCGATCTGAGCCGTTCTCCGCTCGCCGGGCAGTTCGACGCGGAGACTTACGTTCTCGGGGCCTTCAATCCGGGAATGACCCGCCTTGCCAACGGCAATCTGCTGCTGATGGTGCGGGTGGCCGAGGCGCTGAGCGAGCCGATCCGCGACGGCCACGTCCACGCGATCCGCTGGGATAAAGGGCGGTACGTCCTCGATGCCTGGCCCCTGGCACACGTCGACACGGCCGACCCGCGCAAGTTCGAGATCCACGGCTACGGCTGGAAGGTCATGGCGCTGACCTCGTTGTCGTGGCTGCTGCCGGTCGAGATCACGCCCGATGGGCTGAAGATCGTCGCGATCTATTACGACAAGGCCGTGGCGCCGCAAGGCTCGTACCAATGCTACGGCATCGAGGACGCGCGGATCAGCCGGGTCGGCGGCCGTTTCCTGATGACCACCTGCTCGGTCAGTCCGGAACGCCATTCGACCACGCTTTACAGCTCTGCCGACGGGCTCGACTGGACATTTCAGGGCATCGTCCTCGACCATCAGAACAAGGACATGCTGATCTTCGAGGGCCTGATCGACGGCCAGTACTGGGCGCAGACGCGGCCGCTCGGCTCGCTGTTCTTCGCTTATCCGCCGGGCAGCGAATACCACGCCGGCCCCTCGATCAACCTCGCGACGAGCCCGGATTCGCTCCACTGGCAGCCGAATATCCATCCCGGCATCCGCCCCCGCGCCGGCACCCCGGCGACGGCGCGGATCGGGGGGGGCACTCCGCCGATTCTGAGCGAGATCGCGGGAAAACGGGGCTGGCTGACGCTGTGGCACGGGGTCGAGCCGAAGGAGATCGTCGGGATCTACCGCACGTACTGGTCACTGCTCGATCCGGACGAGCCGTGGAAAGTGCTCGCCACCAGCCACCCGCCGCTGCTCGAAGCCAACGCCGAGCTGACCCGTCCGCTGGAGGACAAGATGTACGTGCGCGACGTGGTCTTCTCGACGGGCATCGTCGATGCGGGCGATCACTTCATCGTTGCCAGCGGCGAAGCGGACCTGGCGTGCCGGATCACCCACATTCCGAAGGACGCGTTCGTTCCGTCTCAATGATTGCGCCGCGCCGCGCCTGAGACTACCGCGCGCGCCATGATCGTCTTTCCCGCCATCGATCTCAAGGGCGGCCAGGTCGTGCGACTGGCCGAAGGCGACATGGCGCGCGCGACGGTTTACGGCGACGATCCGGCGGCCCAGGCGCTGGTGTTCGCGGAGGCCGGGGCCGAGCACCTCCATGTGGTCGACCTCGACGGCTCGTTCGCCGGCAAGGCCGAGAACCGCGCGGCGGTCGAGGCGATTGTCGCGGCGTTCCCCGGCCACGTCCAGCTCGGCGGCGGCATCCGCAACCGCGCGGCGGTGGAAGGCTGGTTCGATCTCGGCGTCGCGCGCATCGTGATGGGCACCGCGGCGCTGAAGGACCCGCAGTTCGTGCGGGACATGGCGGGCGAATTTCCCGGCGGCATCGTCGTCGCGGTCGACGCGCGCGATGGGATGGTCGCGACCGAGGGCTGGGCGGAAGTGTCCGACGTGCCCGTGGCCGACATGGCCCGCCGCTTCGAGGATGCCGGCGTCGCCAGCCTGCTGTTCACCGACATCGGCCGCGACGGGCTGCTGAAAGGCTGCAATATCGAGGCGACCGTCGATCTCGCCCGCCGCACCGACTTGGCGGTGATCGCCAGCGGCGGGGTCAAAGGCCTCGACGATATCCGGATGCTCGCGCTGCACGCCGATGAGGGGATCGAAGGCGTCATCACCGGGCGGGCGCTGTATGACGGGCGGCTGGACCTGGCGACCGCGATCCAGATGGCGGGGCGGGCGTGATGACCCGCCGCGCATCGATCCTCCCCCTCTGTGGGTGGGGGGCCGCGAGCGCAGCGAGTGGTGGAGGGGGCCAGTCTGGGACACGCCGCCCCCCCTTCGTCAGCCTCGCGGGCTGCCACCTCCCCCAGAAGGGGAGGGTCTAACCATGACCGTCCGCATTCGCGTCATCCCCTGCCTCGACGTTGCCGAAGGACGGGTAGTCAAGGGCGTCAACTTCGTCGACCTGAAGGATGCCGGCGATCCGGTCGAGCAGGCGCAGGCGTACGACGCGGCCGGTGCGGACGAGCTGTGCTTCCTCGACATCTCGGCGAGCCACGAAGGGCGCGGAACGCTGCTCGACATCGTCCGCCGCACCGCCGAGGTGTGCTTCATGCCGCTGACCGTCGGTGGCGGGGTGCGCTCGGTCGAGGACGCGCGGGCGCTGCTGCTCGCCGGGGCCGACAAGGTCGCGGTCAACAGCGCGGCGGTCGCGCGGCCGGAGGTCGTCTCGGACATCGCCGCGCGGATGGGCAGCCAGTGCGTGGTCGCTTCGGTCGATGCTCGGTGGGTCCACGACCATTGGGAAATATTCACGCACGGCGGGCGGAGAGAGACTGGCATCAATGCCGTCGAACACGCTGTAAAGCTTGCCCAACTGGGCGCGGGCGAGCTGCTTGTCACGTCGATGGACGGCGATGGAACGCAAGCCGGTTATGACCTCAAGCTAACTAGAGCTATCGCGGATGTGGTGTCGATCCCGGTGATCGCCAGCGGCGGCGTCGGCAATGTGCAGCACCTCGTCGAAGGGGTGACCGAGGGCCATGCGAGCGCGGTCCTCGCCGCGTCGATCTTCCACTTCGGCAGATGCTCAATCGCCGACGCCCACGCCGCGCTGCGGGCCGCGGGGTTGCCGGCGCGGGCGTGACGGTCCCGCCGCGGGACATTAATATCTCGGCGGTTGCGCTCCCTCGAGGGATGGCCATGACCGCCTCATGGTTCTCCGTTTCTTCGTATGTCTCGTTGCCTTGGTCACTCCCGCCACTGCCTTCGCCGCGGGCGGCGTGCCGGTTCCAGAAGGCTCGCAGTTCACCCTGTTCGGGCTCGGGCTGCTCGGCGTGATCATTGGCCGCCGCGCATCGATGCGTCGGTCGGAGGACGACCGCGAGCAGGATTGACGCGAGCGGCGCGGTTGCCCATGCGGTAGGCATGGACACGTCCAGCGATACCCTGGCCCGCCTCGAAGCCACGATCCGGCAGCGCCTCGGCGCCTCGCCCGAGGAAAGCTATGTCGCGAAGCTGCACGCCAAAGGCCTGCCGATCATTGCCCGCAAGCTCGGCGAGGAAGCGGTCGAGACGGTCATCGCCGCTCTCTCGGGCACTCGCAAGGAGCTGACCGGGGAGGCGGCCGACGTGCTGTTCCACCTGCTTGTACTGTTAGGCGAAAAGGGCGTGCCGCTGGCCGACGTCCTCGCCGAGCTCGATCGGCGCGAGGGCACTTCCGGCCTCGAGGAAAAGGCCTCGCGGAGCCGCTGATGCCGATCGACGCCACCGCGCCATACGATCGCGACAACGTCTTCGCCCGCATCCTGCGCGGCGAGATCCCCAACAACACGGTGTACGAGGACGAGTGGGCGCTCGCCTTCCACGATATCGCGGCGCAGGCGCCGGTCCACATCCTCGTCATCCCCAAAGGCGCATACGTGAGCTGGGACGATTTCTCGGCCAAAGCTTCGGCGGAAGAGATCGCCGGCTTCGTCCGCGCGGTCGGCCATGTCGCCCGCGAGCAAGGCCTGGTCGAGCCAGGCCACCGTTTGCTGGTCAACATCGGCCAGGATGGCGGCCAGGAAATCGCCCATCTGCACGTCCACATCTTCGGCGGCCGCCCGCTCGGACGGATGATTTCTCCGTCGTAGCCGAACCCTCCCCCAACCCCTCCCGCGAGCGGGAGGGGAGCGAGACTTAGCGAGCCGCAGGCGAGCTTAGTCGCAGCGGGGAGGGCCGGTTCACCGTCGGCCACGCACCTCCTGACTTTGGAAAGGTTGCCAGCCGAGTCGCGTAGCGGCTAGAGCCGACGGCGATGGCCATCGATCTCACCCCGCCGGGCGGCCGCCTCGACGGACTGGCGCACTATTTCCCGGTGCGCGCGTACTACGAGGACACCGACCTGTCCGGGATCGTCTATCATGCGAACTATCTGAAGTGGTTCGAGCGCGCCCGCTCGGACTTGCTGCGCTTGCTCGGGATCGACCAGCGCGCGGCGCAGGAAGCGGGCGAGGGCGCTTACGCCGTCGCCGAGCTGACGATCCGCTACGCCGCGCCCGCCCGGCTGGACGATGCGGTGATCATCGAAAGCCGTCCGCTCGAAGTCCGCGCCGCCTCGTGCCGCATGCACCAGCGCGCCTGGCGCGGCGACGAACTGCTTGCAGAGCAAACCGTTCGGGTGGGATTCATCGGCCCCGATGGAAAGCCCAGGCGCCAGCCGCAGGCCTGGCGCACCGCCTTTGCCACACTGATGGAAGACAAGACCGCCGCATGACCATCGACATCCTCGCCGCCATCCAAGGCGCCACTTCGACGCCCAACCGGCTCAACCCGGTCAAGCTGTTCCTCGACGCCGATATCGTCGTCCAGGTGGTGATGGTCTGCCTGATCCTGGCGAGCGTGTGGACCTGGGCGATCATCGTCAGCTTTTCGCTGAGGATGGGCCGTGTGCGGCGCGGCAGCCGGTCGTTCGAACGCGACTTCCTCAAGGCGCAGCATCCCGAAACGCTGCTGCAGGGCAAGAAGAAGGACAACCCCTCGGCCCAGGTCGCCAGCGCGGGCCTCGACGAATTGCAGCGCTCCACCACGTCCGCCGGCCGCGTGGCCGACCGTGACGCGACCCGCGCGCGCGTCGCCCTGGCGATGGAAGGGCAAGTGGGGGCCGAAGCGGATTCGCTGGCCGAGCGGCTCAACTTCCTCGCGACCACCGGCTCGGTCGCGCCGTTCGTCGGCCTGTTCGGGACTGTCTGGGGGATCATGAACAGCTTCTTCCAGATCGGCCAGCAGCAGAACTCGTCGCTCGCCGTGGTCGCGCCGGGCATATCGGAGGCGCTTTTCGCCACCGCGATCGGCCTGTTTGCCGCGATCCCCGCGGTCATCGCCTACAACCGCTTCAGCCACCGCGTGAACTCGTATGAAGCGCGCCTGCAGCGCTTCGCCGACCGCGTCGGCTCGCACATCAGCCGCGAGCTGGAGGGCCTGTAGATGGCAATGGGCGTTAACGCGTCGCCCCGGCGCGGGCGTGGCCGCTCGAAGCGCCGCGCGGCGATCGCGGAGATCAACGTCACCCCGCTGGTCGACGTGATGCTGGTGCTGCTGATCATCTTTATGGTCACCGCGCCGCTGCTGACCAGCGGAGTGCCGATCGAACTGCCCGACAGCCGCGCGAATCCGCTCGACCAGGAACCCGATCAGGTAACGATCTCGCTGGATCGCCAGGGCCAGGTGTTCATCAATGACGAGCGCATTGCGAACGGCACCTTGGCGGAACGGCTGGCCGGGCTGCACCACGGCGGCAAGCCGCCGCTGGTCACGCTGCGCGCCGATCGCGGGATCGATTACGGCCGCGTGATGGCGGTGATGGGCGAGCTCAACCACGCCGGATTCAACAGCATCTCGCTGGTCACCAACGGTTCAGGGGAGGCTCCATAGCCCTTTTGCCAATGGCTGCGTTCGCCCATCTTCGACGCGAGGAGAAGCTCGGTCTCGGCATCGCCGTGGTGCTTCACGTCGCGCTGGTCGCGGCGCTGGTGGTCGAGGCGAGGCGGCAGGTTACGGTGATTCCGCCGGCCGAGAGGATGACCGTCAGCCTGGCCAACGACGTCAGCCTGAAATCGACCGCGCCCAACCCCTCTCAGGAAGCGCAAGCGGCCGTTGCGCCCGTGCTCGCGCCCGAATCCGAGCCGATCCCCGCGCCGGTGACCGCCCCGGTGCCGCGCCCGGTGCCGATGCCCGTTCCGCATGAGATCAGCAAACCGGTGCCGCGCCCGGCGTCAACGCCGGTCCCGCATGCGATCAGCAAGCCCGAAGCCAAGCCCGAACCGCAGAAGCAAACCCCGCCGAAGCCGGCCACCAAGCCCGTCGGCGGCAGCCGCCTGGGCGCGGACTTCCTCAAGGGGATCACTTCGGGCGAGCGCGCCGGCTCAGGCACGCCCGCGGCCGCGTTCGGGCCGGCGGAGGCAGCGTCATTGAAACAGGCAATCGCCCGGCAACTCAAACCGCATTGGGCAGCCCCTGAAGGGGTGGATGCGGAAAAGCTCGTCACATACGTTCGGTTCCGGCTCAATCTCGACGGAAGCTTGAATGGTGATCCCGTGGTGGTAGGCCAGAGCGGCATCACTCCGAGCAATGAGCCTCAGAAGGGGCGCCACGCCGAGCAGGCGATCCGCGCAATCCGGCTAGCGGCTCCGTTCAACCTGCCCGCCCAATTCTACGACCAGTGGAAGGTCGTTACCTCGAGATTCGATAGAGGCCTCTCACAATGATTTTCCGTTCGGCAGTTCTATTTTCCTTGCTGCTGGTGGCCGCACCAGCGGTCGCCCAAGACCAGCCGCCGCCCACGGCTCCAGCCCAGCCAGCCGACGACCAGGGATTGTCTGTCACGGTTACGGATGAGAACGCGTGGCAAAACCTGCAAGTCGCGATCCCCGCGTTCGCCACCGACCGCGAGGCTCCGACGCCAGCCAATTCCAACGGTACCACCGCGCTCGGGCTCGAGCTGTCGCGGGTGATCTACAACGATCTCAAGAACAACGCGCTCTTCAAGCCGACCGGGCCGGATTCGCTGCCCCGTCCGGGCTACGGCGAGATCACCGCGCCCAACTTCGGCACCTGGCGCGGGCGCGGCGCGGAGGACCTGGTGCAAGGCTACGTGCGCGCCGCCGGCGACGGGCAGCTGACCGTCGGGTGCTATCTTTATGACGTTGCGCTGGGGAAGGAGCTGACTCGCGGCGGCTGGGTCGTCGCCCCGGCCGACTGGCGCCGAGCCGCGCACAAATGCGCCGACCTCGTCTATTCGCGCCTCTCCGGCGAGAGCCCGTTCTTCGATTCCAAGATCGCCTACATCGCCGAGACCGGGCCCAAGGACCATCGCATCAAGCGTTTGGCGGTGATGGACTCGGACGGCGCCAACCACCGCTTCATCACCAACGGCCAGGCGACCACGCTGACCCCGCGCTATTCGCCCGATTATTCGCGGATCGCCTACGTCAGTTTCCTCAACGGCTATTCGCGGCTCTATATCTACGACATCCGCACGGGCGCGCAGAAGCTGCTGGTCAACAGCGGCAACGCCACCTTCGCGCCGCGCTGGTCGCCCGACGGCCGTACGATCCTCTATTCGATGGCGATCGGCGGCAACACCGACGTCTATTCGGTGCCGGTGGGCGGCGGTAGCCCGAAGCGGCTGACCGACAGCCCGGGGATCGATGTCGGCGGTTCGTTCTCGCCTGACGGCCACCAGATCGTGTTCGAGAGCGACCGTTCGGGCAACCAGCAGTGCTATATCATGAACGCCGACGGCTCAAATCAGCACCGCATCAGCTTCTTCGGCGGCCGCTGCGCCACCCCCGAGTGGAGCCCGCGTGGCGACCTCATTGCCTTTACCCATATCGTCGGTGACTTGCGAATCGCGGTGATGACGCCGAGCGGCGGCGGCTTGCGCTACCTGACCAACGACTGGCAGGACGAGGCTCCCACCTGGAGCCCGAACGGCCGCATCGTGCAATTCTTCCGCACCGCCAAGGGGTCGGGCCAGACCTCGATCTGGCAGGTCGACCTGACCGGCCGCAACTTGCGGCGTCTGCCGACCCCGGTGGGCGCGTCCGACCCGGCCTGGGGACCGGTTTTGCCGTAGTCGCGCTGCTCCCCGGAGGGGCAGGGGACCTCCGCAGCGCGATCGATGTACAGGAGAACAGAAGAATGAACCGTCTAGCGATCGCCGCCGTTGCCGCCACCGCGCTGGCCCTGACCGCGTGCTCCAAGAAGCCGCCGGCACAGCTCCCGCCGGCTCCGGGGCAAGCCGTCGGTCCGGCGCAGAGCGCCTTGCCTCCCAGCGGCCCGACGCCCGGCACCGAAGCTCACTTCCAGCAAGTGATGAACGGGCGCGACGTGATCTACTTCGATACCGACAAGTACGACATCGATAGCGACGACGCCGCGGCGCTGCGCCAGCAGGCCCAGTACCTCTTGCAGTACCGCAACGTCCACGCGACTGTCGAAGGGCATTGCGACGAGCGCGGCACGCGCGAATACAACCTGGCGCTGGGTGACCGGCGGGCCAACGCGGCGAAGAACTATCTTGTCAGCCTGGGTGTGCCGGCGGATCGGCTGACCACGATCAGCTATGGCAAGGAACGGCCGGTTGCGCTGGGATCGGACGAAGCGGCGTGGGCGAAGAACCGCCGCGCGGTGACCGTCATCCTGCAGTAACGGGTCTCAAAGCCCGTTGAGCGAAGCTTCGAGCGCGGGCGCGCGGGCCAGGGCCGGCGCGTCCGCTTCGCTCGCCCGGCCGGGCGGCGGCGTGGCTGACCACGCGAAAACCACCATCGCGAACACGGCGAAGAGGGCGGACACGGACAACTGCTTGCTCACGGCGAATCTCCTCGCGCAGCCATATATTGTGCACTTGCGATATTGCAATGCAGCAATTGTGACAAAATGTCGCGCAGTCAGTGCTTGGAGGGGTGGCGCGGCACGCCTATTATAGACCGATGCAAAAAGGGTTACCGTCTTGAGCCGTCCCCGCCGATCGATGGACTGGGGCTTCCCGCGCTGGCGTGGTTACGGCAGCTCGCGCGACGCGGCGACGGTGCGACTGTGCGACCGCCACGGCTGCGACGAGCCCGGGAATTGCCCGGCGCCGAAGGCGCCGAACAGCCCCGAACGGTGGTATTTCTGCCAGCGCCACGCGGCCGAGTACAACAGCCGGTGGGATTACTTCGAAGGGCTCGAAAAGGCCGAAGCCGAAGCGCGCGAGAATTCTGAGCGGCAGACCAACGCCGGCTATGCCGAAGCCGCGCACTACGGCTGGGGCGGCAGCGGTGACGGCAGCCGCAGCGCAGACGAGATGCGCGCGCTGGAGCTCCTCGGCCTTGAAGCTGACGCCGATTTCGAGACGGTGAAGAAGGCCTGGAGGGCGCGCGCCAAGGAGGTCCATCCCGACGTCGCGCCTGGCGACGAGAACGCGGCCCGGCAGTTCCAGGCCTACAGCCTCGCTTACGAAGTCTTGCGCCAGGCGGAAGAGCGCCGGGAGTGGAACGGCTGAGGGCGCAAGCTGCAACTGGCCGAATCGGCGGTTCGCCGCGGCATCCCAGAGTTAACTCTTCCTTTGCAACCGCTTATCTAAGGACCTTATGAGGATAGGGGACCTAAGGGCGTGGAACGCAGGGCCGCAGAGCGAATTCCGGTCAGCCTCAGCCTGACTTGCCGCGTTCCGGCGAGCCCGTGCCGCGCAACCATTCACGACATCTCGCACCACGGCTGCAGGATCGAGGTCCCCGGTGGCCCGGTCGAGCTCGGAGGCACCGCGCTGATGGAGCTCTCGACTGGAAGCCGCATGGTGGGCCGCGTCGTGTGGGTCAAAGGACGCACTGCCGGCATTCGCTTCGAGCGCTCGCTCGACAAGGCAACGGCGATCGCGGTCGGTCTGGAGGAAGCGGAGCCGGCTCGGCCCGTGCTCGAACCGGTCATCCCGCACGACAACGGCAAAGGCTTGCTGCACCACTGGTTCCGTCGGCTCGCCGGCGTGTTCGGCTGACCTGAGCTTACACCCTAAACCGCCGCCAGCGCCTGGTCGAAATCGGCGATCAGGTCGCCGGCATCCTCGATCCCGATGCTGATTCTCACCAGATTGTCGGTGATCCCGAGCTGAGCCTTGCGCTCGTCGGGCACCGAAAGGTGCGTCATCGCCGCCGGGTGGCTGGCGAGGGTCTCGGTCCCGCCTAGGCTGACCGCCAGCTTGGCGACCTTGAGGGCGTCGAGGAAGCGGAACGCCTCGGCCTCGCCGCCCTTGATGAACAGGCTGAAGGTGCTGCCCGGCCCGGTGCAGTGGCGTTCGTAGATGTCCTTCTGGCGGCCTTCCTTCAGCAGCGCGAGAAAGCCGACATCATCGACTTTGGGATGCGCGTCGAGGAAGTCGCATACCCGACAGGCGTTCTCGGTCGCGCGCTGCATGCGGATCTCCAGCGTCTCAAGGCTGCGCAGCAGCATCCACGCGGTGTTGGGGTCGCAGATGCCCCCCATCGTATTGCGCAGGCTGCGCACGGGCGCGATCCAGCTTCGGGCGCCCGCAACGCTGCCCGCGACGAGGTCCGAATGGCCGCCGGCGTATTTCGTCAGCGAATAGACGACGATGTCGGCGCCGTGGCGCAGCGGGCTCTGCCACAGTGGCCCGAGGAAGGTGTTGTCGATCGCGATCGGCGTTTCGGTCGCCTCGAGCGCGGCGTCGCGCGCCGCCTTGACCGCCTCGATATCGACCAGCGCGTTGGTCGGATTGCCGGGGCTTTCCAGGTAGATCATTGCGACTTTGCCGCCGCTCTCGGCCGCCTTCGCCTTGGCCTGTTCCAGCACCGCGTCGAGCTCCTCGCGCGTCGCGCCGGCCGGGAAGTCGAGGTAGCTCACGCCGTATTTACCGAGGACATTGGCGATGAAGCCCTCGCTGGCGGCATAGAGCGGGCCCGAGTGCACGATCACGTCGCCCGCCCGGCAGAAGGCCATCAGCAGGGTGCAGATCGCGGTCATCCCGCTGGAGAACACCAACGCGTCCTCGGCGCCGTCCCACACGCTGAGGCGGTCCTCGAGGATTTCTTGGTTGGGCCCGTTGAAGCGCGAATAGACCAGGCCGCCGGTCGCGTCGTGGCGCCTGCCGGTGATGCCTTCGAAGTGGCGCTTGCCCGCTTCGGCGCTTTCGAACACGAA
>Ga0207705_10003320_pt1 | contig 12236 bp, 10 predicted proteins | sample KBSC13metaG_FD_184314 | JGI IMG/M metagenome (GOLD analysis project Ga0207705, IMG submission 184314) | Corn rhizosphere microbial communities from Kellogg Biological Station, Michigan, USA - KBS C1-3 metaG (SPAdes) (version 2) | ecosystem: Host-associated > Plants > Roots > Rhizosphere > Soil ...
GCCGTCCATGTGCACGGGAAGCTCGTGCCTCCTCGCCACCGCGCGCAGCGCGCGAAGCTCGGCCAGCGGCGTGATCTTCCCCCCCGCGCCGTTGTGGGTGTTCTCGAAGCAGACGATGCTCGCCGCGGGCGAATGGATCGACGTCGGCCGGATCATGCTCTCCAGATCTTCGGCGCCCATGACGAGGCGTCCTGCTCCCGCCGGCACACCGCGCACCTGCACCCCCCAGAGCGCAGCGACGCCCGCCATCTCCCAGTGAATGATGTGCGCGTTGGCGTCGAGCAGTGCCTCGGTGCCGGGCCGCGCGAGAACCGCGATTCCCGTCTGGTTCGCCATCGTCCCGGAGGGGAAGAACAGCCCCGCCTCCTTGCCCAGCATGTCGGCGACACGTTCCTCGAGCCGACGTACGGTCGGGTCGCCGTCGAGAACGTCGTCGCCCACTTCCGCCTCCGCCATCGCACGGCGCATGGCGGCGGTGGGACGAGTCACGGTATCACTGCGCAGGTCGATCAAGGGAGGCGGGATGAGATGGTAGAAAGGAGGAAAGGCGGCACGACGGTAATTAACCGTCGTGCCGCCTTCCGTTCACCCCCCACCCAACTGCTACCCGTTCACGGCTTCGTGACCTTGACCGTTGGCGTCTTCACTTCGGTCTTCTTGGTGCCGACGACCGGCTTGGACACGATCAGCGTGTCCTTCTTGGTGCCGACGACCGGCGTGTTGATCGTGTCCACCTTGGTGCCGACGTCCACGCTCGGCGTGGTGACGGTGTGGGTATCCGTCCCGATCGTTGGCGTCTGTACCTGGTACTGATTGTCGCCGGTCTTCTTGCAGGCCGCGAGCGGCAATGCGATCAGGGCGGCGCCAAGCAACATTGTGCGCTTCATCTGTTCCTCCGTTGGGTGGATGGTTCCTGGCGACTCAAAGCAACCTTCGCGCCAACGGTTCGGTCCGTCAATCCTGGAACACCTCGCGCTGCCGCCTTCGCGTGCGACGCAGCTCGAATACCTGCCCTACCTCGCCGCCAAGGATGAAGATCAGCGCGGCATAGTAGACCCAGAACACGACGACGACGACGGCCGCTACCGTGCCCGCGTACAATGAACCGGGATTGAACGAACTAACGTAGACGGCGAAGATGAGCTTCGCCAACTCGAACATCAACGTGGTGAAGATCGCCGCCACCCACGCTGTCTTCGTCCGCACCCGGCGTACCGGGAGGAACTTGTAGAGCGAGAAGAACATCACGGCGAGGATGGTGGATGCCATCAGGTGCGTGCCCCACGCGCGTGCCTGGCCCATCACGTCCGACCGGATGCCGAGCTCCTCGAGCACCTGGACGCTGCTCTTCGTCGCCACCAGGACGTACGTGCTGATCAGGGTGTACGCCGTGATCAGGATGGTGGAGAGAACGGTGATCTTGATGTCGAACACCTTGCCCTGGATGATTCCGCGCTCGCTCTCGATGTCGAACACGCTCGCCAGCACGGTGCGCAGGGAGCCGAAGAGGCGCGTGGAGAACCAGATGAAGCCGATCGCGCTCCAGATGCCAAGCGACTGATGGGTGGTGAGGATGTCGCTGATCAGCTTGTGGGTGCCGGCGTCCGGTGACTCGACGTGCGACGGAAGCAGTCGGTCGAGGTAGCGCACGACGACTTCGTTCGCCTCGGCGGATGAGGCGTTGAGCAGCGTGGCGAGACCCCACACGAGCAGGAGGACGAATGGCACCGCCGCGAGGAGGATGTTGAAGGCGATGCCGCCGGCGAGGAAGAGCACGTTGTCCTCGCCGGCGTTGTCCCAGACGCGCTTCGCGTAATCGCGGAGGGTCCAGCCGAAGCTGGCGAGCGTCGAGCGCTGCTTCCTCCGCACATTTTGCGGAAAGCTCTCGGTGGCCGTGTGCCCCCCGTGAGTCAGACTTCCGGCGAGTGGTCGAGCGGCGCAGCGCCAGCCGTGCGCACCCGCCCCTCGCGCGCCACTTCGACGCCCGCGTTGTACGCAGCCTTCGTCTCGGCGAGGCGTCGCTCCAGATCACCGCGCGCTTCCTGGGCGGCGGCGCGCCCGGCGTCCATGGCGCGAGTCACCTGTCTCTTCTTCAGGTTGATCGCCGATCGCGCCGATTCGATCTGATGCTCGACGCGCGTTCGTGCACTCTCGAAGCTGTCGGCGACCGAGTCAGTCACGCCTTCGGCCACGTTCCGTGCGGCATCGCCGGCACGGCGCGCGCGGCGCCTGAGGTCGGTGCGCGTCTCCTCTCCCGAGCGTGGGGCGAACAGCAGCGCCACGCCGGCGCCGATGACCACGCCGAGAAGGAGGCTGCCGACGCCACTGCTGTGCTTCTCGATGACGATGTATGGATGGTCATCCGGATCGTGATGCCGCATGTCAGCTCCTGAAGCTTGGCCTATCGTGACCGCTTGGCCGTGGATTTCTTTGCCGCGCTGCGCGCCGGGACCGGCTCACTGCGGCGGGCCGGCCGAGCCGCCTTGTCCTCGGAGGCGCCATTGCTCGACGCGCTCGCCTTTGCGCCATTGCCACCACCCTGGACCAGCGCCAACAGCTCGGCCCGTACCTCCTTCTCCGACAGCCCGAGCACCTTGCCGGTGCGCGCCGCATCGCCGGACGTGGACGCGAAGGTGCGCAACACGAGCTGTTGGCGCGCCTCCGCCGCCGTCGCGCCCATCGGAATGGTGATCGACGTCGGGACATCGCCGCTGCGCAGGTGACGGGGCACGATGTCGTCGGTGCCGATGGTCGAGCCACGGCTCATGATCACCGCGCGCTCCACCGCGTTCTTCAGCTCTCGCACGTTGCCGGGCCAGTGGTAGCTCATGATCCACGACCACGCGGCGTCGTCGAAGCCGGTGATCGTCTTGCCGTTCTGTTGCGCGAACCGGGCGAGGAACTCGTTGGCGAGGAGCTGGATGTCCTGTGACCGCTCGCGCAGCGGGGGAAGGTCGATCTCCACCACCGCGAGCCGATAGTACAGGTCCTCACGCAGCTCGCCGTCGGTGATGGCCTTCTGGAGATTCTTGTTCGTGGCCGCGAGGATGCGGATGTCCACATTGATCTCCTTCTTGCCGCCGAGCCGGCGCACCTGTCTCGTCTCGATCGCGCGCAGCAGCTTGACCTGGATGTCGGGGGGCATCTCCGCCATCTCGTCGAGGAAGATCGTGCCCCCACTCGCCATCTCGAACGCACCGGGCTTCTCGTTCGTCGAGCCCGTGAAGGCGCCCTTCTCATGGCCGAACAGCTCGTTCTCGAGGATCTCCTTGGGAAGCGCGGCGCAGTTCAGGGCGAAGAACGGGCCCTTGGCGCGATCACTCTTCGTGTGCAGCGCGCGCGCCACGAGCTCCTTGCCTGTGCCGCTTTCACCGAGAATGAGCACGCTCGCCGTGGAAGGGGCGACGGCCTCGATCACCTGATAGACCGAGCGCATGGACTCGCTCTGCCCGGTGAGCTCGCCGTAATGCGTGAGTCCCTCGAGCTTCGACGCCAGCTCGCGGTTCTTCTGCTGGACCTGGTACTTGTCCAGCGCCTTCGGGATCAGCGCCTTGAGACGATTGAGCTTCTCGGCGTTGAGGGGCTTCTCGATGTAGTCGTAGGCGCCCTGCTGCATCGCCTGCACCGCCGAGTCCACCGTCGCCTGCCCGGTGATGATGATGCACTCGGTGGGGATCTCACGCTGCTGCAGCTCGCGCAGCAGCGTGAGCCCGTCGAGCCGGGGCATCTTGAGGTCGGCGAGCACCACGCCGTAGCGCTCGGCAACCAGCTTGTCGAGCGCCTTCTGGCCGTCGGAGACGACGTCGACGTCGTAACCGGCGTCGCCGAGAATGGCGCTCAACCCGGTGGTGATCGCGGCTTCGTCGTCCGCGATGAGAATCCTGGCCTGCTTCATCATGCCTCGTTCGACGGCCGTCCCGCGCGCGCCGTGGCTCATGCGCGCGGGAAGGTCAGTGAAAGTGCTCCGTTGTCCTGCGATCCGTCGGTCCAGCGAATGCCGGCGTTCCGAACGACCTCCGCCACCGCCGCCGGCATCGCCACCCGCCGTCCCTCGGCAGCCATGGTGACGCGCACTTCGCGCGGCGCCAGCAGCATCGAGCAACGCACCGGTGTCGCGGGCCGGGCATCTCCGTGCACGGCATCCAGCAGCGGCGCCGCGAGCGCCAGTCGTACCACTTCCCCCGCCAGGTCCGTCGTCGCGTCCTCTTCCCCTTCGTCGTCCACGACTACCTCTGCATCGTCCGCCGACGTGGACGCCGTGCAGAGCGTCGCGACGCGCCGCAGTGCCACTCCGACGTCCACCGGATCGCGTTCCGGCCGCGCTACCGCAAGCAGCGCGTCCAGCAAGCTAGTCAAACGCTCCAGTTGCTGCCCCGCCGCGTCGGCGAACGGCGCCACCGCCGATGCCGGCGCGCCTTCCCGTGCCGCGCGCGACCGGACGACCTCCAGGTTCACGGCGACCCCGTTCAAGGAGTCCTTCACGTCGTGCGCGGCGCGTCCCATCAGCCGCTGCACCATCGCGAGCCAGAGCACGCGTGCATCTCCAGCTTCCGGCCGCTCGATCATCTAATCCGACAGGTCGGCGTCGTCTGGCGCCGCCACGTGCGCCGGCGTGGCGTCCACCGGCATCACCCGGTGCTGCTTCGGCGGCTTGACGTAGCGCGCCACCATGTCAGCCGTGTTGCCGATCGCCAGTTGCTCGAACAGGAAGCGGAACTTCGCGTCGTACGCCGCGGCGAGTGACCGCTTGGCGTCGGCGGGCATGTTCCACAGCTTCTCCTTGAATGGGCCGAGCGCCTTCTTCCGCGTCTTGTAGAAGAACTGCTCGTCTGAGTCGGTCGACTTCCGTTCGTCCTTCGCATTGTCGCCAAGCCAACGATAGATCTCGTCGCGCAGTGCGGCCGGAAGGTGATCGAACAGCATGTTCTGGAAGTTCGTGGCGAGATGGATCTCCGCCGTCTCGCGCTTGGGGAAGTTGTGGAACGCGCTGTCGGGGAGCGTGGAAGCACCATGCTGCACCGCGCCGGCGAGCCCATATCGTTCGCGCGCCACCCGGCTCAGCTTCTCCAGCGTGTCGAGATCGAGCTTGACGTCGGCGATGGAACCGTCGGCGAGCACGACACCGCCGTGCGACGTGCCGCTCTGCACGCTGATCTTGGACAGCCCCGCCATGCCGGCAGGCAGCGCGGCGTTGAAGCCGTCCATGAACGCCTCCAGCTCCTCCACCGTGGAGTTCTGGGTACCCACCTCGCCGATCTCGCCACCGACCGAGATCGTCACACCGCGCGGCTGCACCTCACGAACGGTGCGCAGGATGTCGGTGCCGACCTCGTAGTTCAGGCGCTGCTGTTCGGCGAGCGTCTTCCTGCTGAGGTCCACCAGCGTGGAGGTATCGATGTCGATGTTGTAGAAGCCGGCGCCAACCGCCTCGCGCACGAGCGCCTTCACCGCATCCACTTCCGGCTTCGGGTCGGCCGCGTACTTCTTGTGGTTTACCTGGAAGTGGTCACCCTGGATGAACACGGGACCGCGAAAGCCCTCGCGCAGCGCGGCAGCGAGCATCGCCGACACGTACTCCGCGGGGCGCTGTCCGGTATACGCGATCTCCGAGCGCGCGATCTCGAGGATGAACGCCCCCGCCTTCATGGAGATCGCGGTGCGGAAGATCGAACGCGCCGTGTCGTAGGCGTCGCCGCGAACGTTGATGGCGGGCACCGTGAAGCCGTGCACCTCGCCGCGGCCTCGCGCCAGATAGAGGTCGTTGATGGAGGCGGGCTGCACTCCGACCGCCTGGCCCAGCTCCCAGATCATCCAGCGTGCGTACTCGCGCTCCTCCGGGTCGCCGAACACGGCGGCGCGCGCCAGCGCGTCCATGCCGGACGAGGCCAGCGCCTCCGGCCGCGATACGGTCAGTCGCCCGTCCGACACGCTCACCGCGTCGCCGAACAGGGCGCTCAGGGTCTCGACATCCTGCATTGGGATCCTCGAAATGGTGCAGCTGCCGCGGGGCAGCGGTGGGTTTCGGCGGAATTCGGGAAGCTCGCCCGCCACCGGCAGCGGGGCAAGCCCGCGCCAGGCTCCGGCAGGCCTCTAGATCACGTGCGCCGGGTCCGACGTGGGAAGCAGGTTCCATTCCCGTCGAGCCTGCTCGGCGTCGGCACGTCCGAGCATCGCGTAGGTGAACTGCTTCCCCAACTCCACGCCCGGCTGGTCGTACGCATTCACTCCGTAGAGCTGGCCGGCGTAGGCGGTGGCGACTTCCAGCAGCATCATCAGCTCCCCGACGTGGCCGGCATCCACGCGCTCGAGGGTGAGCGTCATGTTGGGCCGGCCGCGCCGCGCGAGGGCCCCGGCCGTGGCGCGACGCTCGATGTCCAGCAGCTCGCCGAGCTGGTGGCCGCCGAGGTATGCAAGCTCGGGCACATCAGCATGCAGACGCGGGATCTCGACGGGCGTGATCCCCTCCTCCACCCCGATGAACGTGACCGTCTTGTCCGGCGGCCCCTCCATGAACAGCTGGACCTTGCTGTGCTGGTCGGTGGCGCCCAGCGCGCCGAGGGGCGTGGGACCCACGCCGGCATCGTCAGGCTTGCGATGCTTGCCGAGGCTCTCCGCCCAGAGCTGCACGAACCAGTCGGCCATGTCTCGCAGCGCATCGCTGTAAGGCATGAGCACCTGGATCGGGCGATGATGCTTCGTATCGGCGAGATACTGCAGCGCCGCAAAGGCGCCGGCGATGTTCTCGGTGAGCGACGCGGTCCGGCAGCGGTCGCGCATCCGGCCGGCGCCCGCCAGCAGCGCGCCGGTGTCGATCCCGATGAGCGCGGCGGGCAGAAGGCCCACCGGCGTGAGCACGCTGAAGCGTCCGCCCACATTGGGCGGAATGTCGAGCGCGGGGATTCCTTCCGCGTTCGCGATGGTTCTCAGCGCGCCCTTTTTCGGATCGGTGACGAACACGAGTTGCTGGCGGGCGCCCTTGCGGCCGAGGGCCGCATCCAGCCGGCCTCGCACGACGAGGTATTGCGCCATCGTCTCCGCCGTGCCACCCGACTTGGAGATGACGATGAACAGTGCCCGGTGCAGGTCGAGGCGATCGAGCAGCGAGGTGATGTTCGCCGGGTCCACGTTGTCGAGGACGTGCAGACGTGGCTGACCGCCTCGCGCCTCCTCGGTCAGCAGGTTCCACTGCGGCGGCCGGAGCGCGGTGCGCAACGCGATCGGTCCGAGCGCCGAACCTCCGATGCCGAGCACCACCACGTCGGTGAGCGCGCTCGCGCCGCTGCGCTCGCGCATCGAGCGCACGAAGCTCGTCGTCTCCGCGTGGAGCGCCTTGTCGTCCGGCAGGTCGAGGAAGCCCAGCACGCCATCGACGTGCAGCTTGTCCACGCCCGCATGGGCGTCACTGAAGCGCTTGCCGATGCCGCGCCACTCGCTCGTGCTGATGCCGCCCTCGATGGGCGGCGCCATCATGTTGGTGTAATCGAGGCGGATCATGGCAGGCCGTCAGATGGTGATTTGCAATCCGTCGTACGCCGGTTCGACGCCATCGGGCAATCTGGCGGCGAGCGCCGCGTGGAAATTGTCGTGCGTGAGGTGGGTGAGGTACGTCCGCTCTGCGCCGATCTCCCTCGCCGCCTCGAGCGCCTCGCCAAGGCTGAGGTGCGAAGGGTGCGGCGTCTCGAACAACGCATTCAGCACCAGCACGCGTGCGCCACGAAGGAGCGCCACCGCACCCGGAGGGACGCGCTTGGCGTCCGTCACGTAGGCGAGCGCGCCGATGCGGTACGCAAATACCGTGACAGGTCCGTGCGGCACCGGCACCGCCGTCACGTCCACTCCCGCAATGCGTGTCGGGCGTCCAGGCTCGAGCTCGATCGCGCGGGCCTGCGGCTTGTAGGTGCCTGGCAACGCCTTGATCGCGTCATCGAAGATGTAGTCGAACTTTCGCGTCAGGCCGGCCAGCGTGTCGCGCGCACCGTACACTGGCAGGTGCTGACGCTGCAGCACGGTGAACGCGCGCAGGTCGTCGATACCATGGGTGTGATCGGCATGGCCATGCGTGTACAGCACCGCATCCACGTGCGTGATGCCGGCGCGCAGGAGCTGAACACGGATCTCGGGCGGCGTGTCGATCAGGATGACGGCGCCCTCGTCGGTCTCGACCGCAGCGCCGACGCGCGAGCGCTGGTCACGCGGATCGGCGGACTTGCACACCTCGCACGTGCAGCCCAGCTGCGGCACGCCGAAGCTGGTGCCGGTGCCGAGGAAGGTCAGCTTCACGCCGCGCGCGCGGCGACTCTGACCGCCGTCATACGGTCTCGACCTTCATCAGGTTCGTCGTGCCCGGGACGTCGAACGGCACACCGGCCGTCACCACCACGCGGTCGCCCTGGCGCGCCAGGCCGCTTCCGCGCACCGCGTCCAGCGCGAGCTTCACCATGTCCTGGTAGTTGTCGCAGTGGCGGACGAGGCACGGCACGACCCCCCACACGAGCGCGAGCTGCCGGTACGTCCGCTCCTGGTCGGTGAGCACGAGGATCGGGACGCCGGGCCGGTGCGACGCGACCACGCGTGCCGAGAAGCCGCTCTTCGTGAAGACGATGAGTGTCGGTGCGTCGAGGCTGCGCACGGCGCTGGTCGCCGCCGCCGCGATGGCGTGCTCCGTCGACACGGCGAGTTCGCCCTGGGCGCGATCGTCCGCACGGACGCGACGAGGGTGCTTCTCGATCTCGAGGATGATGCGCGACATCGCCTCCACCGCGAGCCGCGGATAGTGCCCGGCTGCCGTCTCCGCCGACAACATCACGGCGTCAGTGCCGTCGAGGATCGCATTCGCCACGTCGCTCGCCTCGGCCCGCGTGGGTCGCGGATGCGTGATCATCGACTCCAGCATCTGCGTCGCCGTGATCACGGGGCGCCCGAGCCGGTTGCAGAGCGAGATGATGCGCTTCTGCGCGATCGGCACCTCCTCGAACGGCAGCTCCACGCCGAGATCGCCGCGCGCGACCATCACGGCGTCCGACGCGAGCACGATGCTCTCGATGTTCTCGAGCGCCGAGTCCTTCTCGATCTTGGCGACGACGAGCATCTGGCGCGGGATCTTCTCGCGCAGCTCGGCGATGTCCCCGGCGCGGCGCACGAAGCTGAGCGCGAGGTAGTCGAGGTTCTGCTCGACGGCGAAAGCGACGTCCGCCCAATCCTTCTCCGTGATCGAGGGCGCGCTCACCGAGACGCCGGGCAGGTTCATCCCCTTGTGGCTGCGAACCTCGCCGCCGTGAAGGACGCGCGCCATCACCGTGCGATCATGGACCTCGAGCGCCACGAGCTCGATGAGGCCATCGTCGATGAGAATGCGGTCGCCCACCTTCACGTCATCGCAGAGATGCTCGTAGGTGGTGGGGAATTGTCCCGACGCGACATCGTCTTCCCCCGCGACGAGTGTGATGTCCTCGCCATCCTTCACCATCCGCGGTGCTGCGAGATCGCCGATGCGGATGCGCGGACCCTGGAGGTCGCCGAGGATCGCTACGGGGCGGCCGAGCGCGGCCGCCGTTTCGCGAACCATCGCCACGGTTTGCGCGTGCTGCTCGTGCGTGCCGTGCGAGAAGTTGAGACGGGCTACGTCGAGCCCGGCTTCCATCAGGCTCCGCAGCGTGTCGCGGCTCGCGGTGGATGGCCCGAGGGTGCAGACGATCTTGGTGCGGGGGTGTGACACGGATCAGGGGTCGGAAGTGCGAGGTCGGGCCGGCGCGGCGGCCTCAGCACGCGCGCCGACCCGATCGGCTCAGCGTGCGTCGGCCATTGCGTGACCGAGCGCCGCGGACTTCTTCGTCAGGCCGGCAGTGAGGGAATCGAAGCTCTTCTGGAAGCTGGCCAGGCCGTCGCGCAGCAGCTTGTCCGTCACGTCGCCGAGATCGACTCCCACCGTCTTCAATTCGGCGAGCGTGCGCTCGGCGGCGGCGTAGTCCGCGTCGACCGTGCGCTTGACGACACCGTGCTCGCGAAACGCCTCGATGGTCGCGGGCGGCATCGTGTTGACCGTGTCCGGACCGATGAGCTGTTCCACGTACATCACGTCGCGGTAGGCAGGGTTCTTCGTGCTCGTGCTCGCCCAGAGTGGCCGTTGCAGCCCTGCGCCGCTGGCGGCGAGCGCCTTCCAGCGTGCACCGGAGAAACGTTCGCGAAAGAGCCTGTAGGCAAGCTGCGCGTTGGCGATCGCGGCGCGGCCGCGAAGGGCGAGCACGCCGTCGCGTTCCGCGCCCGTGCGCGTCGCGGCGATGGCGTCGAGACGCTTGTCCACTTCGGTGTCCACGCGGCTCACGAAGAACGACGCGACCGATGCGATGCCGGCGATCGGCTTGCCCGCCTTCACGCGATCCTCGAGACCGGCGAGGTATGCCTCGAGCACCCGCGCGTGCGCCTCGATGGCGAACAGCAGAGTGATGTTGACGTTGATCCCAGCGCCGATGAGCGTGCGCACGGCGACGGCGCCTTCATTCGTGCCCGGCACCTTGATCATGACGTTCGGCCGATCGACCATCGCCCAGAGCCGCTGCGCTTCGGCAACGGTGGCGCGCGAGTCGTTCGCCGCGGCGGGGGAGACCTCGATGGAGACGTAGCCATCACCTCCCTTCGTCGCCTCGTAGACGGGCGCGAAGAGGTCGCAGGCATCACGGACGTCGGAGGTCTCGACGAGCTCGAAGAGCTCCATCGCGGTCAGACCTTCGGGCGCGGCGCGCAGCTGGTCGTCGTAGACGCTTCCCTCGGCGAGTGCCTTCTCGAAGATCGTCGGATTGGAGGTCATGCCGGTGAGCGCATCCTCGCGGATGCGTCGCACGAGATCGCCATTGCGCAGGATCGAGCGATCGATGAAGTCGAGCCAGATCGACTGTCCGGCATCGTGCAGTTGGCGTAGGCGATTCTCTGACATGACGTTGTTGAAGGCAGCGGGAGCAGCGCAATGCACGGGGTGTGCATTCACATGTTTCAACATACACGGCACGTGCCGCCGACGTCAGCGTGGGTGATTTTCATCACAAGGCAGGACGGACGAGACCGAGTGAGTCGCACCTCACCCAAATGTTTACACAGCAATGAAGTACGGGGCGACACGCTTCCTCACGGAGGGACTCGCGCGAACGCGCACGACCCGTCACTTTTAGTGCGTTGCTCAGGTTGGTCGCGCAGCCGCGACCAGTTCGTCATCGCTGTCACGCACGCGCTCGAATGCGCCGTCGCTGCAGCGTGACCGAACGTCGTCTTGCAGGGTGTCGAACAGGGCCGCGTACATCGGGTCTCACCTGTCGCACCGATGTCGCTGAATTCATCGTGACGTTTTTTCGCCGCTTCGCAGAACCGTGGCGATTCTCTTGCAAGAGGGGAGCAGCACCAATCAGGAAACTGGCACGTCGGAGCGGCTCGCCGAAGCCAGGAGTTGCAGCAACTAGCAGGTAATATTCTGCTGCCGCGGCACGGGGTGTGCCATTCCCCGAGCCCGGTAGATGCGACGACTCTCGTCGCACCCGCAACCTCGCCCGCGGGGAACGAGAAAAGAGGGCGACGGCGACGGAGGACAAGAATGAAGACTCGGATTTCGGTGTTGTACGCGCTCGGCCTCGCAGCCGCCATGACCCTTGGCGCTGTCCCGACGGTCAGTGCACAGCAGAAGACCACGACGAAGAAGCGCGCGACCTCGCAGAAGCGCATTCCGGTTCGTAAGGAAGTGCCGGTGCAGGCTCCAAAGACGGACACCGTCACGGTGGTGCGCGTTGATACCGTCACGGTCCGCCGCACGGATACGGTTTCCACCACGGTGGTTCGCTATGACACCGTGACTCGCATGGTGTATCCGCCGCTCCAGCGGCTGCCGGGCCTGTTCTTCGGCATCGGCGCCGGCGCGAACATCCCGATGAACAACATTCGCGCGGTATTCAAGGATGGTTACGCCGTCCAGGGTCAGGTCGGTTACTTCCCGATGAACAGCCCACTCGGTCTTCGCGTTGACGGCACGTGGGGCAAGATCAACAATTACGACACCTCCTGCCCCGGCTGCGAGAGCCCGAACGTCTGGACCGTTGGCGGTGACGTGATCCTGCGCATGCCGCTCGATCGCACGAGCAAGCTGAATCCAGTGCTCTATGCGTTCGCCGGTGGTGGCTGGGCGCACTTCGGTGACATCTCTGACCCCGGTCAGATCGTGAACGCCGGCGGAAGCCCGAACAAGCAGGCAGACGTGA
>Ga0207705_10003323_pt1 | contig 12227 bp, 4 predicted proteins | sample KBSC13metaG_FD_184314 | JGI IMG/M metagenome (GOLD analysis project Ga0207705, IMG submission 184314) | Corn rhizosphere microbial communities from Kellogg Biological Station, Michigan, USA - KBS C1-3 metaG (SPAdes) (version 2) | ecosystem: Host-associated > Plants > Roots > Rhizosphere > Soil ...
CTTCGATCAGCCGGAGAGTGCCTCGACACACTGCTGATCGAAGACTGCCCTTCACTTACGATACGCTGGACGACGCGAATCGCACTGTTGTAGTAGTCGACCACCAGGAGATTACCGGCAGGCTCCAACGAGATCATATACGGGCCGTTGAACGTCCCGCTCGCCCCATCCCCAAACCCCGCCACCGATCCCACCAGCGTCACCACACTTCCCTGCGGGCTTACACGGCGCATACGATGGCTGCCGAATTCGCTCACATAGAGGTTATGGGCCGTATCCAGCGTAAGGCCGATCGGCAGATTGAAACGCGCGGCGGAACCGATCCCGTCGGTTCCGCCGACGGTCCCTGTCTGGCCGGCGAGGGTGGTGACATTTACGGTGTTGGACCCGGAACGCGTAAGCGCCCGAATGGTGTTGTTGTTGCCATCCGCGACATAGACCCTGCCGTCGGTATCGACCGCGATTCCGTTCGGGCGGTTGAAGCGCGCGTTGCTGCCGGTTCCATCCGTAAAACCGGGGGTCTGGTAGGCACCCGCGAGCGTGACGACCGAGTACGAGGCGGCCGCCATCGGGTCGCCATTGAGGTAGGTGATCTTGCGCACCGTCTGCCCGCCGAACTCCGTGATGTAGATCGTGCCGCCTTGATCCACGGCGATGCCTGCGGGCTGATTGAAAACGACCGTATTGCCTGCGCCGTCCGTCCCGACGGCGGCGCCCGTGCCTGCGATGGTCCCGACTTTCAGAGTTCCGCCGACCATCGCGATCCGGCGCACTTTGCCCCCATTGAGATCGGTAAAGTAGAGGCTGCCGTCCGGCCCCATCGCGATTCCGAACGGATCGGTAAAGGCGGCCTGATTGGCAGGACCATCCCCGGTATTTGCGCCTCCTCCCGCGAACGTCGTCACATTGCCGTTGCCATCGATCGCCCGAATCAGTCGATTGGCCCGCTCCGTGACAAACGCGCGATAGTTCCCCAGGGCGGTGTTTCCACGACTGGAGGCGATTCCGACCGGCTGGGAGAACTCCGCCAGTTTGCCTGGCCCGTTGAAGAGGCCGGCCTGTCCATCGCCCGCCAGGGTCGCCACCGTCGTCGCGGAGTTCGCAGGCAGATTGATCAGATTGGAATCCCCTTCGACGTAGGCCGTGAACGAGAAGCCGGACACCCCGTTCGGGATAAAGAACTGCAGGTCTCCCGGACTGCCGGTCTGAGGATTCAGGTTCTTCGCCCAGGCGTTCTGGTTCGGGATCTCACTGTCGAAATTCAACAGCCGGACGGTCTCGGTCGTGGCGCTGCCGCCGCTGCCGCTGCCGAGCGCGCCGCTGGAGACGACGATTTTCCGGATGCGGTTGTTGCCGGCGTCGGCCACATAGAGCGTCGCGGAGTTGCCGGGGATCGGAAGCGCGGTGATCCCGGCCGGATCATGGAAGCGGGCGGACGTACCGTCTCCATTCGCAAATGCTGCCGACGCGGTCCCGGCCAGGGTCTGCACGAGGTAGGAGCCACGCTGGGCGGCTTCGCTCCCTGCCAGGGTGATCATGCGGATCTGGTGATTGGCCTCCGTTACAAACAGCGTCGTCGCCCCCTGGCCGTTGGAGAGGGCCGCGATCCCTTTCGGCTGGTTGAAGGCCGCGCTGCTCCCCGGTCCATCGATGTTTCCCGCCCCGTTGCCACCTGCGATGGTAGAGACGATGGGCAGGCCGGCGGGGCTGTCGATCCGTCGAATCGCGTGATTCAGCAGATCCGTCACATAGAGTGTCTCCGCCCCGGTGACTTCGGTGGCCAGCGCCAGATGATAGGGATGGTTGAACAGGGGAGCGGATCCGGCGACGGAATCGACGTAGCCCGCGGTCACGCCGCCGGCTACGGTGGTCACCGTATACGACGTGCCCAGGTTGCGCGGGCCGGTAATGTAGGTGACCAGCCGAATATCGTTCAGTTCAGCGACATAGATTCGATTTCCATCCGCAGAGACGGCGATGCCCTGCGGTTCGTTGAAGGCAGCCTGGTTGGCCGTCGAAGGGCCGTTGCCGTTACCGACCGTGTTGTTGCCTGCAATCGTGGAGACATCTCCGAGCGGGGTGATCCGGCGAATGAGACAGTTGGCGGTGTCCGCAACGAACACATCTCCCTGGCTGTCTCTCGCCACCTGATCCGGCAGATTGAAACGTGCCGTGCTTCCGGTGCCGTTCGTCGTGCCGCTCGCCTCGGCAGTCCCGGCAAAAGTGCGGGTATTTCCATCGTTTCCAAGCAGACGAACCGTATGGTTCAGCGTATCATCGACATAGAGCAGTGTGCCGGTCGGATCCACGACCAGGCCATTCGGCGCCTGAAACGATGCCGCAGGCGCCGCGCCGTCGCCGCTGCCTGCGGAGCCGTTGCCGGCCAACGTTGTTACGGAGACCTGACTCGGGAGGCTGATCGCAGAGGTGTTGGTAAGATTGCTGATGACAAGACGCGCATTGGCGGCGAGTGTCTGTCCGGAGAGGTTGCTGACAGAGATCCGCAGAACGCGGGTGCCGCTGTCTCCGGGAACGGAGATAAGATCGGAGCTTGAGAAGGAGACCGCGTTTCCGATGAGAACCGCCCGCCCGGACGGATCGACATGGGAGAGCGTCACCTTACCGGTGGAGGTGTTCACATCGAACTTCGTGATGGAGTTCGCGTTGACAGGAGGACCGCCTCCCGGATTTTGAACCGCCGCGGGCGCGCCGCCGCCTCCACAGCCCCCCAAAAACAGTGCCAGCCCCGAGACCACTATCCATGGGCACAATCGCAGAAATAGTCGTTTTTGCATCTTGCCAAAGATCCTTTTTGTTTCCAAGTGGCTTTCCCAATTTGCTGCGCTGCATCGTGGAATAGATGTGCAAAGATTCGAAGCCATTCTCTGCTGCGTGTTTCCCTTTTCATGCTCTGAACTCCTGCATAGTCTGTTTGTACGGTCATTACCGGAGGTTCTCCACGCTGATTTTAAGCAAATTTTAAGGTTCGCCCGGTATAATGCGGCGGCAAGTCAGACCATCTTCGGGCCGCTGCACCCCACGTCAAGCAGGCCACTTTGTGAAAGGTTCCTGGCAACATCTCATGACGACCGGCACTTCTCTCTTCTCCCGAATCCCTCTTTCGATCCTTCTCTTACTTGTGAGCGCCGCACTGGTTCTGGGACCGGGGGGATGCAGTTGCAAGAGTAGCAATGGCAACGGTACGCAGGCCGGTGGAACTTTCAATCCGCCGCCTCCACCCGCTCCCGACACGCCGCAATATGCCCAGGCTATCTCCGGCCTCTACTCCGGCCTGATCGCAGTCAACGTCAGCGCGAACGACGTGGCGATCGAGGACCTGACCGAAGCAGGCAAGGTCGCGCCTGGGGAGCCGATGGTCTGGGCGGGCCTCGGTCTGGTGTACCTGAGACAGAACGATCTTGTTCAGGCTGGAACCGCCCTCGACAAAGCGAAAGCGCTGCAACCGGATAACAGCTCCATCGTCATGCTGACTGCCGTTCTGGAACAGAAGCGCGGCAATTCCGCGCAGGCCGTGACTCTGCTGAAGCACGCCTTAACTCTCGATTCGAAAAATATTTACGCACTTCATTTGCTCGCCAATATTATCGAAACCCAGCCGAACAGCAAACCGGAACTGACGGACATCCACAATAAGATGTTGGAAGCGCAGCCCGACAACATCGCCTTTCTGGTGCCGGTCATGCAGGATGCCGCCGAGGCGGGGAAAATAGACCAACTGCGTCAGCTCGTCGATCGGGTCAAACAGCACCTGGAGATCGTTCCCCGGGACGCCCAGGGCCATCTCAAGGAACTGGAAAAGGCGCTGGCGACAAACGACCCCAAGTCTCTGATTGTGCCGACCGCGCTCTTCCGTAACCTGCTGCTGCAGGCCAATGCCTACAAACAGGCATCCGGTGTCCTGGTCGAGGATAAAACGATCGCCAGACTGCCGGAGATGCCTCTTAGGATACAGGTGCCATCGCCCACCCCGTCCGCGCCTGATGTATCGCTGCCCTTTACCGCGCAGCCGTTACCTGGAACGACGCGGGGTAAGTGGAATCAGGCACGCACCTTTACCCTGGTGCCGGAACTCTCGCCGAAAATCGTCGCGGATTTCAAGGGGCATTCGCTACCGCTCACGGCACGCCCCGAAACCCCGCCCGTGACGCTGCTCGCGAACGGTACGACCGTTCAGATGGTGGGAGCGGACGGCAAGAAGCTTCAGACCCTTCCCTATCCCGGCGGATCGGCAGCCCTGACTCCCGGGCCATCTAGCCTGCTGATTCAGGACTACTCCTACGACTTTTTACCGGATTTAGCGGTCGCGGGGCCGGGCGGCTTTCGGCTCTATGAGCAGACACCCCAGCATACTTTCGCCGACGTCACGGTTCGCACCACACTCTCTCCGTCGGTGCTCCAGGGAGTCTATACCGGCGCCTGGGCCGCGGATGTCGATGCAGACGGAGATCTAGATATCGTCCTGGGTGCAGCGCTCGGAACCCCCACAGTACTGCAAAACAACAACGACGGCACCTGGGAGCCGATCCATCCTTTCGCCGGGATCGAAGGTCTGCGCGCCTTCGCCTGGGGCGATTTCGATAACGATGGGGATGCAGATGCCGCGATCATCGACGGGCAGGGCCATCTCGCGGTCTTCGAGAACCTCCGGGGCGGCAAGTTCCGCCAATGGAAGAATCTGCCCGCCGACCTTGGCAAAGTGACGGCCATCAGCGTCGCAGACCCGACCCGACGCGGCACGATGGACATTGTGGCTCTGTTGGAGACAGGCGCGATCGTGCGGATCTCCCTGCGTCCGGACCAGAGCGGCTGGGACCATCAGGACATCGGCATCCGTACCGAGGCGGCCCAGGATACCAGTACCCGCCTGCTCTGGTCGGACCTGGATAACAACGGCGCTGTCGACCTCATCGTCTCCGGTGATGCGGGCACCAAAATCTTCCTCGGCAACCCTTCCGGTAAGCTCGATCCTCTGACCACCGTCATCGAAGAACGGGTCTGGAGCGTAGACGAGACCACGGCAAACGGCCTGCCGGACCTGATCGGCCTCGACACGAAGGGCAGTCCGGTCCGTCTGGTCAACGGATGCAAGAAGAACTATCATTGGCTCGAAATGCGTCCGAGGGCAGACTTTCTGGCGGTGGACACACACGGCCACGCGACGGGTGACGCCCGTATCAACCCGTTTGCCGTAGGTAGCGAGGCGGCTGTACGCGCGGGCCTCCTCTACCAGAAGATCACTGTGAATGGGCCGACACTCCACTTCGGGTTGGGCGAAAACCCACAGGCGGCGGCGGTGCGGCTGCTCTGGACCAACGGCGCTTCACAAGCCGAATTCGCAAAGGATCTCAAGACCAACACGGCCTTTATCGTCTCACAGCGTATTCTCAGCTCTTCATGTCCCTGGCTCTTCGCCTGGGATGGCAAGCAGATGAGCCTGGTGACCGACTGTATCTGGCGCTCGCCGCTCGGACTGCGCATCAATGCGCAGGGCACGGCGGGTATCGGCCAGACGCAGGACTGGGTGAAGATCCGCGGCGACCAGCTCGTCCCCCACGACGGCTACTACGACCTGCGGATCACGGCGGAACTTTGGGAGACCCACTTCTTCGACTACCTCGCGCTGACGACCGTGGACCATCCGGCGGACACCGACATCTGGGTGGACGAGCGTTTCTCCATGCCCCTGCAGCCCCCGCTCAAGATCTACACGACTACCAAAGCGCGCCCGATCGCCCGCGCGACTGACGACACAGGGCAGGACGTGACGAGCACCGTGAACACCCGTGATGGGCGCTACCTGGCGACCTTCGGCTATGGCCAGTATCAGGGCGTCACTCGCGACCACTATGTCCAGGTCGATCTGCCGCCGGACGCTCCCGTCGATAAGCCCCTGGCGCTGATCGCGATCGGCTGGCTGCATCCGACCGACAGCAATATCAACGTAGCGCTCAGTCAGGGCCACCACGCTCCGCCGCAGGGCCTCAGCCTGGAGATTCCGGATGGCAGAGGCGGCTGGAAAGTCGCCAAACCGGGCCTGGGTTTCCCGGAAGGCAAGATCAAGACAGTCTTTCTGGACCTCTCCGGCCTGTTTGCGCCCGGCACTCCCCATCAGGTGCGCCTGCGGACCAATCTGGAGATCTACTGGGACTATATCGCCTGGGCGACCATCCTGCCCGACACCACGCCGCGCGTCGAAAACCGCCAACTTGCCACCGTCGCTGACCTGCATTTCCGGGGCTGGTCCGCACTGAAACCGACCGACCCCACCCAGCCGGACATGCCCGACTACGACCATATCAGCGGAACGACCCAGCGCTGGCTCGACCTCGAAGGCTTCTGCACCCGCTTCGGCGATGTGCTGCCCCTGCTTCACTCTATCGACGACCACTACGTGATTATGAACTCGGGCGACGAGCTCTCCCTGCGCTTCCCGGAGCAGAAGGCTCCCGCCTCCGGTATGGTGCGCGACTATGTGCTGATCGGCGACGGCTGGGTGAAAGACGGCAACTTCAACACCGCCTTCCCCACCACGGTCATCCCGCTGCCGGATCATAATATGCACGACTATGTCAAATCGCCGACGACCCTGGAGGACGACCCGGTCTACCGCCGCCACGCCGACGACTGGAAGACCTACCACACCCGCTACATCCATCCCGGCGAGTTCAACAACACTCTGAAGCCCGTCGGAATACCGTAAAGGAGGCCCGGTGGATTTCCCCACGGTTCTGTGGAAACAGACGAGAGCGACGTTTCTGGAGGCAGGGAGGGTCCTGCCTCCAGAAACGCCCATCACCGCGTCCCTCGTCTTCGCCCTCAGCGAGGGACGCTTCGTGCTGGCGGACATCGCCGGGCGCGGCTGGTGCATTCCCGGCGGCCGCCTGGAGCCCGGCGAGACACCCGAACAGGCCGCGCACCGCGAAGTCCACGAAGAGATCGGCGGCGTCGTCGGCCCGCTTCACCTGTTGGGCCACTATCTCCTCATCGACACTGAAACCGACAAAACCCAACTCATCCCCACTTATGTCGCCACCGTCCAAACCCTCGGGCCGCTCCCACCCGGCACCGAATCCCAGGGCATCCGCACCTTCTTCCCCGAAGAAATACCCACCCACTACTTCATCTGGGATCCTCTCATGGAAGCCGTCTTCGATCTTGCCTCGAAGACAGGGAAACTCTAACATCGGCCTCTCGGTAGACATGCCTGCTTGTGCTCGCTTCGCGAAATCTGCAACATCTCTCTCAACACATGTGTCACAATGAAGTAATTCCCATTCCAGTTGATCGAATATATGCCCACGATGCCCAAAAGACAATCTGCTCTCATAACACTCGTGACTCTGTCGTTATCGGCGACGGCGGCGATGGCCGTGCCACCACGGAAGGCTGCCGCGCCTGCGAAGGCGATGGCGGCGAAAGCGGTGCGGTTGGTGGTGACTCCGCCTTCGGTACGCCTAGTCGGAGCGCAGGCGGCGCAGCATCTTCTGGTGACGGCTCTCTTTGCGGATGGTTCGCAGAGGGATGTGACGGATAGCGCCGTCTTCACGAGTTTCGCTCCTAAAGTCGCGACGGTGGTCGGTGGCAATATCTTTCCGAAGGCGGATGGGGCGGCGGCGGTGGGGGTGAAGTGGAATGGGTTGAGCGCGAAGGCGGCGGTCTCCACGATAGGAACGCTGAAGCCGGTCACCTACTCCTTTGTGGACGATGTGGTGCCGGTGTTGTCGCGGCTGGGGTGCAGCCAGGGGACCTGTCATGGCGCGGCGCAGGGCAAGGGCGGGTTTCGACTGAGTCTGCGCGGCTACGCGCCGGAGATCGATATCGTCTCCATTACACGGCAGTTGGGCGGGCGGCGTATCAGTCGCGAGGCGCCGGAGAACAGTCTCTTCCTGCGTAAGCCGCTGGCGGAGGTTCCGCATCGTGGCGGGAAGCGATTGGATAAGAATTCGCGTGAGTATGGGATTCTGCTGGGCTGGCTCCGGGAGGGGACGCCGGGGCCGACCGGGAAAGAGGCGGCGCTGGCGAAACTGGAGATCCTGCCCGGCGATCGGCAGATGAAGCCGCTGGAGAAGCAGCGCCTCCTGGTACGCGCGACATTCGCGGACGGACGCACCGAAGATGTCACGGATCGCGCCCTCTACAACAGCAACGATGTGGCGCTGGCGACCGTGGATGAGAGCGGACTGGTCACGATGCAGCGCGCCGGTGAGACCGCCATTACCACGAAGTACATGGACAAGATGGCGGTGGTGCGCGTGTTGTCGCCCTTCAATCAGAAGGTTTCGGAGACCGCCTTTACCGCCTCCAACAACTATATCGACCCCCTGGTCAACGCGAAGCTGAAGCAACTGCACATCGAGCCATCGGGCCTGTGTACGGACGATGAGTTTTTGCGCCGCGCCTATCTCGACGCTATCGGCACCCTGCCCACTATGGAAGAGGCGAAGACTTTTCTGGATTCGAAAGACACGCAGAAGCGTGAGAAGCTGGTGGATGCCCTGCTCCAGCGCCTGGAGTACGGCGAGATCTGGGCGCTGAAGTTCGGGGATCTGTTTGTGCTTCGCCGCGAATATATGCACCGCAAATACGCCATGCTGATGCAGCAGTGGCTGTCCGAGCAGTTCAACGCGAACAAGCCCTGGGATAAGATCGTCACCGACATCCTGACCGCCAACGGCGATCTGGAGAGCCATCAGGGCGGCTACTTCTTTGTCAGCCGCACCCCGCAGAAGCCGGGACAGGGCTACTGGGTGCGCGCCTCCGAGCCGACCGCCGAGATGACCGCGCAGGTGTTCCTGGGCGCGCGGATCCAGTGCGCCAAGTGCCACAATCACCCGACCGAACGCTACACGCAGGACGACTACTACCACTACACGGCGCTCTGGCAACAGTTGGCGGGCAAAGGGGAGAACGACGACGGCGTGCCGGCGCAACTGGTCTCGGAAGACAAGAGCGACATTCGTCAGCCGCGCACCAACGAGGTCATGATCCCGCGCCCGCTCGATCGCTCCGACCTCGGGTTCACGAAGGAGGAGGATCGACGTGTGAAGGCGGCGGCGTGGATCACCCATCAGGACGACTTTGCGCGCAACATCGTTAATCGCTACTGGGCGCGCTGCTTCGGTATAGGCATCGTCGAACCCGTGGACGACATCCGCAGCACCAATCCCGCCAAGAACGAGCCGCTCATGCATGCCCTCTGCGACGACCTGCGCAGACACAACTACGATCTGAAGTATCTGCTCGGCACGATCATGAAGTCGCGCACCTATCAGCGGACCGCGATACCGAACCGCAACAACCGGATCGACACCCGGCTCTTCTCTCACTATCCCGCCCGCCGCATCAACGCCGAAGAGCTGCTGGATGCCGTCGCCCAGGTGACGGGCGTTCCCGACAAGTTCGACGGCATGAGCGTCGGCGCGCGCGCCATTGAACTCGCGGACACCGAGATCCCCTCGCTCATGCTCGACACCTTCGGCAGGCCCCCGCGCGTCCAGCCGAGCGACACCGAGCGCACCTGCAGTCCGGCCATCAGTCAGGCGCTGGCCTTCCTGAACAGTGAGTTCATTCAGCAGAAGATCAAGTCGAACGACTGCGTGCTCGCTCCTCTGCTCAAATCCGCCAAGCCGGACGCTGAGATTCTGGACACGCTCTATCTCTCCGCCCTCTCTCGCCATCCCACGCCCGCCGAATCAACGGCGCTGCTGGATGCCCTGAAGCAGTCGCCCAAGCGGGAAGAAGGCTTCCAGGACATCCTCTGGGCCATCCTCAACAGCAAAGAGTTCCTCTTCAATCACTGACATCGTAACGGATTATGGATTCGCGGAAGGCGTCAGGGTTCCAAAGAGGATGCGCGTGCAGCGGCGATTTATCTATGCCTTGAAGAACGCGAGCAGATCGGCGTTGACCTGATCTTTGTGAGTCGAGGGAAGACCATGCGGCGCGCCCGGATAGATCTTCAGCGTCGCGTCCTTAACGGTTTTAGACGACATTAGCGCCGAAGCGCCGATGGGCACAATCTGATCGTCATCCCCGTGGATAATGAGCGTGGGCACGTCGAACTTCTTGAGGTCTTCCGTCAGGTCGGTCTCGGAGAAAACCTTGATGCATTCGTAAGCCGCAAGGAAGCCGCACTGCATACCCTGAAGCCAGAACGAGTCGCGCAGCCCCTGCGAGACCTTCGCCCTCGGTCGGTTCGCGCCGTAGAAGGGCGCACTGAGATCCTTGAAGAACTGCGAGCGATCGGCGAGAACCTTCGCACGCATTTGGTCGAATACCTCGATAGGCAGGCCGCTCGGATTGGAAGCCGTTTTGAGCATCAGCGGTGGGATGCCGTCGACGAGCACGGCCTTCGCCACCCGTTTCGTGCCATGCCTTCCGATGTAGCGCGCCACTTCTCCGCCGCCGGTAGAGTGCCCCACATGAATCGCGTTGTGCAGGTCGAGTGTCTCGACAACCGTCGCGAGGTCGTCGGCATAGGTATCCATGTCGTTACCTTTCCAGGGCTGACTTGAACGGCCATGCCCGCGCCGGTCGTGGGCGATGCAGCGATAACCGTGCGAAGCAAGAAACAGCATCTGGTCCTCCCAGGCGTCTGCGCTCAGAGGCCAGCCGTGACTGAAGACGACAGGCTGTCCCTGTCCCCAGTCCTTGAAGTAGATCTGCGTCCCGTCTTTCGTGGTGATGGTGTTCACGGAGTGTTCTCCTTTACTGCGATGCGTCGTGTTTACGTCCACAGAGGTTGCGCCGACTGCCGTTCTCGTTAACGGCAGCATCGCTGCGGTCAACAGAACCCTTCCACCAAGGAAAACGCTGCGGCGCGACAGTGTCTCTTTTCCGATGACTTCTTGCCTGGTCATGATTACCTTCCTTTCTGTAGGTAGGGTCATTATCTCAGAGCAGTATTGGACGGAACGTTGTAATCCGGAAGCAAAAGCGTTCCCGATCCCAGATCCGGCAGGAAAAATGTCCGCGCGCGAACAATGGGTTGACAAGCGTTGTTTTTGTTCACTGCATTTCAGTGAGGAGAAAAGGATGACATCCATGACCGTGGCAGAGACACCCTCTGCTCCACTCATCATCACTCTCTTTGGCCCTATGCAAGTGCTGGTAGACGGCAACCCCATACCACGCCCGCGCTCACGCAAAACGCTCCGGCTGTTCGCGCTCCTCACGCTCCGTCACAATCGTCCGGTCGAGAGGGAGTGGCTCACAGGCGTGTTCTGGCCGGATATGGATCCGCCTCAAGCCTTCGCCAATCTGCGCCCGATCTTGAGCGAGTTGAGGAGCGGCTTGGGCAGCCAGAAAGAGCGGTTGCAATCGCCCGACAGGCACACCCTGCTCTTGGACCTTACCGGCGCGGAAGTAGACCTTCTCAGCTTCGATGCCGCGATCAAGAGCGGTCAACTCTCCGAATTGGAACGGGCGGTCGCGCTCTACCAGGGTCCCTTGTTGGAAGGCTGCTACGAAGAGTGGGTTTCTCCGGAGCGTTCCGTTCGTGACCTGAACTGCTTGCAGGCGCTCCTGAAGCTGGCCAATGCCGCTCGTACGACAGGGAACCTGGAAACGGCGGTAGGCTTCTTCCAGAGAGCTGCCACCCTGGATCCCTGGTCGGACACGGCGCGGCGCGGCTGGATGGAGGCGCTGGCGCAGATGGGCGACAGCAATGCCGCACTTCTGGTCTATCGCAAGTATGTCGAGGCCCTGCGCAGCGACCCGAAAGCCACTCCGGACCAAGAGACAACCCTGCTTTACCAGCGCTTGCGGGCAGACGCTCAGCAGCAAACCGTCACCCCCGTCACTGCTCCGCAAATGGCAGCGCCTCCTCCGGTCATCGGCTACCTGCCCCACCCACTGACCGATCTGGTGGGCAGAGAAGATGAGCAGATCGAGGTGGCTGCCCGACTGCGACGCTCCCGCCTGGTGACATTGGTAGGATTGGGAGGAATCGGCAAGACTCGATTGGCGATCGCGACCGCTTCCGAAATCGTTCAGGAGTATGCCGATGGTGTGTGGCTGGTAGCTCTGGAGGCGCTCTCGGAGGGCAAACAAGTGGCCCAACAGATCGCCTCCGTAATGGGCCTCCAGGAGAAGCCTCATCAGTCCCCCCTACAAAGAGTGACGGATCATCTCTGCAAGAGGCAACTGTTGCTGGTGCTGGATAACTGCGAGCATCTGCTCATGGCGAGCGCTCAGGCGGCAGACCA
>Ga0207705_10003325_pt1 | contig 12224 bp, 6 predicted proteins | sample KBSC13metaG_FD_184314 | JGI IMG/M metagenome (GOLD analysis project Ga0207705, IMG submission 184314) | Corn rhizosphere microbial communities from Kellogg Biological Station, Michigan, USA - KBS C1-3 metaG (SPAdes) (version 2) | ecosystem: Host-associated > Plants > Roots > Rhizosphere > Soil ...
TTCACTGTCGGGGCGCCAGGTCGTCGGCGTCAAGCTGCACACGGGTGAAACCATTCCGACCCGCCACCTCGTGATGGCGGTCGGCCACAGCGCGCGCGACACGTTCCAGATGCTGTACGACCGCGGCGTCTACGTCGAGGCGAAGCCGTTCTCGATCGGCTTCCGCGTGGAACACCCGCAATCGCTGATCGACGTGTGCCGCTTCGGCCCGAACGCCGGCAACAAGATCCTCGGCGCCGCCGACTACAAGATCGTGCACCACGCCTCCAACGGACGCAGCGTGTACAGCTTCTGCATGTGCCCGGGCGGCACCGTCGTGGCCGCCTCGTCCGAGGAAGGCCGCGTCGTCACGAACGGCATGAGCCAGTATTCGCGCGCCGAGCGCAACGCCAACAGTGCGATCGTCGTCGGCATCACGCCGGCCGATTACCCGGGGCACCCGCTGGCGGGCGTCGCGTTCCAGCGCGAACTGGAATCGCGCGCCTTCGTGCTGGGCGGCAGCACCTATGACGCGCCGGGCCAGCTGATGGGCGACTTCGTGCGCGGGGTGCCATCGAAGGAGTTCGGCGCCGTGATCCCGTCGTTCAAGCCGGCCGTGCACCTGACCGACCTGGCCCCATCCCTGCCCGACTACGCCATCGTCGCGCTGCGCGAAGCCTTCGTCGCCTTCGACAAGCAGATCAAGGGGTATTACAGGGAAGACGCCGTGCTGACCGGCGTCGAGACCCGGACCTCGTCGCCTATCCGCATCAAGCGCCATGACGACAGCCTGCAAAGCCTGAACACGCGCGGCCTGTACCCCGCCGGCGAAGGTGCCGGCTACGCGGGCGGCATCATGTCGGCCGCCATCGACGGCATTCGCGTGGCGGAAGCCGTCGCACTGGCCATGGTCGGCTGACTGTTTCGCAACGCCCCATTACGGGGCGGCTACGCCCCATTATCGCGCATTGCACTCATAATTGTTAAATGAACGGTTGTTTTTTAATTAACAATATTACAAACCGTTGTATTAACACACTGTTCGTATTGTGACATATTGACACTGAGCATCCTGGAATGGTCCCATCATGCACTAGATATACGTACAACGTTGTCTAGACAACCCAAGATAAACTCTTCCACCAGGAGTCAATGCATGTTGATGGAAAAAACCATTTCGCGATCAGTACGCCTGATCTGCTCAGGCGGCGCCGTAATTGCAAGTTTCGGCCTCACTCACTCTGCGCTTGCACAACAAACCGATAACGGCGCCCCCATGGCCCGTGTCGAAGTGACCGGTTCATCGATCAAGCGCGTCGATGCGGAGACCGCGCTGCCGGTCCAGATGATCACCAAAGCCGAAATCGCACGCACGGGCGCCACGAGCACCGAAGACCTGTTGACGATGATCTCGTCACTGTCCTCAGCAGGCGCGACCGCAAATGCCACCGGTGCCGGCACCTCGACCGGCGGCCTGTCGTCGGTCTCGCTGCGTGGCCTGGGCTCGACCCGCACCCTGGTGCTGGTCAACGGCCGCCGCCTGGCCGCTTTCGCCGGCAGCGACGGCGCATCGGTGAACATCAACGCGATCCCGCTGGCGGCCATCGAACGTATCGAAATCCTGAAGGATGGCGCGTCGGGCCTGTACGGCAGCGACGCCGTGGCCGGCGTGGTAAACTTCATCCTGTCCAAACGCGTCGACGGCATCGAAGTGGCGGGCACCATCGGCTCGCCGACCGAACATGGCGGCGGCCAGAACAAGAAGGCCTCGATCACCGGCGGCTTCAACACCGACAAGCTGAGCGCCGTGCTGTCCGCGTCCTATGAAAAGGAAACCGCGCTGTTCGGCCGTTCGCGCGACTACGCCAAGACGTCGACCAAGCTGCCCTACTACAACGGCACCGCGACGGGCAGCGGCAACATCCAGGGTCCGTGGATCGTCGGCACCGGCGAAGGCCCCGGCTTCAGCACCGGCGGCAGCGGCTACGGTAATCCGATGGCGTCCCCGGACAAGTGCAGCACCATCCGCATGGCCATGCTGCCGACGAGCGCCAAGGGCGCGCCATACTGCTACTACGACAGCGGCCCCGACGTCGGCCTGACTCCGGATCGCGAGCTGGTCAACCTGACCGGCAACTTCAGCTACCAGCTGAACGCAGCGACCGAACTGTTCGGCGACGTCCTGTTATCCCAAAGCAAGATCACGCAAACCTACCAGCCGTCGCCGGCACGCGCGTCGTTCTTCGAGACCGACGGCCAGTTCGCGGCCCAGGGCGTGGAACCGGCCCTGCTGCTGTTCCCGAGCAACCCGGTCTACCAGTCGATCGCCGTGCCTTACCTGCAGAGCCGTGGCTTCACGTCGCTGATCGGCCAGCCGCTGTCGATCACGAACCGTGTGTTCGATTTCGGCCCGCGCCAGAACGTGGATACCGGCAAGCAGGGCCGCCTGGTGCTCGGCGCCCGCGGCTCGGTCGTGAACCAGGACTACGAAGTGGCCGTCACCCACAACGAGTCGCGGCTTACCAGTGCCGTCACCACCGGCTACTTCTCGCAGGTCGCCTACGCCAGGATCATCAACGACCAGACCAACAACTGGAATCCGTGGATCGCCGGCGGCGTGCAGACGGGCGCCCTGGCCGACAAGATCAAGACGGCGGCCTTCTCGGGTGATTTCCTGCATGCGAAGACGGCCAGCGACACGCTGGACGCCAAGATCTCGGGCGAGTTCTTCAAGCTCGGCGACATCACGCCGCTGTATGCGGCCGGCCTGCAGTCGCGCCACGAAAAACTGTCGGCCGACCCGAGCGCGGCCTACGAATCGGGCGACATCTCCGGCTTGGGTGGTGCGGTGGTGCCGATCGACCGCAGCCGTGTCGTGAACTCGGTGTTCGGCGAGTTGAACGTACCGCTGCTCAAGACCCTGGAAGCCAACGTCAACGTCCGCGACGACAAGTACAACGACTTCGGCAACACGGTGAACTACAAGGTCAGCACTCGCTGGCAGCCGGTCAAGGAATGGCTGTTCCGGGCGTCGTACGGCACGGGCTTCCGTGCGCCGACCCTGGTCGACCTGTGGACGCCGCAGACGCTGGGCACGTCGGAAACCTTCAACGACCCGGCCACCGGCCAGAGCGGCCTGCAGGTCAATGCGCTGAGCGGCGGCAATCCGAAGCTGTCGCCGGAGAAGTCCAAGCAGTACTCGATCGGCACCGTCTGGCAGCCGACGAATACCGCGAACATCGGCATCGACTGGTTCCGGATCAAGATTCGCAACATCATTTCCACGCCGTCGGCCCAGGAAATCGTGTCGCGCTTCCGCGCCGGCGACGCAGCGTACGCCAACCTCGTGACGCTACAGGGCAACGATGTTTCCTCCATCATCTCGATCCTGTCCAACAACGGCAACGCCACGGTGCAAGGTGTCGACATCTTCGGCAACTACCGTCTCAACCTCGCCGACATGGGTCGCCTCGACTTCGCCCTGAACAGCACCTACATGAGCAAGTTCGACCAGTCGAGCGGGGACGGTACCGTGTCGCACAAGGTCGGCTCGATGGTCGACGAGGCCGGCAACCCGGTCATCGGCGCCCAGGACGGCGGCGTGATCCTGCGCTGGAAAGGCCAGCTCGCCGCGACCTGGAGCAAGGGCCCGTGGGCGGCAACGCTGATCGACAACTTCCGCAGCGGCTACGAAGTCGGTCATGACCTGAACGACAACCGCGTCTTCATCGGTCGCGAATCGATCTTCGATGCCAACGTCGCGTACAAAGGCATCCGCAACGTGACCCTGGCCGTGGGCGTGAAGAACCTGTTCGACAAGCAGCCGGGCACCATCGGCACGGCCGTGACGAACCAGTTCCAGTCGGGCTACGACATCAACCAGTATGATCCGCGTGGCCGCTTCGTCTACGTGACGGCGGGATACAAGTTCTGATCGTACACACCGCGGTGTGACCAGCCCCGGGCGCCGGCAACGGCCCCGGGGCTTTTTCATGGACGCGTGGACGACCATGAACAAAAGGCCGGGTCCGTCGATACGGAACCCGGCCCTTCGTGCCGGCGCGCGGCCTGGCGGGTGCTTAGAACTTGTAGTTCGCGCTCACGTAAGCGGTCTGGCCGTGCGGGTCGTACCAGCTCGGATCATAACCCGTCTGGAAGTACGAACCGGCGGTGATGACGTCGGTCGGCTTGCGGTTGAACAGGTTCTTGACGCCCGCGGTCAGGGTCAGGTTGCGGATGCCGCTCCAGGTCGCCTGCGCATCCCATGTCGAGAACGCGCCGACGTGCTGGGCGATGAACGGACCGTCCTCCGGTGTGTCGGCACGCACGTTATCGTAGTAACCCGACTGGAAGTTGTTGGTCAGCGAAGCACCCCACTCGCGCAGTTTCCAGTCCAGGGTCAGCTGGTCGCGCCAGCGCATGACGATACCCGACTGCGACACCGCGTTCAGCAGGCTGCCGTCGGCGTCGACGGTACGGGCCACGCTCTGCTGCACGGTGCCGTCCGGCAGCGTGAGGTCGTACTTCGACGTATAGGTGCCGTTCAGGCGCAGGTTGAAGTTGCCGTAGGTCGGGCTCTTCAGAAAGGCCCAGCGCGCGTCCACGTCGATGCCCGAGGTTTTCACGCCGCCGGCGTTGATGTTGGTGCCGATGATCGACGTGATGTTGCCCAACGGGTCACGCGTGACGAGGCCCGTGTATTGCGGGTCGCCTGCCGCAGCCTTGTCGACGGTAAATGCCGGCGCCAGCGTCGTCACCAGGTTGTTGACGTTGATCTTCCAGTAGTCGACGGCGATCGACAGGCCCTTGATCGGATCCACCACGAAGCCGAACGACGCCTGCTCGGATTTCTCCGGCTTCAGGTCCTTGTTGCCGCCGTACATCACGTTGAATTGGCCCGCCTGGTTGGTGACCGGGTCCGTGAACAATCCGCTGGTGCCCAGCGTCTGCTGGGTGTACAGCTCGGGCAGCGAAGGCTCGCGGAAACCCTTGCCGTAGGAAGCGCGCAGCAGCAGTTGCGAGAACGGCTGGTAGCGGAAGCTGACTTTCGGATTGGTCGCGGTGGCGTTCGGATAGCGGTCGGTGCGGACGGCCACGTCGGCTTCCAGGTGCTTGATGATCGGGATGACCGCTTCGGCGAACACGGCGGACGAATTGCGCGATGCCGACAGCGGCAGCACGGCGGTGCCGTAGCCCGAAATGTCGCCGGTCTGGTAAGCCGTGCTCGGATTGATCGACAGGTTTTCGTCGACGAGCGCACCACCCACCGCGAAACTCACGGCACCCGCCGGCAGTTGGAACAGCTCGCCCGAGATGCGCGCGTTCAGCGCGTCGTTGCGCAGCACGGCGTTGATGATCGGACCGACGTAGTTGGTGGCGCGGATCTGGGCGGCCAGTGCCGGGTCCTGGTATTGCGTGAACGGATTGAAGGCGCTCCTGTTCAGCAGTTGAACCAGATCCACCTGGTTCTGGTAACCGCTCAGCGTACGCTCGGTCACGTCGCTCTGATTATGGGTGTAGGCGACGTCGTAGTCATAACCCTTGACGTTGCCGCGGAAGCCGAGCACGAGGTGCGTGTTGGTGGCGGTATCCTCGGCCTTGCGGTCGCCGGCGTCGAAGGCGCGGTAGCTGACGCTGACCGGCTGGCCATTGACATCCGGCGCGTTGGCGGCGAGCCAGGCGCCCGGGTAGTACGGGGTGCCAGGCTGGATGACGATCGACGGATAGACGTTCCGCTGCGCGAACGCCGGATCGGTCGACAGGAAGGCATTGCTGTACGGCGAAGGCTGCGACTGCTGCAGGGTCACGTTGCGCGAGAAAAAGCCTTCGGTGAAGAACTCGGCGTTGTCGTTCAGCTTGAAGCGGAAGCTGCCGCCCACGTTGGCACGCTTGACCTGCGGCACCAGGTTCACGTACGGCGAGCTGTTGAAGCGGCAGGTGCCGAAATTCGCATCGTAGGCGCTGCCGTTGGCGCCGCAATTGTCCGGCGACAGCGGGTTGCCGAGGCCCGTACCGATGGACGTCAGCGCGTTCGTGTTCGGCGTGGTCACCGGCAGGAACGTGGTCAGGGCACCGCTCGGCGTTGCGCTGGCATCGCGGAAGCCGTCATTGCGCCAGGCATTGTTGGCGTACTCGCGCTGGCGACCGAAGATGGCATCGTCCTTGCTGACGTCAGCCGACACGGTGAAATTGTAGCGGTCGGTGTCGAAATCGCCCCAGCCGGCCAGGATGCTGGCCTTCTTGGTCTGGCCACCGCCGTAGCGGCTGGCGCTGAGGTAGCCGTTCAGCTCCACGCCCTGGTAGTTGTTGCGGGTGATGAAGTTGATGACGCCGCCGATTGCATCGGAGCCGTACACGCCCGACGCACCATCCTTCAGCACTTCGACGTGATCGATCGACGCCAGCGGAATCGAGTTGACGTCGACGGCGGTACCGTCGGTCGCATAGTTGCCGAGGCGACGGCCGTTGACCAGGACCAGCGTCTTGCTGGCACCCAGGCCACGCAGGCTGGCCGTCGATTCGCCGTAGGTCGACAGGCCGGCACCTTCGGCCTGGTTGATCGCGCCCACCATCGAGTTCGAGCTCAGCGTCGTGAGCAGTTCCGCGGTATTGGTGGCACCGCTGCGCTTGATGTCGTCGCGGGTCACCATCTGGACCGGCAGCGAACCTTCGACGTCGGCACGCTTGATCGACGAGCCCGTCACTTCCACGCGGGCGATCGGTTGTTGCGCATCCTGTGCCATGGCGGTTTGCGCGAGCAGCCCCGCGCTTACCAGACCGCCGGCAAAGATCATGCGCACGGAACGCGAGATAACAGTTTCCTTGAGCATTTGAATTCCAATTGTAAATTTATCAGTTCAACGAAATCGCCAGAATATTCATCAGCGACACCAAACATACATCGAATGATGATCGCCAGATTGCGACACGGTCAATATTTACATTGGTAATTACGAAAATATACAACATTACATCTTGCAACAAGATTTAACTTGTATATCGAAAAATGCTCAAATTGTATGATTTATAGACAAGGTTTTTTGGATAATTATTACTTCCATAGTATGGTCGAACGCCATGACGGCCCTTACCCTCGCACGGTACCGGATGTAAACATTGGAGTGGATCAGGATGCGGATGCCGCACAGCGCAGCGCGGCATCGCGGGAAGAGACTAAAGCCAGCCGGCCTTCTTGAATTTGCGGTACATGTAGATGCCCACGGCCACCATGATGGCGAGCGCCGTCGGGTAACTCCACTTCCACTCCAGCTCGGGCATGTACTTGAAATTCATGCCCCACACACCGGCGAACGCCGTGAACACGGCGAAGATGGCGGCCCAGGCAGCCAGGCGCTTGTTCACTTCGCTCTCGTCGATCGAGACCATCGAAAGGTTCACCTGGATCGCGGTGCCGATCGTGTCGCGGATCGCGTCCATGCGCCCGGCAATGCGGATCAGGTGGTCGTGCACGTCGCGGAAGTAATCCTGGGTGCCGACCACGAGCGAGGGCACGCGGCCGCCGTGCAGCCGGCCGATCGCTTCCATCAGCGGGAACACGGCATGGCGCAGCACGAGGCCCTTGCGCTTCAACTGGTACAGGCGCTCGACGTTCTCGCGCTGGGCACCGTGCGTGAAGATGCGGTCCTCGACGGTCTCGAGTTCGGATTCGAGCATGTCGACGATGGGAAAATAACGGTCGACGACCGCGTCCATCAGCGCATACATGACGAAGGCCGAGCCCATCTTCAGCAGATGCGGCTCGCGCTCGGCGCGCGCACGCACGCCCAGGAAGCCCTTGATGGTATCGCGCCGCACGGACAGCACGTAGTTTTTACCGGCGAAGATCGCCAGCTCGCCGGTGGAGAGGCTGTCGCCTTCGACGAGGTCGACCGTGTGCACGACGGTGAACAGGCAGTCGCCGTATTCCTCGATCTTGGGGCGCTGGTGGCCGCGCGCGGCGTCCTCGACGGCCAGCTCGTGCAGGTTGAACTCTTCCTTCATCTGCGCCATCTCGGCCTCGGAAGCGTCGCGCAGCGCAACCCAGACGAAGCAGCCGGGTTTGTCCAGGTAGTCGCTGATGTCCTCGACGGGGATGTCGGACAGCTTCCTGCCTTCCTGGTAGGCGACACAGTTGATCAGCATGTCATCGGGTGGTTGTTGCAAAGATGACAGAGCTTACACCATCGCCACCTGCGCGGGCATTACCTCAACGCGGTTCGAATAAGGTCCCCCGGACCTTTCGAATAAGGTCCCCCGGACCTTTCGAATAAGGTCCCCCGGACCTTTCGAATAAGGTCCCGCGAACCTTTCGAATAAGGTCCCCCGGACCTTATTCGTCCTTGGCGCCGTCGATGCCCAACTCGGCAATCTTGCGCGTGATCGTATTGCGCCCGATACCCAGCCGGATCGCCGCATCGTTCTTGCGCCCGTGCGTATGCTTCAGCGCGGTGCGGATCAGCGCGGATTCGAACTGGCGGCCCAGCACGTCCATCACCTCGACCTGCCCTTCCGACAGCATGCGCGCAGCCTGCAGTTCCAGCAGGCCGATCCAGCCGTCGGTGCCGTTCGGCAGCGCGCCCGGCTCCGCGCTATGCATCAGGCTCGACGACGGCGACGCCAGCGCGATCGTCCCCAGCGCGCCCACGCCCGAACTGATGCCGACCGCGATCCCGTTGCCGCCGACGGGCACGGGTTGGGCCTGCGTGAGGTCGCGCGGCAGGTCTTTCACTTCCACCGTCTGGCCCGGCGCCATCACCGTGATCCAATTGCACAGGTTTTCCAGCTGGCGCACGTTGCCGGGGAGTTCCAGGCCGGTGAGGAAGCGCAGCGCCTCGTCGCTCATACGCTTCGTCTCGACGCCCAATTGTCGTGCACTTTGCACCAGAAAGTGGCGCACCAGAATGGGGATGTCCTCGCGCCGCTCGCGCAGCGACGGCAGGCGCAGGCGGATCACGTTCAGGCGGTGGTACAAGTCTTCGCGGAACAGGCCATCGCGCACGCGCTGTTCCAGGTTCTGGTGCGTGGCCGCGATCACGCGCACGTTGGCCTTCACGGGCTGGTGGCCGCCCACGCGGTAGAAATGGCCGTCGGATAGCACGCGCAGCAAACGCGTCTGCAGGTCGAACGGCATATCGCCGATCTCGTCCAGGAACAGCGTGCCGTTTTCCGCCTGCTCGAAGCGGCCGCGCCGCATGGCCTGCGCGCCCGTGAACGCGCCGCGCTCATGACCGAACAGTTCGGATTCCAGCAGGTCCTTCGGAATGGCTGCCGTGTTCAGCGCGATGAACGGCTGTTGCGCGCGCGGGCTGTGCTTGTGCAGGGCGCGCGCCACGAGCTCCTTGCCGGAACCCGATTCGCCCGTGATCAAGACCGTTACGTTCGACTGCGACAGGCGCCCGATGGCGCGGAAGACTTCCTGCATCGCCGGCGCCTGGCCCAGGATTTCCGGGGTTTCGGACGGCGTGATGTCGACGCTGGCCTCGCGCAGGCTCTCTTCGAGCGCGCGGCGGATCAGGGCGACGGCCTTGTCGATGTCGAACGGCTTGGCCAGGTATTCGAAGGCGCCGCCCTGGAACGAGGCGACGGCGGAGTCGAGATCGGAAAAGGCGGTGATGACGATGACCGGCAGTCCGGGATGGCGTTCCTTGACGGCCGCCAGCAGGTCCAGGCCCGATTCGCCCGGCATGCGGATGTCCGACACCAGCACCTGCGGCGTGTCCGTCTCGAACGCGGCAAGCGCTTCGCGCCCGCTGGCGAAACTCCGGGTGGCGAGGTTCTCGCGCGCCAGGGCTTTTTCAAGGACCCAGCGGATCGATGCATCGTCGTCGACAATCCAGATTGGTTTCATGTAGTTCGTGCTTCCCGCGATGGTTCAAGGGGGATTGTCGGCGCACCGTTCGACCGGCTGCTTATGGCAGCGGGATCATGATGCGGAAATCCGTCAATCCAGGCCGGCTCTCGCACTCGATCATCCCCAGGTGCTGTTGCACGAAGGTCTGCGCCAGCGTCAGCCCGAGACCGCTGCCGCCTTCGCGCCCGGAGACGAGCGGATAGAAGATGCGGTCGCGGATATCGGGGGCGATGCCCGGTCCGTTATCGATGATATGCAAGTCTAATGCCAGGCCGTAACGAACCTTCGCCAGGGTCATCTGGCGTGCCACGCGGGTGCGCAGGATGATCTCCGCGTCGCCCGCCGCGATCTGCTGGCGCAGCGCCTGGGCGGCGTTGTGGACGATGTTCAGGACGGCCTGGATCAGTTGTTCCTTGTCGCCGCGGAATTCGGGAATCGATGCGTCGTAGTCGCGCCGGATCCTCAACCCCGCCGGGAACTCGGCGAGCACGAGGCTGCGCACGCGTTCGCACACTTCGTGGATGTTGACGTCGCCCACGATGTGCGGCCGGCGGTGCGGCGCCAGGAGGCGGTCGACCAGGGTCTGCAGCCGGTCGGCTTCCTTGATGATCACCTGCGTGTATTCGCGCAGCGAGCTCAGGTGCACGTCCGGCAATTCCAGCTCCAGCAGCTGGGCCGCGCCGCGGATGCCGCCCAGCGGGTTCTTGATCTCGTGGGCCAGGTTGCGGATCAGTTCCTTGTTGGCCTGGCTCTGGTCGAGGATGCGCTCCTCGCGGTCGAGCTTGAGCTGCTGGACGTTCTCGCGCAACTCGACGACGACCTCGGCCTCGCCGGCCGCGCTGACGATGCTGTGCACGTGCAGCGGATCGCGTCCCGGACGGAACAGCGTCAGGTCCTGGCGCAGGTCGGCATATTTATGGGCGATCGCCTGTTCGCACAGCGCGCCCAGCTCGTCGCCATTGGTGAAGAGGCCGACCAGTTTCTGGCGCGACAGCGCCTTGGCCGAGATGTCGAGCAATTGTTCGGCAGCCGGGTTGGCATAGCGCACGTACCCGTCTGCATCCGCCACCAGCACGGCGGATGCGAGCATGTCGAGGCCGGTGAAACGGTCGTTCTGGGAAGGATGGTCCGGGGTCCCGTTCATCGGCAAAGGATGTCCTTATCGTATGTTGGCGAGTTCGCGCTTGAGCGCTTCGACGTTCTTTTCGCTGCGGCCGATGTCGTCACGCATCTGGGCCACGCGCTCCTGGTACTTGGCGTAGTTCTTTTCGTTGCCCTGGCGTTCTGGCTCGCCGTTGTTGAAGTCGCGCTTCAGGTCTGCCAGTTTCCGTTCCTCGGCGCGCAGTTCGTCCTCGAGGATCGCGCGCCGGTCGTCGTCGCGCGCGCGCTGGGTGGCGCTGTCCACGCGGGGAAAACCTGCGGGATTCGCGGCTGCTGGCGCCGGACGTCCGGTGCCCTGCCGCATCGTCACTGCCGGGGCGGGACGTGGCGCCGGGGCCGGCGTGGCGACATAACCGGGCAGGTCGAGCACCTTGCAGCCGGGTTTATTGATGTCGGTAAATTCCACCCTGCCACTCTTGTCGAGGCATTTGTAGACGACGGAATCGGCCCGCGCGCCGCCATGCGCGGCGAGCCCTGCGACCAACGCCAGGCGCAGGAAAAAGCTGCTTGTCATTCGCATCAGGTCAGTCTGGATGCATGGTTGGGAAGCTTCCGACTATACCCCATCCAATAAAAAACGCGAGGCAGCCGGCTGGCTTTCCCCGCGTTTTCGTTACCGTGTGGATACACTCCAGTGCCGTTCGTTTCCAATCCGGCACTGGGTGATGCCAACGAATTACGACGAGTAGTACATGTCGAATTCGGCCGGGTGCGGGACCATGCGCATACGCTGGACTTCCTGCATCTTCAGGTCGATGTAGGCGTCGATCATGCTGTCGCTGAACACGCCGCCACGGGTCAGGAACTCGCGGTCCTTGTCCAGGGCTTCCAGTGCTTCTTCCAGCGACGAGCAGACCGTCGGGATCAGCTTGTCTTCTTCCGGCGGCAGGTGGTACAGGTCCTTCGTTGCGGCTTCGCCCGGGTGGATCTTGTTCTGGATACCGTCCAGACCGGCCATCAGCAGGGCCGAGAAGCACAGGTAGACGTTGGCCAGCGGGTCCGGGAAACGGGTCTCGATGCGGCGGCCTTTCGGGTTCGCCACGTGCGGGATACGGATCGATGCCGAACGGTTCTTGGCCGAGTAAGCCAGCTTGACCGGCGCTTCATAGCCCGGCACCAGGCGCTTGTACGAGTTCGTGCCCGGGTTGGTGATGGCGTTCAGGGCGCGGGCGTGCTTGATGATGCCGCCGATGTAGAACAGCGCGGCTTCCGACAGGCCGGCATAGCCGTCGCC
>Ga0207705_10003326_pt1 | contig 12221 bp, 15 predicted proteins | sample KBSC13metaG_FD_184314 | JGI IMG/M metagenome (GOLD analysis project Ga0207705, IMG submission 184314) | Corn rhizosphere microbial communities from Kellogg Biological Station, Michigan, USA - KBS C1-3 metaG (SPAdes) (version 2) | ecosystem: Host-associated > Plants > Roots > Rhizosphere > Soil ...
ATTAAAGTTTTAATTCCAAATCATGGATAATTTCCAATCATAAATTTAAGAAAATCATCCGATTTTTATTCAAAACTTTCGCACATTTTTATAATTATAAAGTCTGGAAACAATGCCCTTTTCCAAATTTATTTTTGTACCTGGGGGAATAACTTTTGGATATCATTCCATAAGAAATAAACTCTTGACCTCACTTTGAAAGGTCTTAATTTCCCATGTTTTATCCAATCATAAATAGTTGGCTTGGTCACTTGAAAAATATTACAAACTTCACAAATTTTATACAGCGGTTTGTCCTTCATTCCCGGTACATCATAAGTAATGGGAGTTGCTGTTTTCTTTTCCATCCTCGCAATTTCTTCGCTGATTATTAGCCTTATTTGCTTCCAAAAAATTTCCGGATCATAGGGGAAAAGCATTGGTGTTGCTGCTCTTTCATTCTTCACATTTTCCATCTTTTATTTTTTTTATTGACAGTAATTCTTCGTATTTCAAGAAAATAAACCAGGCTTCCTAAACAATGATTAAAAGAAGGAACATACCTGATGTATCCATATTCATGTAATTGCCTGATACAACGGTGATAGGTAGCAGAGCCATATATTTTACAAAATGGTTTCAGTTCACTGCTAAAAATGTAGATCGGATTTTCATATTTATTTTCGCTCCATTGTGAATAAAGAGCGGCATATAAACTTATATGAACAGGACCAATCCTGGGATCAGATTTAATTGTTTCGAAAAACTTTTGTAGCAATTCTGAATTCATTCTATTTCACTGTTTCTAAATCTTCAGATAAACAAACTTATTTTTGATGACAGCAGCGCTCAAATTTTTTTAAAGATTGAAATTGAAGCGCTGCGAAACCTGTCATCAAATTTTAATCAAGCGTTCAAATTTTGCTTTTTTCTTTTTGCTTTTTTTTGTTTAGGCATGGCTTCAGCTTCACCTTCACTTTCTTCTTTTCCTTGTTTTATATCGCGCCTTGAACTCTGCTTCTCTGATTGTTCAGGACTTTTTTTTTCATAAAGATTTTCCGCTTTAATCCTTTGAAGATTTGCATCATAAAAATTTACTGATTTAAATTGAGGTGATGCTTCAATAAAAATCTTTTGCTCCTTATCATTTTGTAAGAATGTGACAGATTGCTTATTGCCTCTTTGCAAGGATTCAATAAGTTGTGATTTTTCTACTTCATTCGCTAATTCTTTAATGGGATATTTTGATAAAGTAGCTTCGAGGTTATAGCCATAATTTTGGTGATACTGTTTAATTTTGTAATTGTTGTTCTTGTCTGTTTCTTTAAAATCAAGTTGCATCCAGGCTTTGTACTTTTCTCCTTCTTTCGGTGTAAGCTCTTTATGGATAGCTCTTCCGCTCATTAAATTGTAAGCTTCTTTTAAAGTGATATTACTTTGATTGTTGTTGATGTAAAAAGTTTGTTTAAGGGGATCCGGATTTTTGCCGGTTTTCAACATAAGGCTGTATCGGTTAAAAAAGTACATATCGCTTTCGCCGGATTTATTCAATTGCAATGTTGCGACTGTCTTATCTTTCCCGAAATCTGCCATATGAAAAATGGTTATTTGTGGTTCATTCTTTTCCATTTTTTCTTTCAGTTCATCACGGTGTCCTTCACCGAAACCGGTAAACTTCATTTGATTTACCAGGTAGTCTAAATTTTTCTCGTTCATAAAATTGATTTTTTGTTTGGTTACTAAATAATTTTTTTGATTGATTTTTATATTGTCTTGTTCCACTGTTCCTGAAAATGATTTTTAATCGGATGAAATTGTTTTTGCTTTTACAATCGTTCTATTTTTAATTTTTAACGATAAATTTCTGCCGCCATTTTTCTCCATCAATTGGATTACTAACATTTTTTTATCAGGGATAGTAAACTTTTGAACAGCAACAACAAAGGACAAACTGGATTTACCTGTTACGTAACCGGAATCATTATAAACCAGTAATGGAGTTTGCTGTATTTCCTGGACAGCAGTTCGCTTGCCTTGTTTTATATCTTTTATAAAAAAATTAAGCGATTCAAAATCATAATTAATATTGGTCTTATTATCCACATTGAGTTTAAAATAAAGCACATCGTTATCTATATAGATGCCCGAAAGCAGCAAACGCATGCCATTTGCTTTATCCTTCAAGGCAAATAAAAATCGTTTTTGTTCCAGGCATTTCCTTGCATCTATTTCTATTTGTGCAGCGTTGCTTTTTGACGACTTCAAGCCTGGAGATGAAAATAAGGCCCCATCATTTGAAGTATCCTTAAATTTAAGATTTAGCAGGTTGGGATTTGCAGAATAATCAATCAGGAAAGAATAAAATTTTCCATCAGAAGTAATTACAGTTAAATTCGTTTCATCAAAATTCTCTTTTGCAGCTTTTAATTGAAGAACATTTTCAACACCGTTGGCTTTTTGAGCCTTCAAATCGGCGCTTCCAATATCAACACTTTTAATCCCAAATGGAAATATCAGGTTGGATGTTTTATTGGTTGATACCTTTAATGAAGTTGAAGGAATGCTTTCAAAGTTTTGTGAAGAAGCCTTTCGATTTATTATCAGAAGAGCAATACTTATTAAAAGAATTATTTTTTTCATTTGGAAGAATTTAAAATTTAAAAAATTGAATCATTCGTATTGAATTATTCATCGTTGTTATTTTGCAGAAGTACATGGTACCCTGCCTTTACCGTTACCTTAATCAACTTCGCCTTTCTTGTAAGTAAATTTTTCCCCGCTTCAATACCTGCGCTTATTGCCTGTGTGCTTATAGTAGAATTGAGGTTATCCAAACTCATATTTTGCAAGGCATCATTAGATGTTTGTTTCACGACGTCATTTGTGATACTTCCTGGAATATAAATGCCTTCTAAACCATCCAAATCGAAGACAGATAAATTAACAGGCAATAAATTATTTTGAAAAAGGATTGATTTAACTATAATCATAAGCCGGTCACCGTTCAAAGCGGCTTTACCATAAATAAAATTGTCTTTCGGTATAAATAAGCCATTTATAAAAATATCATTCATCAATCTTAATTTGACAGTCGATCCGTCAACCAAAATTTGAGTTTCATGAACAACAGCTTGAATTGAATTTTGAACCAAATCACTTTCGTTATTCTTACTGGTAATAGAATAAAATTGATTGCTGGATTTGTTATTTAGTTTATTGCTATCATAGTTGGTTTTAGAAGTAAATCCGTTAGAAAATAAATAATTATTCTGATCAACATCTGTTATGACAGGATAAACTTGTCTTTTATGAATAATTGAATTCTCTTCTATTTTTTCCGAAACTCTTTCAGGATGTTGTATTTCCAAAATTTTTTCTAACATCCCATTCATTTGCTTCATTTCCGGATCTTCTTCAGTGCTGCTTTGATTCATGTTATCTAACATTTTTCCTAACCGATCAACATCTTTTTTGTTTACAACAGGATCGTTATTTACTTTTTCAGTAGAGTAATTTGAAGTATTTAATTCCTGACTATTCTTTTTTGAATTCACTACATCGTTTAATTGTCGTAATTTATTATATACCTTTTCCTCATTTACGTCGATGTCAGAAGTTGAATTTTGTGGAATTGATGGTAAAATATTTTCCATAGAATGATCTGAAAAAGTATCTTCCAAATCCATATTCTTTTTTAAATAAGGATCATTTTCCATTTCCTCTTTTAATTTCAATGAATCTCTGGTTGCCTTTTCATAAAAACCAAGTTTGTCTATAGCATCATTTTTAAGATTAGCATTTGGCAGTTCAAGATTCAATCCTGATTGTTTTGCATTAGTTGTATTTGAAAAACCTTTTCCTCCTCCCATAGCCCAAAAAGCTAAGGTTAAAAAGGGAAAGACAAGTAAAGGCAAGACCATTAGAAATCTTCGTCTGCGAAGCAATTTTTGAGATTGTTGTTCCATATCTTTATTTTTTATTTTTTTCTTGCATTTGATATAGTTTTTCTAATTCGTTGATGCTATCTATAAGCAGAGGGCGAAATTTTAGAATGCTATCTTTTATTCTTTGCCCTGAAATGGACTTAGAAAGACTATCAATATATTTTTTAAAGTTTTCGATCTGATTAAATTCCCTAACAGATAGGACGTCAGAGGTTCTATTATCTTTTTCAAGAGCATTTTTTGAAATTGCAATTGGAGAAATCAGGAAATGATTTGAATTCTTTTTATAAAAAATGTTTTCGGTAAATGCATAAATGCTGGCCGCTACACCAATAAAACAAAAAGTTATTAAAGCCAATTTCTTACCAGTAGCAGAAAGATGTTCGCTTCCTTTTTGCATTGTAGTAGCCACTCTACTTTGTGTATGAATACATTTATGCGCAATTATTTCCAAAAGCTTTTGCAAGCCAGGTATTTGTGAAGTATCCATTTCAGAAGAAATAGATTTTCTTTTTTTTGATAAAAACATAATTACCTTTTTTCAATTTTTAAATCTTTATTTTCTAAAATATTCCAACGTTCAATCAAGAACCCGTGCGAATTATTTTCTGACCTTGGAATACTTCTTAAGAATCCTTCGGTTATTAGGTTTCTTGTTAAAACACTTGTTGTCCGCGTTATTTTCTGGGTAGCGAAACATTTGAAATAAAATGGCGTTTGATTCAAGTCCAATTGAATGCTATCCACAATAATTTCCTGACTGATATTTGCTGAAATAATTTCTGTGTAATAACCACTTTCTTTTAGGTTGTCGTATTCTTTTTTTACTGACGCATCCGCCAGATATAATGCCTTTGTTATACTGGATTGTATCTCTTTATCATCAGGCGAAAGTGTAAAAAAATAATTGTGAAAAGTTTTTATTTCATCTCTGGCTTCTACTGCTACATTAGCTTTTCTGTCAGAAGCATAAGCTTCAATTGCTTTATTGTTTGCTAAAATGAAAATCTTTTTCTGATTCGCATTTACCAACTCATAACTTTTATAAATTGCAAAACAACTAACCGCAAAACTTCCCAGGATAATCAATAAAGTAAATCCACGCACATATTTAAAAGCGGTATCAATATTTTTCATTTGCTGAAACATGTCCTTTATTTTTTATTATTTCCCGGAAATTTTGTCCTTAAAGTAATCACTTCCTTTTCCTTCATAACCTGATTGAATTATATTCTTTGTGTTTCCATATGCATCTCTTACCATTGAAGAAGCATTTGAAGACATAGTTGAGGAAGCTGTTCTGGTAGCACTGCTGAATCCAGTTGAAACCTTATGCAACAATGAATTACCGCCTCCTGCATGAATAATATAGTTAGCTACACTCGGAACGGTAAAATAACCAGCAATACCGATGATCATAAAAATGAGATAACCAATATCTGTGGGGCTAAAAAATGTGTTCCCCTGATCATGTATCTGGCTGATATCAACCTTCAGCATATTTTCCTGAATCTTTCCCATGATAGCTCCAAAAATATTTGCGACCGGAAGCCATAAGAAGAAATTAATATAGCGTGCGATCCAAACAGTCAATGTGTGTTGAAAACCATCAAACACTGAGATACCAAAAGCTAACGGACCAAGGATAGCCAGAACGACCAAATGAAAAATTCTTATTGTATTAATGCAAAGAGCTGCTGCTTCATAAAATATCTTTAGAATTTCTGAAAGCCATTCCTTGATTGAATTTTTCATGTTATAATAAAGCTTCGACATAGCAAAACTTACAGAGTTTCCTATCCCTTCCAACATTCCTTCCTGCGATGGATCTTCATGGTAAGTGTATTTGTACCATTTATCCCGGTCGCCTTCCCCTGATTCTCCAACATACATTTGCCAAGCAGTAGTATTTTTTATTGCTGCTTCTTTCATCGCTAATAATTGAGTAATCGCCTTATCGGAATCCGTAACCATTGAAGAGGTGGCTGTAACCGTAGGTTGCATTACTCCATTAATCATGGCAATAACTGAAGGAAAAATAATCACCGCAAAACCGATAACAAATGGGCGGAATAATGGATAAAAATCTATAGGCTCTGCATTGGAGATGTGCCGCCAGACCCGCGAAGCAATATACCATGTAGCTGCAAACCCGGCAATGCCTCTTCCCACTCCTATTAATTGGCTGCAAAGCGGCATCATGTCGTTAAACAATTTATCCAGAACACTTTGCATACTATGAATTTCGCCGGCAACAGTTTGTGCTTTTGTAAATTCAGGAATCAATGCTACTATTATCATAGCGATAACTCTTACCCACTTTTTCATTTTCACACTTTTAAATGTTTATTTCACATCATAAACCTTCCTCAAAACATCTACATCGTTTTGCTGCTTTTCTCTTTGAATGGCAAGTATGGCAGCGCTGCTGTTGAAATGCCTGAGAAAAACTAATTTATCCTGCATGTTTTCAAATACGTTATCAATAAAATGTAACCTTTCATCATCAGACATCCGCAATTTTCCAGCTGTTAAAACTGTTGATAATTCATCCAAATCATTCAAACTTTTCTTTAAAAGATCATTATAGGTTTTGTTCAAATAATCAATCTCTTCTACTGTGAATTCACCATTATTCTTAAACCTCTTAAAAGCACTTTTATATTCCTTTACTATCTGTAATTGCATGTTTATGATATCCGACACTTTTTTATATTTTCTTACTTCTGGGCTTACTGCTAAAAGCCCATCCAAAAAAGTTTTGTGTATATCAAAGTTTCCTTGAGAAAGATCTTTAATCGTGTTGTATCCAGATGAAACAATCTCATAACCTTGCTTTAAATCCTTTAAAATCTGTTTAAACTGCGCCAGCTTTTCTACATCCAATAGAAGTTGCTGTGCTTCTTGTGATTGTCCAAAGCTTACTTTTGTATTAAAAAGACCGAATAAAATCAGGAGGATGGTAACCCGTTTCATTTTCATCTTATTTGATTTAATAATCTACTTATTTTAATATTCTGGCTTTCCTTCAATCGTTGCATACCAAGAACATAAATTTCGTTACTGAAGTTTTCGGCAAAACTTTGCTTGTCCGTCATATCCTCATAAATGTTATCAATCTGTACGACGCGTTCGTCATCTTTCATAATCAAATAATTTGGAGTAATGAAAGCCATCAGTTGATTGATATCGTCTGATGCTTCAGATAGTATTCTGGTAAAAACATCTTGTATGTATGATACTTCATTACCAGTAAACCAGCTATTTCCATTTGTTGCTTGAATAGCCTTTTGGTAGATTTTTAGAATTCTTAACTGTAAAGAAATGACGCCGGCAATTCCAGGAGATTTCTTCACATTTGGATTGATTAATTTAAGTGAATTAAAATAATTGTTGTGTAAATTGAAATCAGCATTCTTTATATCACTAATTACTGAAAGGCCTTTTCCTACTATCTTATATCCCTTTTGCAAGTACGTAGCATAGATCTGCAAGCCAACAATTTGTTGCTGCAAATATTTTATCTGTGTTTTCTTTTGTTGCGTCCACTCGGCAAATGTTTGCCCATTACCTTTATGAAGGATTAATGAAAATAATAGTATCAGAGAAATCCTTTTCATTTTGAAATTCATTTAAAACCTTACTGCAATCCATATAAGACTCTTACCTGATTTATTTCCGATAAGTCTTTTGAACGATCAAGGCTGAGAGAAATATTCTGTTGATTGAATTGTATGAGATCCATATAATTTTGTTCAATTGCATCCGCCGAAGCATCAATAATTTCGAGCCTCTTCGCATCATCCATTTGAGTTGAAAAAGAAGTTATTACTAAAAGAATTTGATCAAGATTTTTAACGCTTTCATCTAAAATGCCCGAATAAACGCTAGTCATATAATTAATTTCGTTTGAACTGAAATGTTTATCCTGTTTAAAAAGTGCCACAGCATTTTTGTAAGCAGCAACTAATTGCAATTGCTTCGATGTTACTTCCCTGATTCGATAGTAATAAGATATTACTGCTTTCACTTTCCTTAGTTCATCAAAATAATTCTGATACAACTCTTTTTGTTTTTGCACCCACCCGGTTATTTCATCTAGTTTCAGTTTTGACATTGTATTCTCAATAGCCTTCTGTGCATTCTGAAGCCAGATAGTTTTATTTTGAAGCCTTTGTATCTTTAAGTCAATTGCCATAATTACTTTTTTCACACCCTCTTTAATGATACTTGCTACATTAATCTGGGCTTGTGTTTGCTTAACAGGCAATACCATGGAAATTGATACAATTCCTAATATTATGACTAGTTTTTTCATTTACATTTTCTTAAAAATGATAGTCCCGGATTGCAATTCATTTCTTTCAGGAAAAAAGTATAGTATTCTTCCATTGTTATTAATTAAAAGAGATTTATCAGCTGCATTAAAATTTCCTGTCCAATGATTAATCTTATAAAAAGGCTTTTTGTTTTTGTTGAAATACTGAGATAAAATCTTTCTGGTAATTTCAAAACCTCCTTTTTCAGGTTTTGATATAATTAGAGTATCGTTGGTTTTTGCAAATTCATCGTTCCGTTGTACAACATAAATTCCACAAATATTTTCAGTTGAATATTCCTGACATCCTGTAAAAATGAGGAACAGAAATAAAGTCAGTAAATAAATTTTTTTTATCATTTTCTATTTTCTAAAACCTTAATTTTTAAATTGTTTTCATTCTCATATCCTGAGCCATCGCTTTTATCCCTTGCTGAATGCTTCCATATTTTTTTGCATATTGATGCATTTTTACTTTTTCTGTCTCTTCTGTGGTATAGGCGAGATATTCTTCCAGGGAAACTTCCGTTCGATATACTTTTGATAAAATGCCTCCCAGGGAAATAAAAACTTCTTTGTAATTTTTTCCAGGCTCGTTTGATTTATTTACAGATAGTACAAGAGATTTTTCCTTTTCTGTTAATCCTAATAGTTCCTGAATTTGCTCAAATTTGTTTTGATATTTACTCTGGTCGAGCAGTATCTTACAATCACTATTATTGATAATTGTTTGTTTTACTATAGGAGAAGAAATGATGTCCTCAATATCCTGCGTTACTACGATCGCCTCTCCATAAAATTTTCTTACAGTCTTGAATAAATATTTTATGTATTCTGCCATACCTTCTCTTGCAATTGCTTTCCAAGCTTCTTCAATCAGAATAATTTTTCTAATACCTTTCAGGTTTCGCATTTTAGAAATGAAAACCTCCATTATTATAAGAGTGACTACCGGAAAAAGGATCGGATGATCTTTAATATTATCTAGTTCAAATACAATGAACCGTTGTTGTAGTAAATCAAGATTTTCTGTGGCATTTAAAAGATAATCAAACTCTCCACCTTTGTAATATGGCCTGAGTACATAAAGGAAATTATCCACATCAAAATCCTTTTCTTTTACTTTCTCTCTTTCAAGAATCGGCACGAAATGCTCCTGCAAAAATTCATAGAAAGAATTGAATCCGGGAAAAATATCAGGGTACTTTTGCAAATGGCTGTAATAAGTTTGAAGAGAATTTGATAAGGCCACATACTCGCTTCTGCCAAAGCCTTCGTTATCTTTTTTCCACAACGCCAGTAATAATGTTTTAATGCTTTCTTTTTTTTCTGTATCAAGAATTTCTCCTTTATCAATAAAAAACGGGTTAAATCGTATAGGATCATTTTCAGAATATGTGAAATAATATCCATTTACCATATTGCACAATCCATGATAAGAATGTCCAACGTCTATCAACACTACATGAGTTCCCTGTTCATAATAACTTCTTACCATGTGGTTGGTAAAAAAAGATTTACCACTTCCGGATGGGCCTAAAATGAACTTATTCCTATTAGTACAAATTCCTTTTTTCATCGGTTCATCACTTATGTCAACATGAAGGGGTTTCCCGGTTAAACGATCACCTAACCTAATACCAATAGGGCTTGTAGAACTTCTGTAATTGGTTTCCATATTTAAGAAGCATGCCGCATGTTCAGCAAATGTGTCGAAGGTGTCATTCATTGGAAAGTCAGCCGCATTCCCAGGCATACCAGCCCAAAAAATTTGTGGTGCGCCATCTGACTCCTGTTTTGGAACTGCATCCATTTGAGAGAGGCCAGAAGAAACAAGATTTTGAATCTCTTTTAATTTTTCCTTTTCATCAGTCCAAACTAATAAGTTGAAATGCGCTTTTACCGGTAAACGTTGTTCGCTGATAGCTTCGTTCAAAAAATCATTAGTGGCATCACGGGCAATTGCATTTTCTCTGGAATATGCTGAAAGGGATTGCAGCCTTAATTTTTTACTTTCTAATTTTTGAATAATTTTTTGCGAATTCTGAATAAAAATATATTGATTATAAATATGGTTGCATGGGAGCAGCTGGCCAATGGTAGAAGCAAAGCCAACAGAAAATTTGGTTTTGTCAGTTGAGAATTTATCATAGTTTATTCTGGAACCACAAAGGGAAGGCAAATTGTTTGCATCACCGAGTGTATATAATTGACAAAATTGTTCACCTACTCTTATGCCATCCTTGAAAGAGATATCCTTGATTATTAGTTCATTATTTTTCTCAGAAAGGAAACAATATTTTTCTATCAGGCCCGCTTTTCTTTCCTGACTTAATAAATTCTCATCTGTCAATTTTTTCAGTTTCAGGAAACCACTATCCTCCAAAATTCTTTTGAATTGACTGCAACTATCTGAAAAGTCTTGCAATACCTGAGGCTTCAATGTTTGCGACGGAACAATTGACTTGCGTAATAAAGAAGAAAATAATGAACTTGATTCTTTTCGACCTTTCGGTGTTTTCGTAAGCATGATGTAACAATGATGATCAAGAAAAGGACGTTCATTAAAATATCGCTCACTTGAAAGAGACAGGAAGCTATTCTCCTTATTAAAATCAGGTACATATTTATTTTCAATAAACCAATCCTGTTTATGAAAAACTGAATGCTTTGGTAATACTTTTATTGCTTTCAACCATACATTATGAAATGCTTCATAATCATTATCAGACAAAGTAAAAATTTCCGGAAGAACCGCTTCAAATACAATGGTTATATCTCCTTGTTTTGACAAAATGCAGTTATGTTCCACACCCATTATCGGCAAAATATTATGCAACCACTTTTCCATCGTTTACTTTTTTGATCCTAATAAAAATGTTTCTTGAATTTGATTTAATGACTTTTGGAATGCTTCGACTCGCAGCTTTTTTCATCATTCCATATTCTCCATATTTGTTACTCAACCGATAGACAAACATGAATAAAATTGTTCCACCAATTATTACTATACCCAAACAAAAGAAGGTATTTAAACCAGCGAAATACATAATGGCAAAGAGTATCAACAATCCCAATAAACCAGCTCCTAAATACCAGATATACTGCGCCTTCAATCCTTTAAATTCAATGGATTTATTAATGCCTTTGTTTATTTTATAAACGCTGTTCATTTCGATTCTGCTTATTGATTCAAATAACTTCCTATACGCCAAAAAAGCTTTTAATTACTGTAGCCACAACTACCAAAAAAACACAACTGCCAAACCATGCTGCTGCAACTTTACCGGTATCGGGGTCGCCACTATTCCACTTGTTATATACTTTCACAGCGCCAATAAGCCCGACAACTGCGCCCACGGCATACATCAAATTAGTACCTGAAGTAAAATAGCTTCGCACTTGGGTATTCGCGGCATTGATTCCTGCATTTCCATCCTGGGCAAACAGGGATAATTGCTGAATAACCAAAACTGTAGTTGCAATCAGTTTGTAAATTCTTTTCTTTCTTTTCTTTTCAAAAGTTCCTTCTACACATTTCATACTCGCTTTATTTTAAAGATTAATAATTCTAAAAAAGCCCTATCTACCTTTCTTTCCACAACAGTTTCATTTCATCTTCATTCAGATAGATAGAGCATTGACTTTGGCTTTCCAATTCAATCAGGCTATTAATAGCCGCACAAAAAGGACTTTCCTTTAAATGCAAATAATTTTCTAATGTTAATTGTAAGGCCAGAATAAGTTCTTCTTTTAAAAGCTTTTTATCAGAAGCTTTCTTAAAAACTTTCTTTAATTCATTCATTAACTCATGTACCGTATAAGATTGGTAAGCATCTTCCTTTTCATCTCCCTGCACCCTACTTAATTCTTCTAAACCATTCTCAGAATTAGTGGTTACATTTTTATTTTTCTGTTTTGCAGATGTGTTGATAAAATCAGAATTCCTTGAAATGAAAATTTTTGTAATTTCGTTTCGA
>Ga0207705_10003329_pt1 | contig 12213 bp, 8 predicted proteins | sample KBSC13metaG_FD_184314 | JGI IMG/M metagenome (GOLD analysis project Ga0207705, IMG submission 184314) | Corn rhizosphere microbial communities from Kellogg Biological Station, Michigan, USA - KBS C1-3 metaG (SPAdes) (version 2) | ecosystem: Host-associated > Plants > Roots > Rhizosphere > Soil ...
CGTCGACCGTTGAACTGTCAGCCGCGCATCAGCATAGATACGAACCATCTCCACCGCAGCCGCGCCGTCTCATCCGAGACCGTTACGGAACTTTTCGATCAAGCGAAAGACCGTCGCTGGAATCACTGCAAGTTCGCATCCATTTGGAGCCACGTGACGACAAGCGCGTTTATAGGTACTAACGCATTAAGCCCGACCACAATGAGGTCAATCGAACCCGGAACACGCATGAAGCAGATTCATCCGGGGAAATCAGTGGAAGGTCGGTTCGCTCTCGCCGGAATGGAGATATTGCTGCAAGTGAAAAAGAAGGATTGCCCAAAGCGTATTGCACTTGCGAAAGCTCCCGTTTCCATCCGGCCAACCGCCTGACGCGTCCGCCCAAGGGCTTCTCCGCCGATGACCCGGCGATGGACTTGCTGCTGGCCAAGCAATGGGGCGTCGAGACGACGCTGCCCGCCGACTTCGCCACCCGCCCCACCCTGGTCAGGGACATCGTCGAACACTTCCGCGCGGCCGCGCCCATCGTCGCTCTGCTGAACGCCCCGCTTGCGCTGAAGCCCCGCAGACCATTGTTCTGAAAACTGCCGCTCCAAGCTCACTGGCAGAAGGGGATTGCTTCCTGCAACGCGGCTCGTTGGGAGGAGTTGGATGTCGGCGAGTGTCTTAGCGATTTGGCACCAATTGAAGATCGGAGCTGACTCTATCGGCGTTTCACGAGACTAATGTCCGAGGGTCAGTTCAAACCCTTACTTGATGAGTGCATTGCCCTGCTGTCATCAGTCGCGAATTACTTCCGGATGCCGACGACGCGCCAACTGAACCTCTGTATCAGATGGCAGCAATTGATGCGAAGACGGAGATCACCCGCTGGGTCTATAATCCCGGCGTGTATCGCCGGGAGTGCCTGAGCGTTTGGGATTCGTTCACCGAGGCGTGGCCGCGTAGGGTCCGCCTAGTGCTCGGCGCTCGCCTATCTGCCTCGCCTACGTTAAATCCCAACCCTCAAACCTAGGCATCCGAACGGCCCAGAACCGGTGCCCACCCCTTTGCAGCCTCATTAGGGGGTGGGTATCGCCAACTCCCTCAGTTTGAGACAGTAACGGTCAAAACCGCCGTCGCGGATGTCCTGGACGAGTCCGAAGAGATCGCATTCACCGTAACGTTGCTCGTTCCAGCAGGAGTTACGTGCGTCACGGGTGGCGGTGGAGTCGTTGACGAAGTGCCACCGTTACTGCCGCTGCAACCCAGAACAAAGGTCGCCGCAACCGCCGCCGCAAAGAACAACACCATGCGGCGGCCATTAACAGACTGCCGCCAACCTCGTCGCGCAAAACCCATGCCCACAAAGGGGAAAAACAACATCGCGAACGAAATCGCTGCACTGCGCCAAGGACGCGCGGGAACCTGATTCGCCGCTGTCTGAACATTGGTCGCCATCGTGAACGTCGTAGTGACGGCACCGCCGCTCGGCGTCACCGACGAAGGGGAAAAACTGCATGTACTATTTGCAGGCAGACCCGAACAGCTGAACATCACCACGCTGTTGAATCCGTTCTGCGGCGTCACGCTCAGAGTCGCCGTACCCGTCATTCCCGCCACAATGCTCAAAGCCGAAGGATTCGCCGTTAGGGTAAAAGTTGGGGGCGGCGGCGGGAAATCAACTCCCTGTTCCGTCAGAATGTTCGAAGTGCTGGGGGTGAAGTTCGAATCTCCCGAATAGCTCGCCACCACCTGATGAACGCCCTTGCCATATATCGTAGTCGTAAGAGGAATGTTCGTATTGTAAGTAGCGTTCCCCTGTGAGCTCGCCGAGAGAACATAAATCATGCCGCGGGTAGGGTCGAACCCTCCTATATCGGTTAGCCCGTCTCCATTGAAGTCGGCAAGAGCAAACAGGTCCCCCGTAGTGTTGATTGTGTTCGGCAACAGGCTATAGACGACTGCTGGCCGATAGGTCCCATCTCCGTTTCCGGCGTAGACGACGAAGGATCCTGTCGAGTCGAATACACTAATCTCTGGGATTACGATGTCTTGCAGTCCGTCTCCTGTTACATCGGCGAAACGGGGTCGACCCGCATCCGGATATTGAACCGTATAGGGATATATAACCTCGGGAAGAAATGTGCCATCACCTTTGCTTAACATGATGCCGACCGAATTGTTATGATTCACCACCAGGTCGGTAACCCCATTGCCGCGGGTCTGCGTCGCCGTCAAAGGGTTAAATTCGCTGGCGGACGCAACTGGATAGGAGGCTGAGGGCATAAATGTCCCGTCCCCATTGCCCAGCATGATCTGCACCGAACTTATAGCTGGTGTTGGGGCGAGGGCATAATCCGCGATCCCATCGCCATTAAAGTCCTCCACAACGATGGGTGACTGTGTCGCAATGCTATTCGTGATCGAACTACCAAATGTTCCATCGCCCTTGCCTGGAAAGATATAGTAACCATAATTCTGGGGCATGCCAGAACCATAACCGCCAGAGCTAAATGCGACCCCGAGATCTGGTATGCCGTCTCCATTGAAATCCCCGATAGAAAGGTTAAATAAGATCATTCCCGGCGTAACCGGTGACACCATCTGACTCGACGCAAACGTCCCGTCGCCAAGACCAAGAGCGACGATCATCTGTTGGTACCCGCCTGGTCCGCCACCCTGTATGGCGTTGGCGTTGTAGATCTCAAGACACGCAATGTCGGGAATCCCATCCCCGTTAAAGTCTGCCACGAACACAAGCGGCGAATCGCTGAATGGTCCTGTAGTTCCGGGTATCAGCGTTCCGGCCTGAAACGTTCCATCACCTTTATTCAGGTACGGCCGAAACTGCTGATTGGCCGCTGTGGAAGAGTCTGCCGATAGAATATCTGGAAGGCCATCCCCATTAAAATCTACCGCCTGAATTCCAAATGACTGTGCATTGATCGTCAATATAGGCGAGAAACCGTTGCTAAAGCTTGCTGGGTTCACCGAAACAGTTCCCAAACTTGTGTTGGTGGTTTGATCGGAAAATACAACGGAGCCTGTAGGCTTCGGTATCCCGGAGGCAGCCAACGTAGCGGTGAATAACGTCCTGCTCGACGTTCCCTGATCTGCCAACATCAGTACCGTCGCTTTCGCTACATTTGTTCCCGACGCCGTAACAGTTACGGTCTGACTCGGCGAACTGCTCGACCCAAGAGTCGCCGTCGGCAGAAACGTTGCGGCAATCGAGTGTGCCCCCACACTCAAAGCCATCTTCATGGTTGCCGTACCCACGGCATATCCATGTCTCGCATCGCGGACAACCTGCACCGAACCTAAATACAACTTGCCATCAAAAAAGTTCACCGTCCCCACCGAGGCCGGCTGCCCACCCCCCTGCACCGACGCCGTCAGCGTAACAATCTGCTGCGCCGCAATCGAATTCGAAGGCGTAACCGCCAACGTCGTTGTAGTCACCGTCGCAGCCGTCGCGAAACTCGGACTGAGACCCAACACACCCCACAATAAAACCACAAGGCCCAGAGAACGTCTCCTACACCACTCCCAATACAACAATTCGGCAGAAATCATAAATCGAAGCCTTCCTTGCGCTGCGTCCAAAAAGAAGAACTGAGTTCCAAACGGTTTTACCATAACTGAATTGCGCCTCAACTCAAATTCGCGGCAGGGCATTTCCACTAATCCATCTTTTGCAGGTGCGTGGAGCCAACCAGCCCAAAATCTCAAACTACAACCCAAAATCGCTCAACAACTTACAAAGATGGCCTCATCAACCATGAAAACGATAATGAGTCCCTAACGTGGGAGCGTTCGGATGCCTCTGCTTGCTGTCCGGATAATGCTCGACACGTTAGGTAAAATTTATCGAGCGCCCTTTTTCAGAAATGCACTAGATTGATGCCAAAACGCCAACGCACTCATCGAATACAGGATTAGTACCGACAAGTCGGCTTATCGTCAGCAATCCATACCTCGCAATCACAGATTCGATACAAGACGGCGATGCCGGGAACCAAACCCGGCCCAGTTTCATCCAATCAGACATGACCGCGCAGACGAACCACCTCTTCGCCCCGCTCCAGCTTCGCGCCCTCTCGCTACCCAACCGCATCGCGGTCTCGTCGATGTGCGAGTACAGTTCCACCGACGGCTTCGCCAACGAATGGCACTTCGTCCATCTCGGCAGCCGCGCCATCGGCGGAGCCGGCCTGGTCATGACCGAAGCCACCGCTGTCAGTCCCGAAGGCCGCATCAGCCCCGACGATCTCGGCCTGTGGAAGAACGAGCACATCGCCGAACTCGCCCGCATCACCGCCTTTCTGCATCGCCACGGCTCCTACGCCGGCATCCAGCTCGCCCACGCCGGACGCAAGGCCAGCATGTCCGTCCCATGGGAGCAGCACCGCGTCGTTCCGCCCGGCGAAGGCGGCTGGCAGCCCGTCGCCCCCTCCGCCATCCCCTTCGACGAGACCTACGCCACGCCTCTCGCCCTCGATCGCGCCGGCATGGACAAGATCGTCGCGGACTTCATCGCCGCCGCCCATCGCGCCATCACCGCCGGCTTCGACGTCGCCGAGGTCCACGCCGCGCACGGCTACCTGCTGCACGAGTTCCTCTCCCCGCTCTCCAACCAGCGCACCGACGAGTACGGCGGCAGCTTCGAGAACCGCGCCCGCTTCCCGCTCGAGGTCATCCGCGCCGTCCGCGCCGCCTGGCCCCGGCACCTGCCCGTCTTCGTTCGCATCTCCGCCACCGACTGGGTCGAAGGCGGATGGAACCTCGACGAGTCGGTCGCCTTCGCTAAGCTGCTCAAGAACTCGGGCGTCGACCTCATCGACGTCTCCACCGGCGGTCTCCATCCCGCGCAGAAGATTCCCGTCGGCCCCGGCTACCAGGTGCCGCACGCGGAGACCATCCGCCGCGAGGCCAACATCCCCACCGGCGCTGTCGGCATGATTACCCGGCCCGTGCAGGCCGACCAAATCATCCGCGAGGGCCAGGCCGATCTCGTCCTGCTGGCACGCGAGTTTCTCCGCGATCCCTATTGGCCTCTGCACGCCGCCTTCGATCTCAAGCAGGAGATCTCCTGGCCGGTGCAGTACGCTCGTTCCGCCGCCGGCAAAGCCCCCGCCCGCGAGCCCGTCGCCACCCCCTCAGCCTGAGCCCCAATAGCCAGAACCACCGCGGCCCGACCACATCAAAGAACCACCACCAAAGCACGTCATCTCGACCGAAGGCGGCGCTTTTGCCGCCGCAGCGGAGAGACCCCTGTATTCCGTCCGTGTAGCTGCTGTGTCGTTGCAGTTGCAGTTGCAGTTGTCATTGTCGTTGCAGTTGTCGTTGCCCTTGCCCTTGCAGTTGCCTCGCCCTTGCTTCTGGGTACGCCAAGGCTTCAGCCTTGGCCTCTCTATTCCACGCAACAAAAAGGGGCTTCAGCCCCTGGGGGTATGCCCTCCCATTCCTGCGAACACACATCGGCCCTCATCCCCGTCGCAAAGAACTGTAAAAACGCCACTCCACTGTCCTATACTGACTGAAAGCCGGAACCCCGGCCCTTCGGAGCTTTGGCATGGCGCAGCACCAGCCAATCCGCAAAACTCCCCCGCCGTCCGGATCTGAGATCCCGGACAAGCTCTACTTTCGCATCGGCGAAGTCTCCAGGCTTTGCGACCTGCCCGCCTACGTCCTCCGTTTCTGGGAGAGCGAGTTCCCTCAGCTCAAGCCCCACAAAGGCGGCACCGGCCAGCGCCTCTACCGCCGCCGCGACGTCGAAATGGTTCTCCGCATCAAGAGCCTGCTCTACGACGAGGGCTACACCATCCCCGGCGCGCGTCAGGTCTTCAAGGCCGAGCTTCGCCACAAAGAGCCACAGCTCTCGCTCGACATCAATCCGGGCGACGCAAGCCCCGCCTCTTCCAAGCAACTCCGCAAGCTGCAGAAGGAACTGCGCGACCTGCACACGATTCTTTCCAAACCCATCACCCGCGCCGCCGTCCATCCCATCCGCGCCCCGCGAAGCTCGTCCGCGACACGATCCCACGCAGCCCGCCCTTCGCCGCCCAAGCTCTTCGACCTCTCCTGAAGTTAAAGTCTCTCTCCCGCAGGTGCGGACGGAAGTCTGGACGTCATCTCGACCGAAGCCGCGCAGCCTCACCGCGTGGCGCAGCGGAGAGACCCCTGTATTTTTTCGTTAAAGCATTTTTCCTGTAGGAGTAGTGCGGGGCTGCGGCTTCCCCAATGAAAACGCCGCTGAACCTCTGTCCCGGAATTCACAGCAACAGGAAAAATGCTCTAAGGGCACGCTTCCGGATCGCGCCTCTTTTCCCGCAACACTTAAAGCACGATCCATCCCGCGAGAATCGCGCACAGCGAAAGGCTCCACAGCGTCACGCCAGTACCATCGCGCGTTGTATGCCACTTCACATCACAGGCGAACCAGCCCAGCCACCCCGCCAGCATAAGCCAGCCGATAGAATCAACTCATCACGACCGGCCACCGCGAGAACCCCGACCCTTTGCCCTCCGACGAAAACGCCAATCCGCCTGACCCCATCGAACTGACGCCCGAGCTTACTCCCGAGCCGACGCCGGAAGCGGCTCTCCAGGCGATCCCAATCCCCAGTCAGGGACTGTTCTCATGGTTGCGCCCGTCGGCCGCGCATACCGCCTACTCGGCCACGCTGCTCATCATGGTCTCGACGCTGCTCTCCGGCGTTCTCGGCCTCATCCGCACCAAGTACATCAATCACATCTTCGGCGCCGGCCCGCAGACCGACGCCTACTACGCCGCCTTCGAGTTGCCCGACATGTTGGCCTACTTCCTCGTCGGCGGAGTCGCCTCCATCTCGCTGATCACCATTCTCGACCGCTATCGCGCCGCGGGGGACGAAGAAGGCGGAGACCGCGCCATCTCCATCGTCCTCAATGCCATGATCGTCGTCTTCGGCGTGGCCATCGTGCTCGCGGAGATCTTTGCCCCCGTCTACGTTCATTGGAAGTTTCACGGCTTCACGCCGGAGAACGCCGCGCTTGCCACCTCGCTCACCCGCCTCCTGCTGCCCGCGCAGCTCTTCTTCTTCATCGGCGGAGTGATCGGCTCCAAGCTGCTGGTGCGCAAGATCTTCATCTACCAGGCCATCACGCCGCTCATCTACAACCTCGGCATCATCCTTGGAGCCATCTTCCTCTCGCAACGATTCGGCATCTACTCACTCGTCATCGGCGTCCTCGCGGGTGTCATCCTCGGACCCGCCGCGCTCAATGCCTTTGGAGCCGCGCGCGTCGGCCTTCGCTATCATCCCATCTTCAACCTCCGCCATCCCGCGTTCATCGAGTGGCTCCGCCTTTCGCTGCCGCTGATGGTCGGCGTCTCGCTGGTCACCGCCGACAAGTGGATCCTCAGCTTCTTCGCCTCCTACGATCCCGGCGGCATCTCCCATCTCAACGTTGCCAAGACGCTCTTCAATGCGCCGATGGGCATCCTCGGGCAGGCTGCCGGAGCGGCTTCTCTCCCCTTCTTCTCCTCGCTCTTCAGCCAGGACCGCCGCGGCGACTTCGCCGCCGCCGTCAATCGCGCCGTCTCCCGCGTCTTTGCCGCCTCGCTGATCGCTGCCGCGTGGATGATCGCGCTCGCGCCGCCGATCGTCGATCTCTTCCGCGGAGGCTCCTTCAACCGCGCCGACGCCACTGCCACCACGCAATACTTCGCCATCTTCGCCATCTCGCTGGCGCTGTGGACCGCGCAGGGCATCTATGCCCGCGCCTTCTACGCCTCGCGCAACACGCTCACTCCGGCCGTCGCCGGAAGCGTCATCACGCTGCTCTCCATCCCCGTCTATCGCGTCTTCTTCCACAGTGTCGGCATCGCCGGTCTGGCCGCGGCCTCCGACGTCGGCATCCTCGCGCATACGCTCACGCTGGCCTTCCTGCTCAACCGCAACCGCCTGGTCCGTATCTCCGGATTGGAAGGCGGCGAGCTTGCACGCTCCCTGCTCGCCGCCGTCGCCGGGTTTGCTGGAGCCTACGCCTGCGTCCGCTATATTCCCATTCCCCACGGCCATCTCGGAGATCTCGCCACCATCGCCGTCGCCACCGTCGCGTGGGTCATCCCGGTCTGGGCGCTGCTCAAGCTCACCGGCTCAACCCTGCCGCAACAACTCCGTTCGCGCCACACCTAGCACCGGGTGCCCCTGTCCGGATTCTCGGACACGAGTTTCCACGCCCCACCGCCCACAACCAGCTTCACCACTATCTACAAAAAAAGCACGTCATCTCGACCGAAGTCGCGCGGCCACATCGCGCGGCGCAGCGGAGAGACCCCTGTATTTCGCCTTTGTCCCGGTTCCAGCCCCTGCTACCCGGTAGCAGTTACCAGCCGAGGCTCGGCCCTCATGCCGCAGACGATCTCGTAGGCAATCGTGTGCGCCAGCCGCGCATGATCGTCGGCTGTAACGCCGTCGCCCAGCAGCACCGCCTCGTCGCCCACGGCGACACCCGCAATCTCCGTTACATCCACGATGGTGAGATTCATCGACACCCGTCCCACGATCCTCGCCCGCTGCCCGCGCACCATCGCCCATCCGCCCTGCATCGAGTCCGACCCGGACAACTCCCGGCGCAGCCCATCGGCATAGCCGACAGGCAGCAGCGCCAGCCGCATGGGATGGGTAGCCGTAAAGATCGCGTTGTACCCAACCGTGTCTCCCGCTGCAACCTCGCGCACGCCGATCACCCTCGCCTTCCACGTCATGACCGCACGCAGGTCGGGCTCGGCCAGCGCCTTCGCCCCCTCCACCGGCAGGCAATATCCGTAGAGTGCCAGCCCCGCGCGAATCATGGCGCGAGCACCCGAGCGAGATGCAACCTCGCGCAGCCACACCAGCGATCCGCAATCACCGCCGCACGCCGAACTGTTGTCGATTGTCGAAGAGTTGCCTGCATGAATCCACGCCGCCCGCAGCCCGGCATCGGCAACCTCCCCGAGCGCCTGCTCGAACCGCTCCCGCTGCCGCAGCGTCAACGGCGAGTCCGCTACCTCCGCCGAGGCGAAGTGCGTCATCACGCCGTCCAGCCGCAACTCTCGCTGTGCTGCCAGCCATTCCAGCAGGCTCCGCAGTTCCTCGCCCGGCACAACGCCCTGCCGCGCCATGCCGGTATCGATCTCCAGATGCACGTCCAGCGGCGCCGCGCCTTGCCGCCTCACCTCCGCGGCCAGCCACTCGGCCTCCTGCCGCGTCCATACGATCGGGGTCAGCCGGTGCCGCACGATGGTCGCAACGTCCTCTTCGAGCAGGCCCGACATCACGAGTATCTTCGGAATCTTCGGGATTTTCGGCAGCTTCACCTGACCGGCGGCTTCCGTCAACGCCGCGTGAACCACCGCGCCTTCAGCCGCATCCGTCACGCCCAGCCACTCCGCCCCGGCACGAGCCAGCGCGGGAGCGCACACCGTCGCGCCATGCCCGTAGGCATCCGCCTTCACCACCGCGAGCACGGTGACACCGTCTCCGGCAACTCTGCCCAGCGCTCTAAAATTCGCCGCCAGCCGCTCTTCTGAAATCTCCAGCCAACTCTTCACAACTTCTATCCTAGAGTCTCCGCCATGTTTCTGTGAGGTGCAGCCGCACGCCTCCCCCTCACCCCCCGGAAGCATGTCGTCTCGACCGAAGACTTGGGAACACTTCTCCCACGCGTAAAGAATCACGTCATCTCGACCGGAGGCCCGCAGGGCCGCAGTGGAGAGACCCCCTGTATTTGCCCTTCGTCCGGCAGCCACCGCTCTACGCCATCGAACCCGGATCGCTCCCAGCCAGAGCGCTGCCCCGAGCGCCCCGCCACTCCTGTCCCGGCTTCGGCATCGCCGCCTTGATAAAGTCCTCCAGACGCTGGCCGCGCTGAGGCACGAAGGTCCGCTCCAGCACCCGCACGTCCTCCATACGGTCCATCCGGAAGGCACGGAAGTCCCGGCGCAGCTCGCACCATGATGCCAGCGTCCACACGCCGGTCCAGAATGACAGCGCCAGCGGCAGCACGGAGCGGCGGCTGCGTTCGCCGTCTTCCCGCGCATAGTCGAACGCGACCGCGCGCCGCCCCAAGCAGGCCGCATGCAGCGTGTCCAGCCGCTCGCGCAGATGCTGCGCCATGTGGAAGCCGCCCGGCGCATATAGCAGGATGGAGTCGAGATCGTTGCGCAGCTCGGCGGGCAGTACCGCCTCGATGCGCTGCAGCGCCTGGCTGGCCGCGGCCACGTTCTCCGCGCCGCCCCACGCGCTCACCAGCCGCATGCCCAGCACCAGCGCCGTCAGTTCGCTGCGCGTAAACATCAGCGGAGGCAGGTCGTGGTCGCGCCGCAGCGTATAGCCCACGCCGGCCTCGCCCTCGATCGGCATGCCGGAGAGCTGAAGATCCTGAATGTCGCGATAGATCGTCCGCTGCGAGACCTGCAGCTTCTCGGCCAGCTTCTGCGCCGTCAGCAGACGGCCGAGGCGCAGAAACTGAACGATGCGAAAGAGTCGGTCGGCACGTCGCATGAAGTGATCTTAGAACCTGTCTAAAAAACTGGAAAACGCATCATCGCCCCGGCCATAACCCAACACACGTCATCCTGACCGAAGGGAGTGCCGCCCCAAAACATACGTCATCTCGACCGGAGGCCCGCAGGGCCGTAGTGGAGAGACCCCTGTATTTGTACTTTGCTCTCCACCCTGCCGGTGACAACTCAATGCGAGTGCAGCCCAATGTGATTGCCTTCCGTATCGCGAAGGCAGGCAAAGTGGCCGTATCCCCCCGGAACGGCAGTCCTGGGCATCAGGATCAGGCCGCCCGCCGCGCTCGCCCGCGCCAGAGCACCCTCCAGATCGCCGTCGCAGTTCAGATAGATCATGGGCCCATTCGCGCCCGGCTTCTGGAAGACCCGCTTGACCAGCGTTCCGCCCGTCCCCGTCTCGTCGGTGGGGAAGATGGCCACCGGGTCGGTGGGGCTGGGGCGATGCATCTTCGCGCCCAGCAGGGTCTCGTAAAAGGTAGTGGCCCGGTCCAGATCCGCACATGGGATCTCGAACCAGTTGATAGCATTCTGGCGAACTGTCGCTGTCTTGCTCATGTCGCTCTCTCCTCTTAATTGGCTGACTTGAGACAAAGCATAAACAGGGCCTGCTGACAGCATTATGTCAGTAGGCTTTTCTATCTTTCTTCTCCCTTTGGCGACCGGGAACAATCAGCAAACGAAAGCGTTCGCAGCCTTAATAACTGCCGCCGCCATCGTTCTGCAGATTCTCAAACCGTGTGTAATCCGACAGATACGCCAAATGAACGCTGCCCGTCGGCCCGTTTCTCTGCTTGGCGATGATGATCTCGGCCTTGCCCTTGGACTCCGGATCTTCGTCGCCGTTCTCGTCCTTGTTGTAGTAGCTCTCGCGATGAATAAAGGCCACCACGTCAGCATCCTGCTCAATCGAGCCGGACTCGCGCAGGTCGCTCAGCAGCGGCTTCTTGTCGCCGCCGCGCTGCTCGCTCGAACGCGAGAGCTGCGACAGCGCGATCACCGGAACCTTCATCTCCTTCGCCAGCGCCTTCAGCCCGCGCGACACCGACGAGACCTCCTGCGTTCGGTTCTCGAACTTCTTCTGATTGGCCCCCGCCGAGCCCGTCATCAACTGCAGATAATCGATCACGATCAGGTCGAGCCGCCCCTCCTGCTGATGCAGCCGCCGCGCCTTGGCGCGCATCTCGGCCAGCGTGATGCCGGGTGTGTCGTCGATGAAGAGCTTCGATTCCATCAATCGCTCGAGCGCGCTCAATAGTTTCCCTTTATCTTCCTTCGGCAGAAATCCCGTCTGAATCTTGCGCGAGTTCACCAGCGCCTCGGAGGCCAGAAGGCGGCGCAGCAGACTCTCCTTCGACATTTCGAGCGAGAAGACGGCGACCACCTTGCCGTCCTTCACCGCCGCGTTCTGCGCAATATTGATGGCCCACGCCGTCTTGCCCATCGAGGGCCGCGCCGCGATGATGATGAGTTCGGAGTCCTGCAAACCGCTGGTCATGCGGTCGAACTCGATGTAGTGCGTGGCGAGGCCGGTAATCTCGCGGCCCTGCTCGTACAGCTTGTCGATGGAGCCGAACGAGGATTTTACGATCTCGCCGATGTCGGAGAAGCCGCCCGTCACCGCGTGGTCGGAGATCTCCATCAGCCGGCCGCTGACGTTGTTGAGCACGTCGAGCGCTTCC
>Ga0207705_10003330_pt1 | contig 12210 bp, 8 predicted proteins | sample KBSC13metaG_FD_184314 | JGI IMG/M metagenome (GOLD analysis project Ga0207705, IMG submission 184314) | Corn rhizosphere microbial communities from Kellogg Biological Station, Michigan, USA - KBS C1-3 metaG (SPAdes) (version 2) | ecosystem: Host-associated > Plants > Roots > Rhizosphere > Soil ...
GGCGCCTGCGTATCACCTGGCGAAGGTGATCATCAAGTTCATCAACAACCTTGCCGGCACAATCGATGGCGATCCGGTTGTGCGCGGACGGATCAAGGTGGTATTCCTGCCGGATTACAGCGTCACACTGGCCGAACACCTGATCCCCGCGGCCGACGTGTCGAACCAGATTTCGACGGCCGGGTATGAGGCGAGTGGCACCAGCAACATGAAATTCATGATGAACGGCGCCCTGACGATCGGCACGCGCGATGGGGCCACGATCGAGATGGCCGAGGAGGCGGGGGAGGAGAACTTTTTCCTCTTCGGCCTCACCGCCGAGGAGGTAGCCGCAAGCCGTGGGTGGTACAGCCCGTTCTGGCACTATCAGAACGAGCCGGAAACGCGCGCGGCGTTGGATCTGATTTTCAGCAACCACTTCAGCCGCAATGAGCCGGTCTTGGCTGAGACCCTGCGCAGCACGCTGATGACCTACGGCGATCACTACATGCACCTGGCGGATCTGCAGGCGTACCTGGATGCGGACGCGAAACTCGCCTCCCTCTATGCCGACCGGCACGAATGGGCCCGCCGGGCGATTCTGAACGTGGCAGGGTCGGGGAAATTTTCCAGCGACCGAACGATCTCGCAGTACGCGTCGGAAATCTGGCAGGCGGCACCGTGCCCGGTGGGGTAGCGGCGGGTCGAAGCTCAACACTCCCGCCTTTCGCTGCCGTGCGGCGTAGAGAAAGTTTTTGCGTAGCGTTTGGGTGCCAAGGGTGAGTACTTTCATCCTTGCCCACAGAGCGCAAGGTTGAGAGTACTCACCCTTGGCACCCCGAAACATCGCTACAGCAAAAGCCGCGTTGCTCTAAGTCACCCCCGGTGGGGTCTTTGCGTTTCCCTAGTACTTCTCCGGCACAAACTGCCGGTGACGCAGGATGGCCTGGTCGTCGTACTTGTTCTTCTTCGAGCGGTCGGGAAGTTTGATCTTCGGCTCCTCCAGCTTCTTGTAAGGGATGAGGCTCAGCAGGTGGCGGATGCAATTGAGCCGGGCGCGCTTCTTGTCGTCGCTCCGCAGGATGTACCAGGGCGAGTTTGTCGTGTCGGTCGCCGCCAGCATCTCGTCGCGGGCGCGGGAGTAGTCGTACCACCTCTCGCGGGAAGGCAGGTCCACCGGGCTCAGTTTCCACTGCCGAACCGGATCGTCGATCCGCGCCCGGAACCGCCGTTCCTGTTCCTTGTTGCTCACCTCTAGCCAGTATTTGATGAGGATGATTCCGCCCTCGATGATGTATTGCTCGATCTCGGGGCAAAGGTGCAGGAACCGATCGTGCTGCTCCTTGGTGCAGAAGCCCATCACGTATTCCACGCCAGCGCGGTTGTACCAGCTGCGGTCGAAGATCACGATTTCGCCGGCCGCGGGGAAGTGGGGGATGTAGCGTTGCATGTACATCTGCGATTTCTCGCGATCCGACGGGGCCGGCAGCGCCACGACACGGAAGACGCGCGGGCTGACGCGCTCCGTGATGGCGCGAATCGTCCCCCCTTTGCCCGCACCGTCACGCCCTTCGAAGACGACGATCACGCGCAGGCCCTTGTGCTTCACCCAATCCTGCAGCGTGCAGAGCTCGCCCTGCAGCTCGCGCAGTTCCTTTTCGTAATCCTTGCGGCTCATTTTCGGATGTTCGGGATGATGTTCCTTCGCCATGGTGCACCCGCCACTGATCGAGTTCGGAAGAGCGTGCTGCGCTCGTGGTTCGTGCACGAAGCGCATCAACCGAAGCGTAAGGAACCGTCGGCGGGGGCGGTATGCGGCTTTGGTCCAACGTGTCGCGGGGCCGTCGAGGATCCATGACTTCGGGGACTGCCGAGGCCCTGATAATCGCCGGCGCGGGCGTATTCCTGGTCCTGCGGGATCAGGAAGCCGCGCGTGATGCCTTCGTTTAACAGGCGGAGTTGCTCGTCGAGCGCCGGGATGCGGTGCTCGGGCAGAATCTCGCGCAGGTTCTGGAGCATCGCACTCAGGCGACGCGTGACCTGAATGCTGGTGGACCCGTACTGACGGATCTCGACGATCGCCAGCAGGACGAAATCTTCCCAGTTCGGCGTCGAATACACCAAGCGCAGTTGCCCCGCGGCGTCGAACGCTTCGCCCGAATTCAAGCGCCGCAGGCCTACCTGTCGCAGCAGGTGGTGTATCTGGTCGATCGCCAGCACCGCCGTCGTGGGATCGTTGATGGCCGGTGAGAGCGCCTTGGCGGCGATGTCGACCAGGATGCGGAAGACGAAAGCCGGGTCCTGCTGCATCGTGCGCTCGTGGCCGAACGCCAGCGACTCGCGCACCAGTTGCGGATCGCAGCGCGAAGCCGCGTCCTCCGGATAGATGCGAAACAGCGGATTGTCCGCCGAGACGAAATCGCCCACCTGGGGCAGGATTTCGATCACGCAATCGGCGCTGCGCGCGATCTCGACAAGCCCGGCCGGGTGCATCGCCAGGAGTACGCCTCCCGGCTCATCCAGGCAGAAGAGTTTGCCGGGCGGATCGGGCAATGGCACTTCACGAGGGGCGGCCGGGCTTTCCTCGTAGCGCTGCGGATACATCTCGCGAATTACTACATCGCCCAGTTGGGCAGTCCGTTCCAGCACGCGCACCGGCCGCAGTTCTTTCGCCAGGAAATCGATCAGGTACAGCCCGGCCGAGATGCTCAATAGTGTCAGCAGGACGGCCACCGTCACGCCGAGTTGCGGAACGTGGTCTTCGATGCGACCGAGGACCGACGAGCAGTAGACGTAGGAGACGACGAAGACCGAGAGGCATACCTTCACCGACAGTCGCGCCATCGAGGAGGCGATGAGGCGAGGCGACATCTGGCTCGAAGCCAACTGCACGGCCAGGAGCAACGTCGTCAGCACCAGGCCGATCAGCATCAGCGTGGCGGGGGCGATGGCCGACAGCAGGGCCCGGGCGCCGTCGGTAGTGAAGCCGAAGAGCGTCCAGTTATACGAACGGTCGAGCCAACGCACGCCAGGCGCTACCAGCAGCGCCAGGCCTAGGCAAACGGTCGGCGCCAGCCAGAGGGACCGGCGGGAAAAGTCGCGCAAGCGGTATCGCTGCAGCCAAGTCATCGGGTCCTACGCGATGAGAAGCCGCCAGCATATCCCTATCAACCGCCGAGCGGCATTGGACCTTAGGCCGAGAAACGACCTGCTGAAACGCCGGCGATCGTTGTCGTTTCCGCCTAAAGAGGTTCAGTTTCCCGTGTGAGACGATAACGGCGGACATTGTGCGCAACTGCTGGCATCCAACCATCAGGGGGGGAAGGACGTTGTTGAAGCGGAAAATCCATAGCTGGAACCCAGCGTATCGGTGAAAGTCCTAGGACTTAAATCTCGACGCTGGGAGACGGCGTTGCAATAGTTGTACAGCAGTTTCACGTTTGGTGGAAATTATTGTAGTAACCGAGTGCGGTGGGGGCGACTAAGAGAAGAGGCGGCCACATCCCGTAGGGAGTCCCGAAAACGCAAGCCATCATCGGCCAACCATGACAACCTGGATCTGCGAACAGGTCGGGCCGCGCCGCACCAGCTCCGCCGGGCGGAAAACGAACTGGTTTCCGCCGCGGTGGAATTGTTGCTGGGGCAATGGACGGTGGTTTTACGTCCCCGCGAGAGGTTCTGATACAGGCCGAGATGGCGTGGCGTGAGAGCGAGCGGGAGCGCCCGGGTAACACTGCCGCCAGCCGGTTTCTGGGCATTTTCTTGTTTTTGCAAATCGTAGTTCTATACTTGCAACAGTTGCAGTCAGCCTGCCAATGGCCCGACCGTCCGCCAAAAATTCGACCGCCGCCGTTCGCCGCCGTTCCGACGGCGTGGGATTGCGCGACGTCGCCAAGCAGGCGGCGGTCGACATCTCGACGGCGTCGCGGGCATTGAACCACGACCCGCGGGTGAACCCCGAGCGCGCCCAGCAGATTCGCCGCCTCGCCGAGCGGATGGGCTATCGGCCCCGGCCGCTGCGGTCGAAACTGGCGCGGTCGGTGGGCGTGCTTGTCATGGCCGACCGTGCGGGGCAGCCGCAGAATCACTTTCTGGAGCGCGTCGCCTGGCTGGCGCAGCGTTCGTTGGCCGAACGGCAGTTGCACGTGAACCTGGAATGCATCCCGCGCGAACAGCCGGCCGTCGTGCCGGCCGTCGTGCAGCAGAACCGTGTCGACGGCGTGCTGCTGGCCGGCCATCCGCCGGCCGATCTCGTCGCCGAAATCCGCGCACTGGGTATGCCCGCGGTGGCCATCAACGATTCGATCGAGCGGCTCGGCATCTCCTGCGTGCGCTCCAACCCCGAACCGGCCATTCGCCAGGCGATCCTGCACCTGGCGGCCCGCGGGCATGAAAGCTTCGCACTGCTGGGGAGCGACCCGGCCTATCCGACGAACCAGGCCCGTCATCATGCATACGAGTTGGCGCTGCGCGAGATCGGTATCGAGCCGAAGCCCGACTGGTTCGTCACTGGCCTCCCGGGCGACATCATCGGCGGCCGCCAAGGCATCCGACAGTTGAAAGAACATGGCCGAATCCCCACGGCCATCCTCTGCGAGAACGATTGGATGGCGGTCGGCGCGATGCAGGAACTGCAGCGCCTGGGCCTGAACATCCCGCGCGACGTGAGCCTGGTGGGGCACGACGATCTGTGGATCTGCGAGCAGCTCGAGCCGCCGTTGACCAGCATCCGCCGGGCCGAGGACGAACTGTTGTCGCGGGCGATCGATTTGCTGATCGAGCAGATCGAAAACCGCGTGCCGGCGACGCTCCACGAAGTGCTGGTCGAAGGCGAAATGGTCTGGCGCCAAACGGCAGGGCCCGCGCCGGGCCGCCTGCGCGACCGCAGCGAAAACGGCACCGGCGGCAACTGATTTCCGATTTGATCGGCGGCTCGACCATTCTACAACGCCGGCGTACCTGGTAGTGCGACAACAGTTGTATTGGTTCACCCGCCCCGATCGCGGCAGCGGTGTGATTGGATGCGGAAGACAATGTTCCCGCCGCTACCGAACCCGTTCTGACCGAATCGGCCAAGCTTTTGTAAAGTAACACTGCAATGGCGCTATCGTAGAAACAGAACCCAAACCAGCAGCAGGATCGGCAGCAGCACCGGCAGCGAGAAGGCGTAGATGTATCGGAAAAATCCCGGCGTCTGTGCCCCGGCGTGATCGGCGATGCTTCTGACCATGAAATTCGGGCCGTTGCCGATGTAGGTCATCGCGCCGAAGAGCACTGCGCCCATGCTGATGCCGACGAGCATCAGGGCGCCTGCCGGCTCGTTCAGCACCGCCGCCAAGCCTCCGTCGTACCGGTGGACGAGCGACTGGAAGAAAACCTGGTACGTCGGTGCGTTATCGAGCACGCTGCTGAGGCCGCCGGTGGCGAAGTAAAAGGGGGTTGGTCCTGTGACGTGCAGGATCGGAGCGTTCTGTGCCAGGTAATTCAGCGCGGGCACCATCGTCAGGAAGATGCCGGCGAACAGGTAGGCCACTTCCTTGATCGGTAAGTAATTGAAATGGTTGTCGCCGTGCACGCGCGGCGGCGTGCTGACGAGGCTGCCGAAAGCGGCGATGATCATTAGCAGCTCGCGCCACGGGCCTTCGAAGCCGAGGTGCCGGCGCGTCCATGCGTTCAACTGGCCGTGCAACAGGATGCCGGCGACGATCAACGCGACAAACAGCAGGTTGACCACGCCATAAAGGCTGACGACCGGCCCGGGATCGTTGCCGTTGTAGGGCTGACGCGGCTCTTTCCAATGGCTGCGGGCATCGATCAGGCCAAAGACGATCAACAGCAGCCCGTTGACCAGAATCCAGATCGGCCAGCAATGCTCGAACACCCATGTGAAGGGCACGCCGAGCAGGTAGCCAAGAAACAGCGGCGGATCGCCGATCGGCGTCAGGCTTCCGCCGACGTTGCTGACGATGAAGATGAAAAAGACGACGTGGTACGGCCGAAGGTGCGCCTTGTTCATCCGCAGGTAGGGGCGGATCAGCAGCATCGAAGCACCGGTGGTGCCGAACAAGTTGGCGATGATCGCGCCGATCCCCAGCAGCACGACGTTGGCCAGCGGGGTCGCCCGGGCGCGAACGCGAATGAGAATCCCGCCACTGACGACGAACAGGCTGCCGAGCAGGAAGATGAAACTGATGTACTCGCTCACACTCCGGCCGATGTTGGCCGGGCCGTGCTCCACGGCGGCGAAGTAATAGACCGCTACCAGCAGTCCGAGGGCGAGCGATACCTGGTGGTAGTGATGCTCCCAGAAATGCCGGGCGACGAACGGCATGACCGCAATGCTCCCCAGCAGCAGCCCGAAGGGGATCAGCCACGGCAGGGTGATCGTGGCGTCTTCGGCATGGTGAGTCCAATGCTCAAGAGTAAAGCCCGCGATGGCGACGGCCATGACGAGCAGGAATCCGCCGACCAACTGCCCCCGCGTCGGCGGCGGGGCGGCGGTCTCCGGCATCTGGTGGCCGGGGATGTGCGCCTCCGGGTGCGTCAGATGCACCAGACGATGCGGGGGGGAATCGATCATGCCGGTGTTGTAACCGATCCGCTTGGTTCCCTCTTCCACAGACGAGCAGGACGGAGCGCCGCCCCGCGCACCGCCAGTAAAACGGCCACGGGGGCCTAAACGGCCTCAACCGTATTTCTGCCTACTCTCTTGTAGGATTTATAAGCAAATGAACGCTTAAATCATTTTAAACGCCGATTTTATGTGTATATTTTTATGTAATAAATCGAAGAAACAGTTTCTTCATTTCTGCTCCTTCCGGAGCAGGTATTGTTGGAGGCGTACACCTCTGGGCGACGTTTAGCGGTAGGCGGTATGGCTCTCACGGCAGAACAAATTGCCAGGCAGGCGGGCGTGTCGGTGGCGACCGTCTCACGCGTGCTGAACAACAGCGGCCGCGTGAGCGACGAAGCCCGACAGGCCGTGCTCGAGGCGATTCGCGCTTCCGGTGCCATGCCCCGGCTGCGCGGCAAGCGCGCCGGCCGGCGCCTGAAAGACCGCGAGCGAACCGGCGGCGTGGTCGAGATCGTCCTTGTCCGCAACATGCCGATGGAGATGCTCGAGGTCCGCTCGGGCGAGTATGACGTCGGCGCGGTCGGCAGCCTGACAATCGATCGCTTTTTCGCCCCGCACAACCGCTACGCCAATTCTTACTACCGCCGGCTGGTCGAAGGCGCGGTGGACGAACTCAAGCGTTACGGCCTGCGCCCGCAGCTGCGCATCACCAACACCCTGGACCGGCCGCAACTGCTGGCGCAGATCAACGCGCCGGCCGTGAAGGGATTGCTGGTCCTCGGCGATTTCGAGCCGCACACCGAAGGGTTTCTGCAAGCGGTGCGATGCCCGGTCGTCTCGCTGATCACGTGGGAGCATCAGGGCTGGCCCGATTACGTCGGCATCCGCAACGGGCGGGGAATACGGCTGGGTTTCGAGCATTTGCGCACGCTCGGCCACACGAAGATCGGCTATGTCGCGGGAACGCAGATCTCGGCGGTGTTCCGCGAACGCTTCGCCGCCTACCGGAAACTGATGGCCGAGGCGGGACTGGCCTACCGGGCCGACTGGGTAGCCGAGGGGAGCAACCACATCGGCGAAATGTACAACCAGACGCTGCCGATCCTGAAGCTCCGCGATCGGCCGACGGCGATGCTCTGCTCGTACGACGGTGCCGCGCTGGCCGTCCACCAGGCGGCCGAGCGGCTGGGGATGAGCATCCCCCGGCAGCTCAGCGTCGTCGGCTTCGACGACGACGAAATCGGCCAATTGTGCCAGCCGCCACTGACCACCGTGCGTGTCCCCGCCCAACTGATGGGCCGTCGGGCGGTGCAACTGCTGGTGTTGCGCAAAGAAGGTTACGAGGGCGACCGCTCCGACGGCTTCAGCATCCGCGTGATGCCGGAACTGATCGTACGGCACACGACGGCGAGGCCGGAACGGTGAGGGGATGCGTTGTTTGTTGATTTTGGGATTTCGGTTGGAGGCATTTATGATTCGCCAAACCAAAAACGACAACGTTCGCGGGGGGTTCACCCTTGTCGAATTGCTGGTCGTGATCGGGATCATCGCCTTGCTCATTTCCGTGCTGCTGCCAGTGATGAACCGAGCCCGTGAGCAGGCCCGCAGCGTGGCCTGCCTGTCAAATCTGCGGCAGGTCGCCCAGTGGGGCCTAATGTACGCGCAAGACAGCAGAGGCGTGCTTCCGACGCAGAGTTTCGGCGTGACAGGATCGCCGCCGACACAAGTTGTGGCGAACGATTGGACAATTCTCTCGTACACCACATGGGAAGTTAAAGCGGGCCCGCCGCTTTATAAGCTCTTCGTGCCCGGCGCTACTTCGGGAACGGTCCTGCATTGTCCGCAGGCGATCAGCGCGGTGGCGTTCAGAAGCAACGCCACCGGCCTCTGTTACAGCATCAACCAGTACCTCGGCGGGATGCGCGACTTTAAGGTCAGTACCCCGAACACCAAGGTCGCGCGTCGTCCTGAGGTGCGGATGCTCAAACCAACAAGCTTTTGGTTCTGTGACGCGCGAGTGTTTGCTTCGGGCGGAGCGTGGGACTTCCATGCCGTCGTCAACCTCAACTACACTGAAAACACGCCTACTGGCAATTGGCCGTGGTGTTGGCAAAACGTAGTCGGCAACTTCCGGGGCCATCCGAATAGTTCGTCAAACTTTGTCTTCGGCGACGGGCACGCCGAAAGCATTCCGAGCGGGACGTTCGAAAAAATGAGCCAGGCCGAGCGGAAGATATTTATCGCGTATCCTTCTGATATGCCCGGCTTTTAAGAATGGCCGCTCAATTCAAATACGGCGCGTCAAACGAATGTGGTTGCTGTCGTTGAAGGATGGATAATGCGTTCGTTTCTCGCCCTTGCCGCCCTTGTCGGAACAGCTTTGATGACCGCCACCCCCACGCTCGCCGATGTGAAATCGTCGTTGTATCCGGAAAACTGGGTCCCTGGCTTCGCCGATGCCCAAGGCCGATTCCTGCACGATTTTTCGTACGCCGGTTACCACAAGAGCGAGATCCCACTGCCCGTACCGCAGGGACAGACGTTCGACGTCACCAAGGCACCGTACAACGCCGATAACACCGGCAACGCCGACGCGACGGCCGCCATCCAGCAGGCCCTCGACGCCGCCGCCAACGCGGGGGGCGGCATCGTTTACCTGCCGGAGGGGACGTACAAGCTCACCTTCATCGATCCGAAGCACGATTACGCCATCCGCCTGCATTCGAGCAACACCGTGCTGAAGGGCGACGGCCTGAAGAAGACGCACCTGTACCTCGACGAAACCGTTAGCCGCCAGAAGGCCGTCGTTTTGATGCGGCCGGATGCGCCGCCGTGGTGGTTCAACAAGAACGGCGAAGGCACCCTTATCACCCAGGACCTGACAAAGCCCACGCTCACGCTGCCGATGAGCGACGTCAAAGGTTTCACACCCGGCCAGCTGGTGGTGGTGCGCAGCGATTTCACGCAGGGTTTCATCGACGACGTCAAAATGACCGGCAAATGGCTGCCGACGAGCAACATGCGCGGCATCACCCTGCTCCGCCGCGTGGTTTCCGTCGATCCGGCCAATTCGACCCTCACGATCGACGCGCCAACGCGCTATCCGATGAAAACGCGGGACGCGCTGCGCGTTTACCCGCTCGCCGATGCCAACATGCGCGAAAGCGCGCTCGAAGGCTTCTCCATCGCGATGAAGCAGAACCCGAAGCCGGGGCTGGAAGAAGAGGCCTACAGCAAAGAAGGCACCGCCGGCTACGACGTGCACATGTCGTCGGCCGTCACCATTTCGGGGGCCGAGGATTGCTGGGCGCGCGACATCGGCACCTACAACCCCCCGGGCAACCCGCCCAACATCGACATCCACTCGCACGGCCTGCGGCTGCTCTACAGCCGGCAGGTGACGATCACCAACTGCGACTTCCGCAACGCCGAATATCACGGCGGCGGCGGCAACGGGTACCTCTACACCTTTAGCAGCAACGACTGCCTCATCCGCGACAGCATCGCCGTGAATGGCCGGCACAATTTCGATTTCCAGAACATGTGGTGCATCGGCAACGTCGCGTTCCACAACACCATCCGCGACGGCAGCCTGCCGTCGGACTATCACATGTTCCTGTCGACCGGGAACCTTGTCGACAACATGACGGTAGACCACGACATGCTCGAATGCCGCTACCGCCCGTACGCCAAGCCGCTGCACGGCGAATCCGGCTCGCAAAACGTGTTCTGGAATACCAACGGGCTCTCCTATTCCGCCAAACATCACTACGTTGTCGATTCGCGGCAGTTCGGCATCGGCTACGTCATCGGCACCCGCGGCCCGGCCAATGCGGTGAACACGCAGACGGACGACTTCATCGATTGCGTCGGGCAGGGCGATGAATTGAACCCGCAGTCGCTGTGGATCGACCAGCTGAACCGCCGCACTGGCGAAAAGAAGTGCGGCGACGCCCGACTGGCGGAGCCGTAACAGTGGAGGGCGTCACTCCGTGACGCCGCTGGCACCAAAGGTGCCAAAAAGACAGCGGCAGGGACTGCCGCCCTCCATAGCGGGGCTAAAGCAGCTTCCGCACGATCTGCACGCACTGGCGCAGCGCGGGAACTGGATCGTTTGCGTCCCCCTCGTACTCAATGGCCAGCGGCCCGTCGAAGTTCAGCTCGCGCAGCGCGGCGATGTAGGCTGGCAGGTTCAGGCCGCCTTCGCCGAGGACGACGTCGGTCGGCGTGCCGGCGCGGTCGAAGACGAAATCCTTCAAATGCGTCGCCGTCAGCCGCGGGCCGGCGCTGCGGGCCCAGGCCACCGGGTCTTCGCCGGCGTCGAGGGCCCAGGCGGTGTCGAGGCACAGGCCGAGCCAATTCGGAGTCGTGTCGAACAGGTGCTTGAGGATCGTGCGATTGCCGAGCCAGTGGTGCCCGCCGTGGTTGTGGATCGCGCAGCGCATGTCCAACTCGCCGCACAGCCGCCCGGCGACCTCGATCACCTTCGCCCACGCCGCCGGCTCAAAGCTGATGCTGATCGTCCGGCAGCCGGCCATCCGACAGAACTCGAAGAACGGCCGATCCGCCGCTTCGTCACCCTGCAGCGTCACCACGCCCAGGCCGACGATGGTGATACCGGCGCTGCGCAGCGTGTCGATGACCTTCTGTTGCGCGCTGCGCGACGTGAAATCGAGATGGCAGCGCGAAATGTCGAGTCGGTTCACGCCGCAATCCAGCACCATTTTCGCCAGCGTGGCGGCATCTTTGAATTCGCGAAAGCAGTAGCTTTTGACGGCCAATTCCTGTTGAAAATCCATCACTCTTGCTCCTTCAGCGGATCACCGGGGCCATCGCCGCACACTGTTCCAGGATCGCCACGCGCCGCCGCACCGATTGCGGCGTGATGACCTGCGGCCGGCCCCGCGTGAGCGTGGCGTGCAGGTCGGTGTACAGGTCAATCACGGGCTGCACGGCCGGCGCTGCGCCCGCGCCGGCGTCGGTGGCGCCTTCGGGGGCCCAGCGGTCGTGGTGCCAGGTCAGCGGTTCGGTGTTGTAGCTGCGATCGGGCGTCGAACGCGGATCGAGCGGGCGATCCGGCATCGTCGACCAATCGACCCATTTCCACTCCAGCGCGGATGCCGTCCCGCGCAGCCCGCCGGCCGTGCCGCAGACGAGCCAGCGATCCTGGCCGAAGGCGATCGTGCTGCTGATTTCGATTTCGACCGTCGGCTTGCCCGCGGCCGTCAGAATGACCTTCACATGGTCTTCGGCATCGCCTGAGTAGAGGCAGTGCCGCCGCTCGCACCACAATTTGGGCGTGACGGGCGACGCATCGCTGTCGCCCATGATCAGCATCGCATGGTCGATCGGGTGCGGCCCGTTGTTGTACAACTCACCGGCCGCCATCTCGGGGATCGTCTGCCAGTCCCACCGCCGCTTAAAGCCGTGCCAGCAGATGCGGACGAATTCGATCTTCCCGAGCAGCCCGCTGCCGGCGATTTCGACCAGCTTTCGAAAATCCGGCTCGTACCGCCGCTGCTGAAATGGCTGCAAGACGCGTCCGGCCTTGGCGGCGGCAGCGATCATCTGATCGACCTCAGCCACCGTCGTTCCGAACGGCTTGTCGCACAGCACGTGCTTGCCCGCCTGCAGCGCCGCCATCGCGTGCCCGAAGT
>Ga0207705_10003332_pt1 | contig 12208 bp, 8 predicted proteins | sample KBSC13metaG_FD_184314 | JGI IMG/M metagenome (GOLD analysis project Ga0207705, IMG submission 184314) | Corn rhizosphere microbial communities from Kellogg Biological Station, Michigan, USA - KBS C1-3 metaG (SPAdes) (version 2) | ecosystem: Host-associated > Plants > Roots > Rhizosphere > Soil ...
TATGCGTCAGCGACCGGAACCAATGAGGTGGTCGCGATCGACGCCAGGACTTTCAAGATCGTCGCGCGCATGCCCGGCGGTGATTACCCGGACGGCATGGCCTATGCGCCCGGCGTGCACAAGCTGTACGTCTCCGACGAGCATGGCGGCACGGATACGGTCATTGACGTGGTGAGCAACAAGCGCATCGCCACCATTCCGCTGGGAGGCGAAGTCGGCAACACGCAGTACGATCCGGTGTCGCGGCACATTTTTGCCAATGCGCAGACCCGGGATCAACTGGTGGAGATCGACCCGGCCACCGACAAGGTGGTTGCACGGATCAACCTGCCGGGCGCCAAGGGCAACCACGGCCTGTACATCGACGCTCCGGCGCGGCTTGCGTTCGTCGCCTGCGAGGGCAACGACAAGCTGCTGGCGCTCGACCTCGCGAGCCGGAACACCATCGCGTCGTTCGATGTGGCCAAGGATCCGGACGTACTCGCGTTCGATAACTCACTCGGCTGGCTGTATGTCGCCGGCGAATCGGGCCAGGTCTCGGTGTTCAAGGTACGGGGACAAACGGTCAGCGCGCTCGGAACTGCGCGGCTTGGACCCAATGCCCACGTCGTGGCAGTGGATTCGATTACCCACGAAGCGTTTTTCCCGCTCAAACCCGCACGCGGGAAGCCGATGCTGCGGATTACTCGCCCAAACCCGGAAGGATGATGCGGGGGGGTTCGCCAGGTTCACCCGAATCCACGGAGTCTGCATTGCTGCACTCGAAGTATCGTGATGCACACATTGAAGTGCCAGGCGGCTGGTCCGCAGAGACCTGCGGCGATTCCGCGTGTGGCTGCTTTCGAGCACTAAAGCGAGGTCCCTCGACCGGCCGATTTTGGCTGCCGGGCGCCAACCCGGGGAGCGGCATAACGTGACTACGGTTCGTGGCGCGCGTGCCACGTCGTTTCCGAACGCCACGCCCAACAGCAACATGGTTTCCCCATGGTTGGGTTTGTGAAAGTCATCGAAACGCCTTGCGCCAGAGGTACAACCGCGCGCCCGCCGCGCCCACCCACACGTCATTGTGCGCCGGATACCTGGCAAGTCGAGGCGCGCATTGAAATGCCCGAGTCCAACGCCCGGGTGCCCAGCGGAGTTTCCATACCGGTCGCGGCGCGCCAATCCACTCCGCAAAGAACACGTTCGTCCACTGCCGATGGGTGGTTTGGCTGCGACCGCCGGAAAGCTCCACGCGCGCAGCCGCCGGTAACGAAAACGCTGCCAACAGCATCAAGCCGAGAAGCATGCGTCGGCGCATGTGCATTCCGGGGGCGGTACACGTACACCATCATTATGGCGCCGCCGACGACAGATGCCGCTACTTGTACCGAGACGCCGCCTGTCGCCAAGGTTGTCCCGAAAACAAGGGCACAGATTCCGATTGCCGCACGCGTGCGAAGCCTGGCCCCCGGTTGGCGCCGGCGGGGGTTGAGGCCGCTGATCGCATTTCGTGCAACATCGGGTGGCGGGATCGAGGATTCCGTCTGGCCAGAGGTGATCACTCGTAGGTAATCAGCACGACCCGCTCTCCCGCCTTGCGAGGCGGCTGCACGACTACCGTTCGCAAAGGGTCGTGTTTTCCTGGATCGGTGCTACCGCGCCGAATGATTTGACCGGCAGGCAACGCAGTGATGCTTCGGACGTCAGCGGTGGCGTGAGATCCTGCCGGCATCAAAACGGCGCCATTGAACCGGACCTCACCGGGAGGTCCGGAAGTTGGATGATTCTCTTTCGACGCAGCGTCGGCACCGTCAACGGCGACCAGGGCGAAAGCTGCCAACAGGGCGGCTCCAAGCAATTGGGTCACGACAGAAGCCAGCTGACAACGGCTCGCAATCGATCCGGTGATCCCAGCCAATATCGCGTTCCATGCTCATCGCGAATGTAGACTTGTCGGCCGCTTAGCAGCGGGTCAAGCAGGAAGGCCGTTGGCGCACCTCCGATACGGACGATGCGTCCATCGCCGTCGACGCCCAAGCGGCCCGGCGCCAGTGCGCGCCGTGCTTCGCTGCGCCAATCCAAGGGAGGCGGCAAGTCATCGGTGAGTTCGAATCGCGCCTCATCCTGCTCTGGCGTGAATCTTCGTTGACGTGCGATCGACGCGTTCGTCATCTGGCTCTCTTGTTCTGTGCTCGGGCAGCAGAAAAACAACACACAGCCATACGCAGCCCGAGGGCGCGGGACCGGACATGGGGCGCCTGCGACAAGGCGTGGCGAAAGTACAGTTGTGGGCATCCGAACTCGCCACGACGCGCGGGTTCGTCCGTGTATTTTCAAGACGTGGCCCGCGGACATCTTTGTGTCCAGTCACGAAGTCACTTTTCTTTACGATTGCTTGCGTACGAAGCTCGGCTTGGACCCCTCGACAATCGGCGTAAGCGTCAATATCGCGTGTTGCCGATCTTCGATCGATTGCCTTGGGACCAGGTTGCTGAGGCGGGGCGTGGCTCCATCACCGCACGCGCCTTTCCGCCCGACGCCGGGACTTGGCCGCGATGCGTAGGTAATCGCGGCGTTTATCCCGAGTTCTGTATCGGCGCACAAAACAGCGTTTGCAATCGTGCTATCTACCGTCGGCGCGGTTCAGAGCGAGCCGAGACTTGGAGCCCGCATCGGTGTTCCGGTCCAAGAAGAAGGCAATCATTGATGACTGGCATGCACGGGGACGGGGCGAACACGGCGGGGCTGGTGTTGCGGAGCTTCGAGGTGAGCGTCCATCCAAACATGATCGTGGCGTTGAAGAGTCCGGGCTGCCCGATCGTGCGCGTGAATGCCGCGCTTGAGGCGTTCCTTGGCCTGGACCGCGATCAGCTGATCGGTCGACCCAGCCAAGAGGTGCTGCGCTCATTGGACGACGAGTCGGGCATCGACCTGCATACGGCGTCCGACGCGGTCCTGATCTGCCGGGTGCGCGGCCGCGAACCCGTGTTGTGCCGGTTGGAGGTGCGTCCGGTACCCGATGCGGCAGGGAGCGCCACCCATGCCCTCTGCATGCTCCGCGACTTTGCCGAGCAGGTCTCCCTGCAGGGCACGAGCGGGGATCTGGCTTCGCACGACTCCCTTTCCGGGCTGATCCTCAGCCACGTGCTGGAAGAGAACCTGGCAGCCGAGCTGGTGCGCGCAGTACATGAGTGCTCGCGCATCATTGTCTGCTACCTCCGCATCGACCGCTTCGGCATGATCGATGAGGTTTGCAATTTCAGCGTCGCAGCGAATCTGACGCGCATGGTCGCCGAGCGGTTGATCCAATGTGCAGGCGATCCCAGCCGGGTTTCACGAACGGCAAGCGGAGGGTTTGTTGCGGTGTTCGTGGAGCAGGATGCAGCCGTCGACCAATTGGATGTCGGACAAAGTATCGCTGCAGCGTTGGAATCGCCCTTCGTGATGGGTGCCACGAAGCGCCGTGTGACCGCGAGCGTGGGCGTGTCGTGTTTTCCGGATACGGCATCCGACGTCCACGAACTCTTGCAACAGGCAGCCGCGGCCGCCTATGCCGTGAAGCGCAACGGCGGCAACGACGTGCATGCCTACACGGCGGCGCTCGACGGTGCCTTGGGCCAGCAACTCAAGCTGGCCGAAGAACTCGATGGCGCTGTCCAACGTGGTGAAATGGAACTGGTGTATCAGCCGGTCCTCGGCACCGCCAAACGCGAAGTCGTCGGCATGGAGGCACTGGTGCGCTGGCGCAGCCCAAAGCTTGGTTTCCTCACGCCAGAGCAGTTCATCCCGTTTGCCGAGAGTCTCGGGATGATCGAAGAAATTGGACGCTGGGTACTGCAGGAGGCCTGCGCCCAGGCGCGGCGCTGGCTGGACCTCGGGGTCGGCGATTTCACGCTGTCCGTCAACGTTTCGCGCGCGCAAATGCGTGGACGACAGCTGCTTGAAGATGTGCGGCGGGCGCTGGACGCTTCCCGTTTGCAGTCCAGCTTCCTCGATTTGGAGCTTACCGAAACCGCCATCATGACCAACGTCGAGGAAGCGACCTGGACGATGCGCGAGCTGCGCAAAATGGGGGTCAAGCTTTCCATGGATGACTTCGGGATTGGACAGTCCTCGCTCGGTCATCTGCAGCGGCTGCCGGTCAACCGGATGAAGATCGATCGCTCATTCGTCGCTGCAGTACCGGATGACGTGAATGCGGCGCGCATCTGCCGCGCCATCATCGGATTGGCGCACGAGTTCGGATTTTCGGTGGTAGGGGAAGGTGTGGAGAAGGCTGTGCAGCTCGCGTTTCTTGAACGCAACGGGTGCGAGTTCGTGCAAGGCTACCTGTTGAGTGCCCCAGTATCGGCCGACGCCATGCTGGCCATGCTGCGTGAACCCGTCCTGTATCCCCGCGAGACGGGCGGCAAGAGCCAGAACGGTGCCGTCCTGCTGGTGGATGACGAGCAGAATGTTTTGCGCGCGCTGGCACGCCTTTTGCGCCGGGATGGCTACCAGATCTTCACTGCGTCCACGTTCCATGAGGCATTCGAGATTCTGGGCACCCAAAATATCCACGTGGTGATGTCCGACCACCGCATGCCGGAAGGCAAAGGGACGGAATTCCTGAGCAGGGTCAAAGCCACACATCCGCGCACAATCCGGCTGATCCTGAGTGGTTATGCGGATGTGGGCGCGGTGACCGAGGCCATCAACGGTGGCGCCGTCTACCGGTTTCTCACCAAGCCCTGGAACGACGATGATCTGCGCGAGACGCTCCGCGAAGCCATGCGGATGGCACAGGTTCAAATGGAAGCTTGAGCCCCGCCCCGCGTTTACACGTCATGCTCGTCCAGCACGATCGCATCGTTATCGTCGCGCTCGACGCGCGTGATGCCCGGGCATTCCGCTTCGAGTTCGCGCAGCCTTGCATCCTGCTCGGACAATTGGCCGCGCTGCACACGAACCTCGTCCGCCAAGCGCTGGTTCTCGCGTTGCAGCGCACGGGTTTGCAACGCCGAGGCCAGCGTGAGCTGCAGTTCGGCTTCATCCCAAGGCTTCGCCACGAAGCGAAACACGCCGACATCATTGATCGCAGCCATGGCCGAAGGAAGGTCGCCATGACCGCTGATCACAATGCGAATGGCGTCAGGCTGCACCTTTCTCGCTTGGCGCAAGAAATCCAGTCCGTCGACACCGGGCATGCGCAGGTCCGAAATGACCGCGTCGTATGACACGTCGCGCAAGCTCCCCAATGCGTTATCCGGGTTATCGAAGCCATGCACCCGGCACCGAGCGTCCAGCAAGTCAGCGGGAATCCGGTCGATGACCCGCCGCATCGCGTTGATGATGGGAGGCTGGTCATCCAGGACGAGGATGTTGTACATGGCGCAGTCCTCAAGCAGGGAAAGCGGTTGGGGCAAGCGGCTGCTTCACGGGCAGGGTGATCTGGAACAGCGACCCTTTGGCCACCGACGAGCGCACCGCAATATCACCGCCGTGCTTCTTGACGATGCCGAAGGTGATGGACAACCCGAGGCCGGTGCCGCTGCCGACGCCCTTGGTGGTGAAGAAGGGTTCGAAAATGTGGCTGAGGACGTGTTCGTCCATCCCGCACCCGTTGTCACTGATATCCACTTGCACTCGATTCGTATCGAGCTTGCGGGTAGAGACTTCGATGCGTCCGTCCGCACCCACCGCTTGCGTTGCGTTCACCAGGATATTCATGAACACCTGGCTCAGTTCGGTGGGGTTGCATTCGATCAGCGGCAACGACTCGAAATGGGTGACGAAGCTGAGGTACTTGCTGGACAGGCTTCGCACCAGGTCGAGGGCCGTCGTGAGGGCGCGATGCACGTCGAACAACTGGAAGGCCTCGGTTGCGTCACTACGCGAAAAGTCGCGCAGGTTCTGCACGATCTTGCGGATGCGGTCCACGCCTTCGCGGGATTCTTCCAGCAGCGCCGGCAAATCCTCGACGATCATGGGGAAATCCACGGCCTGCTTGCGCACCTCCATGGCATGCGCGCGTTCCTCGGCACTCATGCGCGTATCGCGCAGCAGATCATCGCTCAGCTCCAATAACCCGAACAGCTTGTTGAGGTAATCGCGGAACGCACCCATGTTGGACTGCACGTAGCAGATCGGGTTGTTGATCTCGTGTGCCATCCCCGCTGCCAGTTGGCCCACCGTCGCCAGTTTGTCGGCTTGGAGCATCCTGTGCTGTTCGGACGATAGGGCCTCCGCGGTTTTGGCCGACGTTGCATTGAGCCGGTCCGGGTCGCTGGTACGCGCCGGACGAATTGTTACGCTGAGCAGGCTCGTGTCGCCGCACGTGCGCCACTGGCGCACTACGCAGAGCGGCAGTCCGTCCATGCCGTAGCAGTTCAGGCAGTCCTCGCAGCCTTCACTTGGCGGGTCCGGATTCGAACTGAGCCACGGTGGATTGGCGACCAGCTTTGCCAGACCGAGGCTCAGGTCGTCATGGATGACCGTGGCCAGGCTGCGGGCAGGGGCGTTGGCGTAATACACCGATACGTCGTCACGCAGCAACACCACCGACAACGGCAACGTTTCAAGGACCGCAATCGTCTCTGGCACGACGTCATTGGTAACCATTGCATCCATTGCCATTGCATCCGTTGCGCGACAAGTTGAAGATCGAACTCGTTGAAGCCGTTGCCACCCGTCCCGCGGGGAACCAGCCGGCAGCGTAGGAGATCGACCACAAGCAGGCGCGGCCGTTTTGCGATTTGTTGCAATTCGCGCGGCGATGCGTGAAAACCATCACGTCAGGATGTTCAGAATCCGCCGGCGGGCAACCAGCCACCCGGTGGATTGCCTGATCTGAATACCCGGACTTGATCTGACCGGGCTAGTGTCTCGCCGCCGCTGTCCCCACAAGCTCTGGAACGTCTCTGGCTCAAAGAGGATGGCCAAGGTGAAATGCGTGCATGGACAGTATCTGGCCAACCGGCAGCGACGCACCGACGAAGAGCGTCACCTGCATGAGGCTGAAGCTGCTCCCACTCAACCAGCCCTGCTCCGACAAACGCTCCCAGATGATTGTCGATTGCCGATCATCAGCTTCGTCGTAAGTGCATCCCACCCAATGGATCTTCCATGAAATACCTCGGCCTAGCCTACTTCACCCCCGAAAAATTCGCCGCGATGGCGCCAGACGATGTCAAGAAACTGGTGGGCCAATGCCCGGCATTGGACGACAAGATGCGTGCCACCGGCAAGGTCTTGGTTTCCGCTTCGCTTGGCGATCTCGATAGCTGGAGGGCGCTTCGCCCGCGCAGCGGCAAGACGCACGTCAGCGATGGGCCTTACACCGAGTCGAAGGAAGTGGTGGGTGGCATGTTCATCATCGAGGCGGACAGCCGTGACGAGGCGCTGCGCATCGCATCTATGCATCCGGCCGCCACGCTGGGCGAAGAGGGCGGATGGGCCGTCGAACTTATCCCCATGGACTTCTACTTGGCCCGATGAGGGCTTGGATGCCTGCCTCGATAATGCTCACGGCTTCGTGAGTCATCGCGGCGATGTCCGCTTCTGGCCTTCGGCGACGGGCGCAGTGCGACTCGTTTCGGTCAGTCGCGACTGACCGCTTTCGGGGTCTTAGTACGGGATTGAGGTTTCCATCTGACCAAGCCGTCCTCTACCGAGTCGGGGTTAAAAGGCTTAGGAGCGAACTATTTACAGCGCTGGCACTTGACATGCAATAAATAGTTTTGTAATTTCCAAATTATGAAACAAACAACAGCCGTCGAAGCCTTGAAAGCGCTAGCCCACGACACCCGGCTGGCAACCTATCGCTTGCTGGTGCAGGCCGGTCCCAAAGGGCTGGCCGTCGGTGAAATTGGCGCCCGGCTCATGCTGCCGGCACCCACGCTCACCAGTCATCTCAATGTCCTGCGCCACGCTGGACTCGTGCGCGATGTGCGCGAAGGTCGATCGATCCGTTGTCGCGCCGATTACACGCGCATGAATGCATTGCTCGGCTTCCTAACCGAAAACTGCTGTGGCGATGACACATCTTCCTGTGCATCCGTGTGTGCACCGCCACCCAAACGGAGATCACCCCGATGAAACGTTTTCACGTACACGTCAACGTCAACGATCTGGATGCCAGCATCCGCTTCTATTCCACCCTGTTCGGCAGTGCGCCAACCGTGCGCAAGCCCGATTACGCCAAGTGGATGCTGGAAGACCCTCGCGTCAACTTCGCGATTTCGCAGCGGGATCGTGCCGCGGGCGTGGACCATCTTGGCTTGCAGGCGGAGGACGGGGCGGAACTGGAAGCCATCGGCGAACGGCTGATCGCCGCTGATGCGGTGGCCTTGGCCGAACGGGGCACGACCTGCTGTTACGCGCATTCCGACAAGTATTGGACCAAGGATCCGCAGGGCGTGCGTTGGGAGACGTTCCACACGCACGGCGAGGCCACGACCTATTCGGCGCCCGTCGCGCAGTCCGAGTCCACCAAGCCGGATGCGTGTTGTGGTCCTCAATCCTCCTGCTGTGGGCCGAAAACGCAGGCTGCGTGACGTCAACGTATGACGTACCCGCATCCGCATCGCGTGCTGTTCCTGTGCACCGGCAATTCCGCCCGCAGCATCATGGCCGAGGCGTTGTTGAACGTGCTCGGCCATGGCCGCTTCGAGGCGTTCAGCGCGGGCAGCCATCCTGCGGGCCGGGTACAGCCGATGGCGGCTGCGTTTGCGACCAGCCTCGGCTACCCCGCTGAGCGTCTGCGCAGCAAATCGTGGGACGAGTTTGCCAAGGAAGGCGCGCCGACCATGGACTTCGTGATCACCGTTTGCGACAACGCCGCGGGCGAAACCTGTCCGGTTTGGTTCGGCTCGCCGGTCACGGCGCATTGGGGCGTGCCTGATCCAGCCTTCGTCGCTGGCGATGAATCGCGGCGCCGCGCCGCGTACCGCGAAGCGGCGGAACTGCTGCGCAAGCGCATCGAAGCGATGGTGGCGCTTCCGGACGAGCAGCTTGCCGGCCCGAAAGCCCGAGACTTCCTGCAGGAAATCGGCCGGATGGGTACGGAATCCCACGCATGAACGTACCGATCACTGGAACCCCTGCTGCCGCGGAAGCCGCGCCACCCATTGCATCGATAGGCATCTTTGAACGTTATCTGACGATTTGGGTGCTGGCGTGCATTGCCGCGGGCACATTGCTCGGTCATCTGTTTCCCGGCACCTTCGCGACATTGGGCGGCGCGGAGGTAGCGCGGGTCAATCTGCCGGTCGCCGTGCTGATCTGGCTGATGATCGTGCCGATGTTGCTCAAGATCGATTTCAGCGCGCTGGCAGGCGTGCGCCAGCACTGGAAGGGCATCGGCGTCACGTTGTTCGTCAACTGGGCGGTGAAGCCGTTCTCGATGGCGTTGCTCGGCTGGATCTTCATCTGCCACGTCTTTGCGGCGCACTTGCCGGCGGCTCAACTCGATTCCTATATCGCCGGACTGATCCTGCTGGCAGCCGCGCCCTGCACGGCGATGGTGTTTGTGTGGAGCAATCTCTGCAACGGCGAGCCGCACTTTACCTTGAGCCAGGTGGCCCTGAATGACGCCATCATGGTGTTTGCCTTCGCGCCCATCGTGGCACTGCTGTTGGGCATCTCCTCAATCAGCGTGCCTTGGAACACGCTGCTTCTCTCGGTGCTGCTGTACATCGTGGTGCCGGTCATCTTCAGCCTGTGGTTGCGGCGCTGGTTGCTGTCGCGAGGTGGTGCTTTGCGGTTGCACGCCGTGCTGAAGCGCTTGGGTCCGGTGTCTCTGGTGGCACTGCTGGCCACACTGGTGCTGTTGTTCGGCTTCCAGGGCAAGCAGATCGTGGCCCAGCCCGCCGTAATCGGCATACTCGCGGTGCCGATCCTGATCCAGGTCTACTTCAATTCAGGTCTGGCCTATTTACTCAACCGCAGGCTGGGCGTGCCGTATTGTGTTGCCGGACCTTCCGCGCTGATCGGAGCCAGCAACTTCTTTGAGCTGGCTGTCGCGACCGCGGTGGGGCTGTTCGGCGTGCACTCGGGCGCAGCGTTGGCGACCGTGGTGGGCGTCCTGATCGAAGTACCGGTCATGTTGTCGGTGGTGCGAGCCGTCAATCGTTCTCGTAAGTGGTACGAAGCGCGTGCATAACCGTATGCGGAACGTCCGCTTACGGGTCTGACAGCTGCGCTAATGAACTTCCGCTTCTGGCCGGAACCAGCCACATCGCTACAAAGAAAAAGGGTTTAAGTCAGCGTTTGTGGAACGCGAGCCTGCCGTGTTCGGCGTCAACCGAAATGGTGTCGCCGCCGACGAATTCGCCCGCGAGGATCTTCTGCGCCAGCGGATTTTCGAGCTGGGTCTGGACTGCGCGCTTCAGCGGGCGCGCACCGTATACGGGATCGAAGCCGACGTTGCCGAGCAGTATCAGCGCGCCGTCGGAAATCTCGAAATCGATCTGGCGCTCCTGCAAGCGCTTGGCGAGGTAATTCGTCTGCAACCGTGCGATCTCGCGGATCTGCGATTTGTCGAGCGGATGGAACACCACGATTTCGTCGAGGCGGTTGATGAACTCGGGCCGAAAGTGCGCCTGCACCACGCCCATCACCGCGGCCTTCATCTGCGTGTAAGCCTCGGGCGAATCCTCGTCGATGCCGCTGGACGCGATTTCCTGGATCTGCTGCGAGCCGAGGTTCGATGTCATCACGATCACGGTGTTGCGGAAGTCCACCGTGCGGCCTTGGCCATCGGTGAGGCGTCCGTCGTCCAGCACTTGCAACAGAATGTTGAACACGTCCGGGTGGGCCTTCTCGACTTCATCCAGCAGGATCACGCTGTACGGACGCCGACGCACGGCTTCGGTCAGATAGCCGCCTTCTTCGTAGCCAACGTAGCCGGGAGGCGCCCCAATCAACCGCGCGACCGAATGCTTCTCCATGAACTCCGACATGTCGATGCGGATCATCGCTTCGGTGGTGTCGAACAGGAACCCGGCGAGCGCTTTGCAGAGTTCGGTCTTGCCGACGCCGGTCGGGCCGAGGAACAGGAATGAACCATACGGGCGATTCGGATCGGACAATCCCGCCCGCGCGCGGCGGATCGCGTCGGACACCGCGCGCACCGCTTCGTCCTGGCCGATCACGTTCTTGTGCAGCGCGTCTTCCATGTGCAGCAATTTTTCGCGCTCGCCCTCCAGCATCTTCGACACCGGAATGCCGGTCCAGCGCGATACGACTTCCGCGATTTCCTCGGCGGTCACCTTGTCCTTGACCAGCTTGAACTCGCGCTGATCGGTGTTTTGCGCGGCGGCGAGCTGCTTTTCCAGCGCCGGCAACTGGCCGTACTGGATTTCGCTCATGCGCGCGTAATCCTGCCTGCGCTGCGCGGCTTCGAGTTCGTGGTGTGCTTTCTCGATCTGCTCCTTGATCGAAGCGTCGCCCTGCAACGCGGCCTTTTCCGACTTCCACACTTCGTTCAAGTCGGAGAACTCGCGCTCGAGTTTTTCGATGTCGCCTTCGAGATCAGCCAGGCGCTTCTTCGACTCCGGATCCTTTTCCTTCTTCAGCATTTCGCGCTGGATCTTCAACTGGATCAGGCGGCGTTCCAGGCGGTCCAGTTCCTCCGGCTTGGAATCGATTTCCATCCGGATGCGGCTGGCCGCCTCGTCCATCAGGTCGATGGCCTTGTCGGGCAACTGGCGATCGGAGATGTAGCGATTCGACAACGTGGCCGCGGCGACGATGGCAGGATCGGTGATTTCGACGCCGTGATGCACCGCGTAGCGTTCCTTTAATCCACGCAGGATCGCGATGGTGTCCTCCACCGTCGGCTCGCCCACGAACACCTTCTGGAAACGCCGCTCCAGCGCGGCGTCTTTCTCGATGTACTTGCGGTATTCGTCCAGCGTGGTCGCGCCGATGCAGTGCAGCTCGCCGCGCGCCAGCGCCGGTTTGAGCATGTTGCCGGCGTCCATCGCGCCTTCCGCTTTTCCTGCGCCGACCATCGTGTGCAGCTCGTCGATGAACAGGATGATCTGGCCTTCCTGCTTGGAAAGGTCGTTCAACACGCCTTTCAGGCGTTCCTCGAATTCGCCGCGGAACTTCGCACCGGCGATCAGCGAGCCCATGTCGAGCGCCAGCAGGCGCTTGTTCTTCAAGCCCTCCGGCACTTCGTCCTTGACGATGCGCTGGGCCAGGCCTTCCACGATCGCGGTTTTGCCGACGCCCGGCTCGCCGA
>Ga0207705_10003334_pt1 | contig 12204 bp, 8 predicted proteins | sample KBSC13metaG_FD_184314 | JGI IMG/M metagenome (GOLD analysis project Ga0207705, IMG submission 184314) | Corn rhizosphere microbial communities from Kellogg Biological Station, Michigan, USA - KBS C1-3 metaG (SPAdes) (version 2) | ecosystem: Host-associated > Plants > Roots > Rhizosphere > Soil ...
GCGTCGCCGGAGCTGACCAGCCCCGTCCTCACCGAGGGGGGCACGTTCCCGGCGAACACCACCTGCGCCGACCCCGGGATGGGGTCACCCCAGCTGGACTGGACCGCCGGACCGTCCGGAACGATGAGCTACGCGGTCACGATGACCGATCTGACGGACGGGATCGTGTTCTGGGCGATCTGGGACATCCCCGCCCCCGGTGGAACGCCGGCGACGATCACCCTGCCGGCGCACCTGGATACGCTCGCGAGGCTGACGACGCCCATGGACGCCATGCAAATAAACAGCGTCAACGGCAGGGGCTACTACGGGCCATGCCCTGACGAGACGCACACGTATCGATTCCAGGTGTATGCCATTCCCAGCGCTTCCCTGGCGGGAATGACGACCAGCACCGACGCGGCGAGCGCCAGCATCCGGGCCGTCGCGACCGCGACCGGCACGCTGACCGCGACATCCGACGCCCACCACTGACTGGGGGGATCGCTCCCGCGAGTGGCCTCACGCGCGTCGAACCGTGCCGCCGCGGCGGGAACGGGTGGGGCGCCGTCGGGCCATTGATGGGCCGGACCGGCGCCAGGTCTGCGCGCGCCTGCCCAAAAGGCGGGCCGCCCGCGTTGTACAGGTAATGTACCCAGCCATGCCACCCAGCCCTCGTCCTGCGTCAACGATGTGCGCGTGTTCGTGGCGCCTGGCTGTTGCAGCTGCCGTCGCGCTGCTCGCGGCCTGCTCGCACGGTGGTTCGCAGCCGAACGGCAGCGGTGGCGCCGCATCCAGCAGCGGGGGCGCCGGCGCCCTGCCTGGCAGCGGCGGCACGGGCAATCCGGCCGGCAGCGGTGGCGCCTCGCCCGGCAGCGGCGGTGCGGGAAATCCTGCCGGTAGCGGCGGCACGGGCAACCCGGCCGGCACGGGCGGGGCTCTGTCAGGCAGCGGCGGCGCCGGGAACCCGACCGGCAGCGGCGGCAACGGGAACCCGACCGGCAGCGGCGGCACGGGCAGTGGGGACACCGCGTTGCCCATCGGTTCGGGCGGGGCGCGCGCGTTCCCGTCGCAGGCATGCCTGGACAAGGCCAGCTCGCTGGTCGGCATGATGACCGCCGACGAGAAGGTCATGCAGCTGCAGCAGATCGAGCGCGCCGACACCAACGCCGCCGCGATCACCCAGTACGCCTTCGGCTCGATCTACAGCCAGGGCAGCTCGGTGCCGGCGACGAACACGCCCACGGGCTGGGCCGACATGATCGACGGGTTCCGCCAGGCGTCGTTTGCCACCCGCCTGAAGATTCCGATCATCTACGGCCTGGACGTCGTCCACGGCGCCGGCCCGGTCAAGGGCGCCACCGTCTTTCCGCATAACATCGGGCTTGGCGCCACGTGGAATCCGGCGCTGGTCGAGGAGGTGGCGCGCACCGTGGCCGACGAAGCGGCTGGCGTGGGCGCCGATTTCCCGTTCGCGCCCGTAGTGGCCGTGGTGCGCGACGAGCGCTGGGGGCGCACCTACGAGGGCTTCGGCGAGACCACCGAGCTCGCCTCGGCGATGGGCGTCGCCTACACCAACGGCTTCCAGAAGCGCAGCGGCGGCTTCACGGTGCTGGCCAACGCGAAGCACTACCTGGGCGACGGCGGCACCGCCAACGGCGTGAACAACGCCGACACCTCGGGCGACGAGGCGACGCTGCGCGCGCTGCACCTTCCCCCGTATCAGGCCGTGGTGCGCGCGGGCGTGGGCTCGATCATGGCGTCCTACAGCAGCTGGCAGGGGACGCGCCTGCACGCGAACTCGGTCATGGTCAACGACGTGCTGAAGGGCGACCTGGGCTTCGCCGGCTTCGTCGGCTCCGATTACAACGGTTGTTACCAGAACGGCGTGACGGCGGCCGGCTGCCTGAACGGCGGCGTCGACATGTTCATGACGTTCAAGCACACGCCGGCGGCCTTTCTGTCGGAGATCAAGGGCCTGATCCCCGCGACGGTCCCGCAGTCGCGCGTCGACGACGCCGCCCGGCGCATCCTGGTCACCAAGTGCGAGATGGGCCTGCTGGACGGTACGCAGCGCCTGGTCGACCGGTCGCTGACGGCGCAGGTGGGGTCCGACGACCACCGCATGGTGGCGCGGCGGGCGGTGGCCGCGTCGATCGTCGTGCTGAAGAACGACGGGGGCACGCTGCCGCTGGACAAGGGCGTTGCCGGTATCGCGCTGGGCGGCAAGACCGGCGACAACATCGGCAATCAATGCGGTGGATGGACGGTGACGTGGCAAGGGGCATCGGGCGCCATCGTCCCGGGGACCACCGTGAAGCAGGCGCTGGAGGCCGTCGCCCCGGGGAAGGTGTTCTACGCCCTGGATGGCTCGTCCAACGGCAGCGGCGCGGCCACCGTGGGCGTGGCGGTCATCGGCGAGACGCCGTACTCCGAGGGGTGCGGCGACATCCCGACGCCCGTGGGCGGCACCTCGTGCGTCAACCGCCCCTCGAGCTTGGACCTGGACGCCGCCGACGTGGCGGTGGTGCAGAAGATGAAGCAGGCGGGTTTGAAGACCGTCGTGGTGCTGGTGGTGGGGCGGCCCGTCATCATCGACAAGATCCTGCCCATGGCCGACGCGATCGTGGTGGCCTGGCTCCCCGGCTCCGAGGGCGCCGGAATCACCGATGTGCTGTTCGGTGACGTCCACCCCTCCGGCAAGCTGCCCCACAGCTGGCCCCGCAGCATGTCCCAGATCCCCATCAACCAGGGCGACGCCAACTACGACCCGCTGTACCCCTACGGCTACGGCCTGACGTACTAGCGCTGGGAGCGAGAGCGACCTGCGAGGTGGCTGACCACTGACGAACCTCGCCGGAAGGGATGGTCCTTGCCGCGGCGACCGCAGGTGGACGACGCCGCGGCGACCGAAGATACTGCCCGCCGCATGACGTTCACCTGGTTCCCCGGTCACATGCTCGCGGCGCGCACGAAGGCGGCCGAGACGATGCACCTGACCGACCTCGTAATCGAGGTGCTGGACGCGCGCGTGCCGCTGTCCAGTTGCAACCCGACCATCGAGAGCCTGCGCCGCGCGGGGCAGAAGCCGGCCCTGAAGCTGCTGAACAAGGCGGACCTGGCCGACGCGGAGCAGACGCGGCCGTGGCTCAAGCACTACAGCGCGGAGAGCGGGGTACAGGGTCTGGCCGTGAACGCGAAGAAGGCGAGCGACGTTGATCGCATCCTGCCGGCCTGCCGCGCGCTGCGGCCCGACCGCGGCACGCCCGCCAAACCTCTGCGCATGATGATCCTGGGCATCCCCAACGTGGGGAAGTCCACGCTCATGAACGCACTGCTCAAGCGCAGCCTCGCGCGCGTCGGCGACGAGCCCGCCATCACGAAGGTTCAGGCGCTCCACAAGCTGGGTCCCGACCTGGTTCTCATCGACACGCCCGGGATGTCCTGGCCGGCAATGCAACAGGAGACGGCCATGAAGCTCGCCGCCACCCACAGCATCGGCCGGGCCGCCTACGACGAACAAGACGTGGCTCTCAGCCTCGGCCGCATCCTGCTCCGGCGCTATCCCGCGTTACTTGCCGCCCGCTTCGGGACGTTCGCGCGACCTTGTGACGAGCACGGCCTGCTGGCCTTCATCGCCACCAGCCGTCACCTGGTGAAGGCGGGGGCGCCGGACCTTGCCCGCGCGGCCACGACGTTGTTGAACGACTTCCGCAGCGGCGCGCTCGGGCGGATCACGCTGGAGAGGGTAGAGGACGAAGGTCCAGCAACCCGGGGATAGAAGGTCAGCAAGCGGCGGAGGCGCCACCGGTCGAATCAAGCGCCCGGTCAACGCCCTGGACGATGTCGTCCGTCGAGGAACCTGTTGCGGTCATCCTTGAACGCACCTAGTGTCCATCGGCGTCGTGTGGTCTCTCGGTAGAGGAGCCGACCAGGAACCCGCTCTGCGCTCGGAGCCGGGTGTTCCCAAGGCGGGGGACGCGGCCCGGTTCGAGGGCGCTGAGCCTGGCCGTGGTGGCCGCCGCGCGCCGACCGCCTGGCGATCAACCCGGATGGATGTCGGGGGGAGGCCGGACAATTGGTACTTGGACGGCATTGAAGGCCGCCCAGGTCGTTCACCGTGACGAACTGATCCGCGAATTGTGCAGAACGCGGCTGCTCATCGCCAGGAGGGGAGAGACATGGGGTTATCGGAGAATTTCAGGTTCTACACGAGTGGCTTCAAGAACATGAAAGTGCTGACGGACCAGAACAGTCTTCCCAGCAATTCCGGTGGAATATGCGGCGGCTTGGCGTTGACCTGGTTGAAGAGCCGTTCCGGGACCCTCAAGACCGGGGAAGGGCTGAGGACCCCGCTCTTCACGCTCGAGGAGACGGCCAGCAGCGTTCACCACTACGATCTGGATGGGGGCAAGAATCGCGAGCTTGCCGGCAAGTCCAGCGAGGTCATCAGTCTGGTGGGCACCAATGACCCCGGCGGACTGCGCGACAAGACGCCGTGGGGCGGCGCCTACAAGATCTATGAAATCGCCAGCTCGAAGGGACACGGTCACTTCATGGGCGCGTACTTTCCCTGGATAGGCGATCCGCAGTTCTACGACCCGAACCTGGTTCATTGCGAGATCGAAAAGAGCAGCTTCTTCGACCTGATCTCGAAGTGGCCCAAGATCTACGACAACCAGGGTGGGGCCCAGTGGGGTTTCGAGTACCTGTATGTGATCAAATCTAGCGAGGTCTAGGCAGCGACGGCAGCCGAGGCTGCGACGGGGTGTGGCGGGGGCGGCCACCGCGCGCACGACCATCGCAAGCCCCCCGACCGCCTCGACGACAACGGGATTGACAGGCGACCTTCGGGCGTCTAGCACCAAGGCCATGTCGACCCTCCTTCGCACCTCGCGACGAGTTCGCGCGTCCCTTCCTCGCTTTCTTCCTGCCTTCCTTCCTGTCTTGACCCTGACGACGGTACTCCTCGTCGTGCTGGCCCCGCGGGCCGCCTCGGCGGTGCAGAGCGCCGAGATCTACCGGACAGACCCCTACTTCTACGGCCGGTTCGAAGCGCGCCTTCGGTTCGCACCCGGCGAGGGGGTCGTCAGCTCGTTCTTTCTCTGGAAGGACGGCTCGTCGTCGACGACGTCGTGGAATGAGCTCGACTACGAGAAGGTCAACGCGACCTGCCGGCTGCAGACCAACATCTGGACGGGCAAGGGGACGCAGAGCGCGCAGTTCGACACCACCACCTCCGATATCTGCGGCCAGTACCACACGTACGCCTTCGAGTGGACGCCGGACTACATCTCCTGGGTGATCGACGGCAAGGAGATCCGGAAGGTGACCGGCGCCAGCGTGGCCGAGTACACGCAGAACGCGTCGCAGGGCATGGCCATGCATTTCAACGTCTGGGTCGGGAACTCCAGCTTCGGAGGCACCCTGGACCCGTCGAAACTGCCCGTGCAGGAATTCATCAGCTGGGCCCAGTACTCGTCTTATGCCAACGGTGCCTTTCAACTGCAGTGGCGTGAGGACTTCGACGGCTCGGCCATCCCGGCTGGCTGGTCCACGGGCAACTGGGCCTCGCCCTACAATCTCTCGACCCACAATCCGGACAACGTCACCTTCGCGGAGGGGACCGCTGTGCTCTCCATGACCGCGGACGGCATGACGGGCTACTCGGGAACGATCCCGGCGGACTCCGACACCGGCGCGACGGGCACCGGCGGTGCCTCGAGCCCGGGAACCGGCGGCGCGTCCGCCACCGGCAGCGGAGGCTCCCCGCCGGGCGGCAACGGCTCCAGCGAAGGCTGCGACGTCGGCGGTGGCGGCACGACCGGGTTGGGCGCCCTGGTAGCGATGCTCCTCGCCGGCGCCGGAGCTGTCCGGCGGCGACGGTGCACACACCGGACGTAGCGGGCCGAAGCACCCGGGCAGGTGGGCGTCCTGCCGCGCTGGAGCGGCAAGATAAAGAGCAAGGCCGAAAGGAATGGACGCTGTTCAAGCCCGGACGGTGACCCCAGTGTTGCTGGCTGACCAGCGCCCCTTGGCAGGTCAGCCAGCTATCCCGGGGGGCCTTCTACCTTCGCGCGCTGCTCCGCCTCCGGCGACGAACCACCAAGCCGAGGCCGAGCAGCATCCCCAGCATCGGGCCGCGGGCGTCAGCGTCGCTCCCGCCGACCGAGCATCCACTGGCGCCGTTGCTCGCGCTTCCGCCCGGCGTGCCGCCCGAGGCGCCGATTACGCCGCCGCTCCCGGTGTTGCCCGGGCTGGGGGTCCCGCCGGAGGCCGAGGCGACTCCACCCGACCCGGTCACGCCGCCCGAGCCGTTGTCGATCCCGCCGGTCTTCCCGCCCGATGATCCGGTGGTGCCACCTGTCATGGTGATTCCGCCCGAGCCAGAACTCGGGCCGCCGCCCGAGCCGCCGGAGCCCATCGTCCTGCCGCCGCTGCCGGAGACCCCGGCGCCCCCCGTTCCGATCGATCCCGCCGCGCCGCCGCTTCCACCCACGCTGCCGCCAGCGCCACCGCTGCCGCCGTCGGACCCTCCGCCGCCAGCCGTCACCGCGGGGCAGGAGAGAGCGGCTGTCGCTGTTCCTCCCGTGGTGCCCGACATCAGCCAGTAGATGCCGTACCGATCCTTGTAGCGAGAGTAGTGCGGAATGAAGACCAGCTTGCCGTCCGAGTCGGTGCCCTTGAGGTTGAACTCCAGCTTGCCGGGCGTCTGAACCAGGTTGGTCTGGATGTTGGCCAGCCAGTCGTTGATGGTGCCGCTGCTGACCTTGATGGTGTCCTGAAGGCCGCTTGGCTTCGTCGCCGCCAGCACCTGCACACCGTGCGGCTCGGTGGTCATGCTGGCCGTGCCCAGGCCGGCGCTGAGGACCAGCGGGCCGTAGGTGAAGGCCACGGCGTTCTGATTGTCCTGCAGGCGCGAGACCTGCGGGAAGACCGGAAACGCCACCTCGATCTTGTCGTTCGCCTGCCACACCCGGCTGACGGTGATGAAGCCCCCGGAGACGACCGGGGTGACGGTCTGACCGTTGACGGCGATGGCCACCTGGCAGGACGCGGTCCAGTCAGGCTTCCGGAAGTTCAGGGCGACGGCGTCCGTGGGGGCGGCGGTGACCGTGAAGGTCGCCGTGTTGGACACCGGCAGATTGGTGGTCTGGGTCAGCGCCAGCCCGCGGCTCTTCCAGTTCAACGTCGAGCCCACGTAAAGCGTGATCCACAAGTCCTTGTCATTGTGGAAGTACACGCTGTCGCCCAGCTTGGTGAAGTTCTCCATTCCGGTGCCCGTGCAGCACCAGAAGCGATCCGTCGGCGTCGCAAACACCTTGAAATAGCCGGTCCCCATGGCCTTGAAGTACGTGGTCATGCCCGTGTCGGGGTTCATCGACGACAGGATCTCGTTGATGTGGACCCGCTCGTAGTAGTCCGCGTACTTGACGTCGCCCGTGACCAGGAACAGATCCCGCGCCAGCTTCGACATGTTGTAGGCGTTGCAGGTCTCGTTGTTCACGGCGTCCCGGTACTGGTTCAGGGCGTTGGCCGTGTGGAAGTGTTCGTCCTCGCTGTTTCCGCCGGTCACGTAGGTGTGGTCCTTCAAGACGACGCCCAGGAAGCCGCTGGCGGCGTTGAGGTAGGCGACCTCCCCCGCGCCCAGCGTGCGGTACCGGGTCAGCGCACCGATGAACTTGGGGATGGTCATGTTGGCGTGCTTGCCGCTCAAGTTGTCGGTGCCGGCCGCGAGCGTCATGAACAGGCTGGTGTCATCGAAGATATGGGCCACGGTCAGGTGGTTCGCGCTGTTCGTGTACTTGTACAGCGTGTAGAGGGACTCGTTGAGCCCCCCGTACTCCTGGCCGAGCACGCGCGACTTCGCGGCCGAGCTCCAGGCCTGGGTCCGGGCGTAGAGCCAGTCCGCCAGCTTGCTGGCGATCGCGAGCGCATCGGCGTTCTGCTCGAGCTCGTAGGTGTCAATGAGGCCGGCGAAGATCTTGTGCAGCGTGTAGTAGGGGACCCAGCCGCCCGTCCCGTTGTCGAACGCGTCGAACTCGGAGATGTTGTACGCCGACAGGTAGCCGCTCGACTGCTGATAGCTCTTCAGCTTGGAGATCACGTCGTCCAGCTTGGTCTTCAGCTGGCCCGCCAGCGTCGAGTCGCTCCCCAGGGCCTGCTGGTACGCGTGGGCCAGCGCGGAGAGCCAGTGGCCCAGGGAGTGGCCGCGGATGTTCGTGCCCTCCCAGCCCCCGTACAGGTTCGTCGGGTTCGCATTCTGCGACATCGCCTTGAAGCCCGCCAGCAGGCGATCGGAGTCGAGCGTCGTGATGAGGTAGGTGACGTCCTTCGCGAACAGGTTCTTCTGGTAGTCGTCCGTGACCTGGACCTGGTCCAGCGAGAACTCTTGCAGCTTGTCGACGGAGGCCGCGGCCAGGACAGGCGAGGGCGCGACCGCCACGCCGAAGGGCGTCAACGCGAGGACGACCGTGAGGAGAAGACGACGGTAACCCGGCATGGTGAAGGTCATTTCTCATTACTGTCGTCAGGGAGCCCCCGTTGTGGCGCTCGTTTCCCGAGAATAAGGATCGTAAAGCGACTTTTCCGCGGCCGGCCTGGTGGGCCAGGCCCGGGGACTCGCGCCAGGCGCCCGGCGGCCCTCGGGGTGGGGCCGCAGCGTCACCGGGCGTTCACGAAGGCCCGGGCGTGGAGCTGGCGATAGTCCCTCGGTGCCAGACCGTTCAGCCGCTCGAACATCCGACGGAAGTGCGCCACGCTGGAGTAGCCGCACGCCGCGGCCACCTCGGCGACCGAGTCGGTCGTCTCGCGGAGCAGCTTGGCGGCGTCGGCCAGACGACGACGATGCAGGTACTGGGTCATCGTCATGTCATGCACCTCGCGGAACACCCGATTCAGGTAGTCGGGGTTGATGCGCAAGGCGCGGGCGACCCGGGCGGTCGACAGCCGGTCGGCCAGGTGGTTGATGATGTAGGCCTCTGCGCGGCCGGCCAGAACCGAACCGCGGCGGACGGCCGGCTTCACGGGCGCGCGACCCACCTCCAGCAGAATCTGCCACAGCATCAGCGCCGCATAGTAAGGATCGCTGGCCTGCGACTGGTTGTCGTCCAGCAGGCGGTGAAACAGCTCCGCGACGTATTCGGGGCGTTCCACCTTCAGCAATTGAGGAACGTCGAGGACGCGCCCCGGGCCGGTGGGCGTGAAGACCCAGTGGATCCAGTAGAAGGACAGCTCGCGGGCGAAGGGGGTGGCGCCGCGGTGGCGCCGGTGCGGATACAGGACCAGCGCGTGCCCGGGCGGGACGTCGAAGCGAACGTCGTCTTCCCAGAGGGAGAGGGTGCCCTTCCTGACGACGATCAGCTCGTAGTCGTTCAGCACGCGATCCGGGTGCGTCCCCTTGCCGCTGCTCATGAACAGCCCGCAGGGTCCCACTTCGATTCCCAGCGGTGGCAGCTCGAGTCGCACGGTCTTCTCTCTCAGACCGCGCCGCGCCTGGTTTCCAGCTCGTGCCGCACCGTCGACATCGCCGCTTCGGTCAAGGGAAACAGCTGCGACAAACCCAGCGCCACCACCAGGGCCGCGACCGGGATCGCCGCGAACAGCGCCCGGATCCACCAGATGGTCTGCGGGGCCTGGACCATCAGCTTGGCATCGAACCCGGTCACGTTGTCGAGCAGCGGCCCGACCACCATGATGGCCGCGGACATTCCCACCTTCAGCACCCAGGCGAAGGAAGAGGCGAAGGCGCCCTCCAGGCGCTTTCCGGTCCGCAGCTCGTCGTAGTCGACCACGTCGGCGCACATCGAAGGCAGCACGACCCACAGGCCGGCCGCCGAGAAGCCGTTGAAGCCCGCGCACAGCACGCTGAGCCAGGGATGCGCCGGCGTGAACATCCACCACGTCGACCCGAAGGCCAGCAGCCCCGTGACCAGCGTGTACGTCAGCGCCCCCTTCTTACCAAAAAGCCGGGAGACGGTGGAGGCCACCGGGACGCCAGCGATGCCCACCAGCGCATAAGCGATGCCGGAGTAGAGGGTGATGCGGGCCGCGGCGGGCAAGTCGCCGGGGCAGACATAGTACGTCGTGGCGTAGTACCCCAGCGAGCCGACCAGCCCCGTGGGAATGGCATAGGCGAAGCCCACGCCCAGAAGGACGAGATAGGGCCTGCACAGGAACGTGCCGACGAAGGTGCGAAAGAAGGGGACCTTCTGCTGGTGCTGCGCCTTCTGGTAGTACGGCTCGCGTACGAAGAAGAAGGTCAGGAAGCCCGACGCGATCATGATCGCGCCGCAGATGGCGGCCAGCACCGTCGCCCCGCGCGCGATGTCCGCCTTCCCGGTGGCGGCGTCGTAGAACATCGGCAACGTCGCGAACCAGAAGCCGGAAGCCGTGATGATCCCCGATAGCTTCTGGAATGACGCCTTCCAGGCCATGATGCTGGTCCGCTCGTGATACGACGGCGTCAGCTCGGCACCGAGGCTCTGGTGCGGCATGGTCCCGGCGCTGAGAAAAATCGCGTTCAGGGTCGCCGAGATGACCATGAACCACAGCACCTGCTCGTGGCTGAAGCTGCGCGGCGCAAGAAAAAGACACGGCAGCAGCAGCCCCGCCAGCAGCGAACCGATCAGCACGAAGGGCCGGCGCCTGCCGTGCCGCGTGCGGGCATTGTCCGAGAGCCAGCCGAACAGAGGGTCGGTGAAGGCATCCACCATCCGGGCCGCCCCGACCGCACTGCTGACGGCGGTGGGCGAGAGTCCGCGAAAGGTGACGAACACGGGATTCGCCAGCGCGTTGTACAGCCAGTGCCCGAAGATGTCGGACGTCCCGCCCATCGCGTACGACACCTTCGCGACCAGAGGCACCCGGTTCCTGGTCGCGTGGACCGGCGCGCTGGGAGAGCTCAAGGAAGGCACCAGGCGCAAGGACTCTAACCCAACCCCGTGGGGGCGCGGGAGCCAAGGGCGTCGGGAATCCGGAGAAGATCGATCGTATTCCGACCTGGCGGCAGAAGTGAGGGTGGGAGATCGTGCTCGCCTCTACTTCACGATCGACGATTGCAGAGCTCTGGCCGTGTGGCATGCAGCGCGGAGACGGGGGGGCCACCGCTGTGATGTGCCGCGGGACAAGTGAGGCGCGCCGGGCGAGATCGCCTCGTCCAACCTCAGGCGGTCGCCCGCTCGAGGATCGCGACCAGGGGCGCCAGCGGTCGCAGGTGCTCCTCGCCCAGGCCGAACCGCTGTGCCAGGTACCGTGGATCATTGAAGCTGAGCCACGCCTGCCCGTGCGCGTCCTCCCAGGCCAACGCCTTGAACGGCAGGTCGATGGCGAGGGTGGGGGCGGCCAGCATCAACGCTGTTCCGCCGCGCGGGTTTCCGAAGATCAACACCTGGCTGGGCGGCATGGTCAGGCCCACCTGCTTCGCGCCGGCGGCGTGGTCGATGCGTGCGAACACCGTGATGCCCCCGGCGCGCAAGAGCACCTCGAGCTTGTCCAGCGTGGGACCGACGCCCGCGGGCGCGGTGCGCGTGATCAATCCCAGTCCGATGGTCTCGGTGTCATCCATGATGCCCTGACGATATGGCAAAAGCCGAGCCAGCGCGTTGATCGCCGTGGGCACGACCCGAGCGGGTCCCGCGCTCTTCCCGAGCGCCAGGTGGGGGCGGTTTTCGATTCAGGGAGCGCTCGTTCCTCCTGCGCCGCCGGTCGCGCCGATCGCTCCTGTTGCGCCGCCTGCGCCGCCTGCGCCTCCCACCATCGAGACGCCACGGTCGTCTATCCGGAACGACATCAGGTCGGTGCCGACGATGACGGGGCCGGAGTAGGTCGTGCTCGTCGCGGCCAGCACGTCGGCAGGCGTCGGAAAGGGGATGCCTTCGCTCGGAAGCCCCGACAACACGATGTGCGAGTAGACGGCCAGCTTGGGCTGCGCCGCCGCAAACAGGCGGCCGGCGTCCTCGGGGGAGATGTGATGCGCCAGGATGGCCTGGTAGGCGGGGTACTTGGTGACGAGGGACGCCGGGATCATCGCCACCTCGTGGATCAACAGGTCGACGCCCTGGGCGGCCTGCTCGACATTGACGCTGTAGCGCGTGTCACCCGAGATCACGACCGCGTGCGCGCCGTACGTGATCTTGTAGCCTCGCGCGGGCTTGACCAGGTCGCCGTGATCGACGTCGAACGTCGTGACCGCGAGGCCGTTCTGGCAATAGACCATCCCTGGAT
>Ga0207705_10003335_pt1 | contig 12198 bp, 11 predicted proteins | sample KBSC13metaG_FD_184314 | JGI IMG/M metagenome (GOLD analysis project Ga0207705, IMG submission 184314) | Corn rhizosphere microbial communities from Kellogg Biological Station, Michigan, USA - KBS C1-3 metaG (SPAdes) (version 2) | ecosystem: Host-associated > Plants > Roots > Rhizosphere > Soil ...
TGTCGGATCCGGAATTCAAGGACCAGTTGGCGGCGGTCATCCCGCACCTGCGCGCATTCGGCCGCTCGCTGTCCGGCAGTCGCGACCTTGCCGACGATCTGGTGCAGGAGACGCTGCTCAAGGCCTGGGCGGCACGCAAGCGCTTTCAGGCCGGCACCAACATGCGCGCCTGGACCTTCATTATCCTGCGCAACCTGTTCCTGAGCCAGATGCGGCGGGCCCGCTTCAAGGGCGAGTGGGACGACCTGACCGCATCCAAGATTCTCGCGGCACCCGCCAGCCAGGACCGGCACATCGAACTCGGCGACATGCAGCGCGCGCTCATGCACCTGCCGCAGCCGCAGCGCGAGGCGCTCATTCTGGTAGGTGCGGGCGGGTTCGCTTACGAAGAAGCGGCCGAGATCTGCGGCTGCGCCGTGGGTACGATCAAAAGCCGGGTTGCCCGCGGCCGCGTCGCACTCGAACAATTGCTGTCGAGCGGCAAGCTTCCGTCGCGGCGTCAGCACCGGACCGATCCCGACAAGTCCGCGCTGCAGACGATCATGGGCGAAGTCGACGACCTCAGCCGCGATCACGAACATTGATTTGAATGCCCCGCTGTCAGCGGGAGTCCCACGCGATCAGTTCAAACGGCGCAGCAGATCGGCGAAATCCCGGTCGCACGGCTCCGACGCCGCGGCCTCGAAGGCGCGGCGGAGCGCGGCAGCGATGCCGGCCTGCGTTGCGGACATGTCCAAATGGATGATTTTTCGATCCATTCCGTTCGCTTCCGACGCAGGGATTGCTTCTCGCTCCAGCTTCATCGGCATTGCAAACGACTGATGACCGACGGAAGTTTCGTGCGAAACGTCCGCGGAACAGTCAACGAGCAACGATGATTCGCGATCGCGCGCCGGACGCCAGGGCTGACGCAGCACGAAGGGCCGAAAGCCATTCGCCGTTCTTGCGCGACGCCATGCGTGCACGCGGCGACATCGTCGACCGATACCTCGCGGCTGGCGCAGAGGCTGCGGCGGAGTTGGCGCTGCAATCCGCCGGCGACGGAATCGAACCGACCCTGCGACGGCAGAGACATGCATTGGCCCTTGCCGTCGCGCTTGGGGATCTGTCCGGAGAGTTGCCGCTCGAGCATGTCACTCGCCTCCTGTCCGACTTCGCCGATCGTGCAATCGACCAGGCGATCTGCGCCGCGGTTGCGGAACGGGTGCCGGACGGGAATGCGACCGGCTTCGCTGTCATCGCCATGGGCAAGCTCGGCAGCCATGAGCTCAATTACTCCTCGGACGTCGACTTGCTGCTGCTGTTCGACCCGCAAACCCTTCCCAGGCGCAGCCGCGAAGATCCCGCGGAGGCTGCGGTCCGCATCGGACGGCGGCTGATCGAGATCATGCAAAGGCGGACTGAAGACGGCTACGTGCAGCGCGTCGACCTGCGCCTGCGGCCCTCGCCCGAGGTCACGCCGATCGCGCTGCCGCTCAACGCGGCGATTTCACATTACGAATCCAGCGCGCTGCCATGGGAACGCGCGGCCTTCATTCGGGCGCGCGCAGCGGCGGGCGACCTGGCGCTCGGACGACGCTTTCTCCAGGCGATCGAACCGTTCGTGTGGCGGCGCTCGCTCGACTTCGGCGTCATCGAGGAAGTCCGGCAAATTTCGGCGCGCATCCGCGACCATTTCGCGCAAGGAGCGATCATCGGGCCGGGCTATGACCTCAAGCGTGGCCGCGGCGGCATCCGCGAGGTCGAGTTTTTCGTCCAGATCCAGCAGATGATCCACGGCGGCCGCGATCCTAGCGTGCGCGCTCCGGCAACGCTGGATGCAATTGAGGCGCTGCAGGCTGCCGGCCATTTGAGCGCCGAAGCGGCTACTGAGCTTGGCGACGCATACCGTTTGCTGCGCACCGTCGAGCATCGCGTGCAGATGGTCGACGATGCACAGACCCATGTGCTGCCGAGCGAAGCTGCGGCGCTCGACAATGTCGCCCGCCTGGACGGTCAGGAGGCGGGTGAAACACTGCTCGCGCGGCTGCGTCCGCACGTCGAGCAGGTCGGCGCGATGTTTGACGGCCTCGCGCCGGACGCGCGCAACCGGCTGTCGAACGATCCGCATGTGCTGATCGAGCAATTGCGCGCACTGGGATTCGCCGACCCGGAAGGGGCGGCGCGGCACGTCGCCGAGTGGCGCTCGGCCAAGGCGCGCTCGCTGCGTTCCCCGCCAGCGCAGCAGGCGTTCGAGGCGATGCTGCCGGGACTGCTCGGCGCGATCGCTGCGGGCGGCGATCCGAACCGGGCGCTCAACCGCCTCAGCGATATCGTCGAGCGGCTGTCGAGCGGGGTGAACCTGTTCCGTTTGCTGGAGGCGCGGCCGGTACTGGCCCAGCTGCTGGCGAAAGTGCTCGCCCACGCGCCGGCGCTCGCCGATCAGCTCTCGCGCCGTCCCGAGCTGTTCGAAGGATTGTTCGACGCTTCGTCTTTCGCAATGCCGCCGCCGCCCTGCGAATTGGCCGAAATGCTCGCGGATTCGATGCGCGGACAACCCTACGACCTCGCGCTCGACCGCGTGCGGCGCCTGGTCAACGAGCGGCGGTTCGCCCTTGGCGTTCAGTTGATCGATCGGCGCCGCGATCCTCTGGAAGTCACCGAAGGCTATGCGCGGGTCGCCGAGGGAACGCTCGTGGCGCTCGGGAACGCGGCGGCCGGTGAGTTCGAGCAGGCGCATGGGCAGCTGCCAGGCAGCGAACTGACGGTCCTGGGCCTCGGCCGGCTCGGCGGCCATTCGCTTACCCAAGCGTCCGACCTCGACCTCATATATCTGCACAATGCTCCGGCGGACCGCAGGTCCGATGGCGCAAAGCCGCTTGGGCCGAACGACTATTTCAACCGGCTGGCCAATCGGATCACCGCCGCGCTGAGCGTCCCGACCGCGGCCGGTCCGCTCTACGACGTCGACACGCGCCTCCGCCCGGAAGGTGCGAAGGGAATGCTGGTCGTATCGCTTGACGGGTTCGAGCGATACCAGCGGCATGAGGCATGGACCTGGGAGCATATGGCATTGTGCCGCGCGCGCCCGGTGTTCGGCTCGCCCGAGGTCCGCGAGAGCGTCGCTGCAATGATCGAGGGGATCCTGCGCATGCCGCGTGATTTCGCGCAGGTTGCCGCCGACGCAGCAAAGATGCGCACCGAGATCCAGCGCCACAAGCCGCCGCATGGCCCGATCGACGTGAAGCTAGGGCCCGGCGGACTGGTCGACCTGGAATTCGCCGTTCATGTGCTTCAACTCACCAGGCACGTCGGTCTCGATACCCGGCTTGAGGTCGCGCTCGATCAGCTTGCAGCCGAGTCTTTGGTTGAGGCAAATATTGTCGATGGACTAAAGTTGCTTTCGCGCATGCTGGTGATGATGCGTCTCGTCGCGCCCGGCGAGGTGAAGCCCACGGCGGACACCTGGCAGCTGGTTGCGGACGCATGCGGCGCAGCGACGTGGGACGAGCTGCTTGCCGAGCATGACGCGGCGCGGCAGAGGATCGCGGCATTGTGGAACAGCATCAGGCAAGGGGCGTGACATGATCAACGAAGGCGACAAGGCTCCGGCCATCACCGTTACGGCCAGCGACGGCGGCAGCGTGAACCTGGGGTCGCCGGGTACGCTGCTCGTGCTCTATTTCTATCCCAAGGACGACACATCCGGCTGCACCCGCGAGGCACAGGACTTCACTGCCCTCGCCGCCGATTATGCAAGGGCGGGCGTCAAGGTCGTCGGCGTTTCCCGCGATCCGATGAAGAAGCACGAGAAGTTCATCGGCAAATATGGCCTATCGGTGCCGCTCGTGTCCGACGAGGAGGGTCGCATTTCCAGCGCCTTCGGCACCTGGGTCGAAAAATCGATGTATGGCCGTAAATATATGGGAATGGAGCGCGCGACCTTCCTGATCGGCGCCGACGGGCGGATCCTCAAAGCGTGGCGCAAGGTCAAGGTACCCAAGCACGCCGAAGAGGTATTGAAGGCGGCGACTGCGGCCGCCTAGCCGGCAAGCGCCTTGATGATCATCTCCCAGTGCAGCACGTCATCATACATGGCGCGCACCGGGATGCGCTCGTCGAGGCCGTGCGCCCGCTCGTCATCCGGTGAGATGCCCCAGCTGCCGTCGACGTCGTAGACGGGGATGCCCTGCGCGCGGAAGAAGCTTCCGTCGCTGGCACCCGTCGACATCACCGGGAATACGTGCATTGCAGGTCCATGGAAGCGGAGCGCTGCCGCTTTGACGGCATTGATCACGTCGGCTCGTGGCGGTGACGCCGGAGTGGGCACGCCGATGTAGCTCGGGTCTGGCGTGACTTCGACCTTGGGACCGGCAAGCGCCTGCAGCTCCGCCTGCACATCTTTCGGCTGGACCCCGGGGAAGATGCGGCAATTGACCGTCGCCTGCGCCGTCTGCGGCAGCGCATTGTCCGCATGGCCGCCTTTCAGCATCGTCGCCACGCAGCGCGTGCGCGTCAGACCGACCTCGAGCGGGTTTGCCTCGATCGCATCGGCGGCGGCGCCGTCGTTTGGATTTGCGAGCCACGCGCGCATCGCCTGGCCGAGCGGGCTGTTGCCTTCCTGCCGCGCGCGTTCCTCGAAATAGCCGCGCGTGATCGGATTCTGCATCGGCTGGAAGCGGTGCGTCCGCAGCGTCTCTAAGGAGTCGGCAAGATCGTAGATAGCGTTGTCAGGCCGCGGCCGCGAACTGTGCCCGCCGCGATTGTGGGTCGTGAAGAAGTAGGTCTGGAAGGTCTTCTCGGCCATCGAGATGCCGAAGCCGAGCGGCCGGAAATTGCGGTCGTAGGAAGCACCGCCGCCGTCTGCGTTGAGCCCGAACTCGGCGTCGGTCAGGTTGCGCCACTGGGTCGATCCAAGCGTCGCACCCTTGCCCTGGGTCTCCTCGTCACCGCTGTAGAAGAAGATGATGTCGCGGTCCGGCTTGAACCCTTCGCTCATCAGCTTGACCGCGGCCATGGTCGTGGCGACGTCGCCATTCTTCATGTCGGACGTGCCGCGGCCGAGGAAATAGCCGCCTTCCTCACGGAACTCGAATGGATCGTATTTCCAGTCCTCGCGCTTGGCCTCGACCACGTCCATGTGGCCGAGGATCAGCATCGGCTTTTTGGTCGCGTGCGGAGAGCGCCAGCGCACGATCAGCGCTTCGGTCTTGTCGCCCGGCAGCGCTTCGTACGGCATGAAATGGATGTCGGCGTCCGGAATGCCCGCCGCTTTGAACTGGTCCGCCAGCAACTTGGCCACGCGCGGCACTTCGCCGCGATTATGCACGCTCGGGATTTCGATCGCCTGCTTGAACACCGCGCGGGTCTTCGCCTGCCACGCGGGCGGTAGCTGGGTCGGCACCGTGCGCGGGTCGGTCGCGGCGATGGCCGCGGTCGATACGGCTGCGCCAAGCAGCAAAAGCATGATGTGCTTCATTGTGAACTCCTATTTGCCGGCGAGGTCGCGCAGCATCAGCTGCCAGTGGACGACGTTGTCGTAAAGCGACTGGATCGGGATCCGCTCGTCCTTGCCGTGGGCGCGGAAGTCGGTCGGGACCTGCACCCAGGCGCCATTGGTGCCGTATACCGGCACGCCGGCGACACGGAACGGCCGCGCATCGCTCGCGCCGGTCGACATTTCGGGGAAGATCGGCATTCCGGGATGCAGCGCATGGACCGCGTTGGTGAACGCTGCCGTCACTTCCGGACGAAGCGGCGAGGCGAGCGACGCGACGTTGTCGTCGTTTCGGGTTACGACCACCGTGGGATCGGCAACCAGCTTCTCGAGCTCGGCCGTGACCGCATTTGGGTCCTCGCCGGGGAAGATGCGGCAATTGACCATCGCGGTCGCAAGCTGCGGCAGCGCGTTGTCCGCATGGCCGCCGAACAGCCGCGTCGGGACGCAGCGCGTCCGCGTCAGGCCTACCTCGCTCTCGCTTGCTTCGATGAAGTCGGCCGCTTCGCCGTCGTTCGGATTGGCAAGCCAGCGGCGCATCGCGTCGCCGAGCGGGCTTTTGTCCATTTGCGCCTTGGCGGTGAAATAGGCGCGGGTGGTCTCGTTGAGCTTGGGCGTGAAGCGATAGGCTTCCAGCTTGTCGAGCGCATGGGCGAGGCTGTAGATCGCATTGTCCTTGCGCGGCTTGGACGAATGGCCGCCGCGGTTGCGCACGGTGAAGGTGTAGCCGGCGAAGGTCTTTTCAGCGGTCTGCATTGCGAAACCGGCCGGGCTGCCGTCCGGATTGAAACCGCCGCCGCCGCCATCGGCGTTGAGTCCGAACTCGGGATGGCCGAGCAGATCGAGCCACTCGCTCGCGCCCTTCTTCGCGCCGATGCCGTTGGTTTCTTCGTCGCCGGTGAACAGGACGACGATATCGCGCTTCGGTCGGAACCCGGCGGCCTTCAGATTGACCATCGCCTGCGTGATCGCGGTGATGCCGTCCTTCATGTCGATGGTGCCGCGCCCGTAATAATATCCGTCGCGTTCGGTCAGCACGAACGGGTCTGTCGTCGAATCCTCGCGCTTCGCCTCCACCACGTCCATGTGGCCCATCAGCAGGATCGGCTTGGCACTCGGCGTGCCCGGGGCGCGCCAGCGGACGATCACTGCCGCCGTATCGTCGTCACCGGTCGTCGCGCTGCCGGTGTGATAGGGGATCACGTGAACGTCCGCGGCGGGGAAGCCGCCGGCGGTGAACTGGTCGGCGACGAACTGCGCCATCTCAGGCACCTTGTGCCGGCCGATGACGGTGGGCGTGTTGACGATGTGCTCGAACATCGCGTGGGTTGCGGTGCGTTGCGCCGGCGTAAGCTGCGGGCCGGCGGCGCCCGCAGTTGAGGCAAGCGTCGTGAGCGCTGCAGCGGCGAGCAGATGGCGCATTGGTGAGTCTCCCCCGGGAAATCAGTTGCGAGACGCTACGCGCCGCGCGCGCCGCGTCAAGCGGCTGTGCCGTGCCCCTGCGCGAGATATTCGGCGCTGCGCATTTCCTCGAGGCGGCTCACCGTACGCTGGAATTCGAAGCTGCCGTTGCCGATGGGATAGAGACCATCGGGCTCCGCATCCGCCGCCGCAAGCAACTTGACCTTGTGCTCGTACAAGGCGTCGATCAGCGTCACGAAGCGCGCTGCTTCGTTGCGCATGTCAGGCCCCATCACCGGGATGCCGACGATGATCACCGTGTGAAAGTGCCGCGCGATGGCCAGATAGTCGGCTGCACCTCGGGGTTCACCGCATAGTCGCCTGAACGAGAATACGGCGACGCCCTTGAGGCTCTTTGGAACGTGCAGCGTCCGCCCTCCGCCGACGTCGATATCCTCCGCCGGCACCCTGGCTCGGTCTTCGACGGGGTAGTCGGTAAGCTGGAAGAACGCCTGGGAAAGCGCTGCCGTCGCTTCCGGTCCGTTCGGCACGTGCCAAACTTCGACCCCGGTCAGGCGGTCCAGGCGATAGTCGGTCGGGCCGTTGACCTCGACCACCAGCATCCGCCGCTCGATCAGCTCGATGAAAGGCACGAACAGCTCGCGGTTGAGGCCGCCCTGGTAGAGGTCGCGCGGGCGCCGGTTGGACGTGGTGACGACCTTGACGCCGGCGTCGATCAGTTTCCCGAACAGGCGCGAGAGGATCATCGCGTCGGCCGGGTTGGTGACCTGCATCTCGTCGAAGCACAGCAGTTTCGCTTCGGCGGCGATCTGCTCGGCGACGGGCTCGATCGGATCGCCTTCCTCGCGTTCGCGCACGACACGCAGGCGCTCGTGGGTTTCCAGCATGAAGGCGTTGAAGTGGACGCGCCGCTTCGGCTCTGCGCCGATGTGCGCGAAGGCCAGGTCCATCAGCATCGACTTGCCACGTCCGACCCCGCCCCAGAGGTATACGCCGGCCGGGCCGCCATCCCTCGAACCGAACAGGCGGGAGAGCAATCCGCCGCTGCGCATGCAGGCTGCAATGCGATCGAGCGCCGCGGCGGCCCGCGCTTGCGCCGCATCGGGCTTCAATTCGTGGGCGGCAATCAGTTGATCGTAGGCGACCCGAACGGGTCCATTCATCGCGATGACGGTCCGTTCGGCCGGTTCACCCGCTTGAGCGTGCCGGTGAAGCTGTAGCAATTCTCGCCGTGCTGCTTGACGACCCCCTGGAGGAAGGCGTGGCCGCGGGTCTGCTTGACCAGCTCGACGTGCGCATCGAGCGGCGATCCAGCCTGCCCGCGCGCGAGAAAATGGGTGGTGAGGTCGAGCGTCACATAATGCGCCTTGTCCATCCCGGCGCACAGGCCGCCGGCAAACAGCGACATATCGATGAAGCTCATGATCGCGCCGCCGTGGATCGACCCGCCCATGTTCATATGGTCCTCGGTCGGGAACATGCGGGCGATGCCGCGGCCCGGCCCGTCGGGCTTGAACAGCAGCCGCCCGGTCGCCGCGGCGAAGCTCGATCGCGGGAAGTCGCCCCAGCTGAACCACCCCGGATTGTCCGGATCGGGCTTCGCGCCGCGCGGCAGCCCGACGTCCTCGAGCACCTCGCTCGGATCGTCGTCGCTCACGCGATCCGTGATTGTCTTGGGTCGCGATTCGTCAAGCGGCCCGCTCCGCGATCAGTTTCTTGGTCTCGGCGATCGCCTTGGCCGGGTTGAGGCCCTTGGGGCAGACATTCGCGCAATTCATGATCGTGTGACAGCGGTAGAGGCGGAACGGGTCCTCGAGCTGGTCGAGCCGCTCGCCGGTCGCTTCGTCGCGGCTGTCGGCGAGCCAGCGATAGGCCTGGAGCAAAACCGCCGGGCCGAGGAACTTGTCGGAGTTCCACCAATAGCTCGGGCAGCTGGTCGAGCAGCAGAAACACAGGATGCATTCGTAGAGCCCGTCGAGCTTGGCGCGGTCATCCGGGCTTTGCAGCCGCTCGCGCGACGGCGCCGGGCTCGCCGACTTCAGCCACGGCTGAATCATCGCATATTGCGCATAGACATGGGTCAGGTCCGGAACGAGGTCCTTCACCACCTCCATATGCGGCAGCGGCGTGATCTGGACGTCGCCCTTGAGGTCGTCGATCGCGGTGGTGCAGGCGAGCCCGTTGCGCCCTTCCATGTTCATTGCGCACGACCCGCAAATGCCCTCGCGGCAGGAGCGGCGGAAGGTCAGTGTGGGATCGATCTCGTTCTTGATCTTGATCAGCGCGTCGAGGACCATCGGTCCGCATTTGTCGAGGTCGATGGTGAAGCGGTCGAAACGCGGATTGGCGGCGCTGTCCGGATCGTAGCGGTAGATTTTGAACGTCTTGAGCCGCTTGCCCGGTTCGGACTGCCACTCGCGGCCTTTGCGGATCTTGCTGTTCTTGGGAAGCGTGAACTCAGCCAATCGTCTGCTCCTTGCCTGGAGCGGCCGCTAGCACGCGCGGCGCAGCAAAGAAAAGGCCGCCAGCATCACCCGGCGACCTTTCTCGTCCCTAGCGCAGCAGCGCGCTGATCACCTGCTGGATGAGCATCGTTCGCGGGTCGACCTGGTACAGGTAGCCATTGTCGTAATAATATCGGTCGCGCCGATCGAGGTCGTAGCGGTTGCGTACGTCGTAGGGGATGCGATTGTAGCTGTAGAGCGAGCCATAGCCGTTCTGCCAGTGCTGCCCTCGCGAGAGCTTGCGTGCCTGACCCGGCGGCATGCAGCCATTGTGCTTCTTGGCCAGGCCGGGCGGACAGCCGCCATATCCGTAATCATATGCATTGCCATGGCCGTGGCCATGGCCCGGCTTCGCAACAGCCGGGCTGGCGAAGGCCAGCGCCGCAGCGCCGCCGATCAAGAGAAGTCGTGTCATCATCCAACCTTTATCCACGTTCGGGGGCTGAACGTCCCTTGCGGTAAATGGTTACGCGCAAAAAAAGACCGCGCGGGACGAATGCCCGCGCGGTCTCAAGCGGTCCGAACTTCCCTAGCGCGTAATCGCGTCGATCACGCGCTGCACCGCATAGGTCGTCGGGTCGACCTGGTAGATGTAGCCATTGGTGTAGACGTACCGGTTGTTGGGGCTGAGGTGGTAGCGGCTGACATATGTACGCGGGAGGGCATTGTACGCTGTGTAGCGATAGGACGGCCCGAATCGATAACCCATCCGGTAAGCCGCACGGCGTGCCTGCTTAACCGTCAGCCGCTTGTAAGCAACGCAGCGGCCGTGATGCCATTTCGTGCACTTCACCTGGTTCGTGTAACGCTTGGCGCTGGCAGGGGCACCGGTCAGAACGACAGCGGCGCCGGCGGCGACGAGCAAAAGTGTTTTCATCGTTGGTCTCCTCGATCAATTACCCGCGCAACGAAGTCCCCGTTCGACGGTTGCCGGGTTCATCGAACGGACAGGAGATTTTAACCCTCATTGCGCACCACCCGCCGCGCGGTTGCCGCGCGCAGCGCAGCGGTCTAGAGGGCCCGCAAACCGCTGCGCCGGTCCTCGGCGCGCCTCAAAACAGCAAAGGAAACGGCAGCTTCCATGGCCCGTAAGAAGATCGCCCTCATCGGCGCCGGAATGATCGGCGGCACGCTCGCCCACCTCGCTGCAATGCGCGAGCTTGGCGACATCGTCCTGTTCGACATCGCGGAAGGCATCCCGGAAGGCAAAGCGCTCGACATCTCGCAGGCCGGCCCCGTCGACGACTTCGACGCCAGGCTCAAGGGCACGTCCGATTATGCCGACATCGCCGGCGCCGACGTCTGCATCGTCACCGCCGGCGTTGCCCGCAAGCCGGGCATGAGCCGCGACGACTTGCTCGGCATCAACCTGAAGGTGATGAAGTCGGTTGGCGAGGGCATCCGCACCCATGCGCCAAATGCCTTCGTCATCTGCATCACCAATCCGCTCGATGCGATGGTCTGGGCGCTGCGCGAATTCTCAGGGCTCCCGCACCAAATGGTCGTCGGCATGGCCGGCGTGCTCGACAGCGCGCGCTTCCGTCACTTCCTCGCCGAGGAGTTCAAGGTCAGCGTCGAGGACGTCACCGCTTTCGTGCTCGGCGGCCACGGCGACACGATGGTGCCGATCGTCGAATATTCGACCGTCGCCGGAATCCCGATCCCCGACCTCATCAAGATGGGCTGGTCGACGCAGGACAAGATCGACGCGATCGTCAAACGCACCCGCGGCGGCGGCGGCGAGATCGTCGCTTTGCTCAAGACCGGCTCGGCTTATTACGCCCCCGCGACCAGCGCCATCGCGATGGCGGAGAGCTTCCTAAAGGACAAGAAGCGCGTGCTGCCCTGTGCGGCAAACCTCAACGGTCAGTACGGCGTGGACAATCTCTACGTTGGCGTGCCGTGCGTGATCGGCGCCGGCGGAGTCGAGCGCATCGTCGAGATCGAACTGGACCAGCAGGCGCAACAGAACTTCAACGTCAGCGTCGATGCGGTGAAGGAGTTGCTGGAAGCCTGCAAACAGATCGACAACAGCCTCGCGCACGAGGCCGTCGCATGAGCATTCTCGTCGACAGGAACACCAAGGTCATCACCCAGGGGATGACCGGCGAAACCGGCACGTTCCATACCCAACAGGCGCTTGCCTACGGCACGCAGATGGTCGGCGGCGTCACGCCGGGGAAGGGCGGGACCGAGCATCTCGGCCTGCCCGTGTTCGACACGGTGCACGAAGCGGTTGCGAAGACCGGCGCGACGGCATCGGTGATCTACGTTCCGCCGCCGTTTGCCGCGGACTCGATCCTGGAGGCGATCGACGCCGAGGTGCCGCTGATCGTCACCATCACCGAGGGCATTCCGGTACTCGACATGGTCAAGGTCAAGCGGGCGCTGTCGGGTTCCAAGTCACGGCTGATCGGGCCTAATTGCCCCGGCGTGCTGACGCCGAACGAATGCAAGATCGGCATCATGCCCGGCAACATCTTCAAGAAGGGCAGCGTCGGCGTGGTCAGCCGCTCGGGCACTTTGACCTATGAGGCGGTTTTCCAAACTTCCAACGAAGACCTCGGCCAGTCGACCGCGGTCGGTATCGGCGGCGACCCTGTGAAGGGGACCGAGTTCATCGACATCCTCGAGATGTTCCTCGCCGACGACGAGACCCGGTCGATCATTATGATCGGCGAGATCGGCGGCAGCGCCGAGGAGGACGCCGCGCAATTCCTCGCCGACGAGGCCAAGCGCGGCCGCCGTAAGCCCGTCGTAGGCTTTATCGCCGGTCGCACGGCGCCTCCAGGCCGG
>Ga0207705_10003337_pt1 | contig 12196 bp, 6 predicted proteins | sample KBSC13metaG_FD_184314 | JGI IMG/M metagenome (GOLD analysis project Ga0207705, IMG submission 184314) | Corn rhizosphere microbial communities from Kellogg Biological Station, Michigan, USA - KBS C1-3 metaG (SPAdes) (version 2) | ecosystem: Host-associated > Plants > Roots > Rhizosphere > Soil ...
GTCGTCGGCTTGCGTCGCCGAATCCCCCGACTGGGTGCATTTCACGCTCGAGCCTTCGCGGGAGAGCGGCTCCATCCGCGCCGACTTTCGCAGCGAGACCAACGGCCGCGAGCACGACAATTGGTCGAGCTCCTTTCGCGAGGCCGATCTCACCGGACTCGACCTTGCCGGGTTTCGCGCTTCCGGGAACCGGCCGCTTCGCTTCGCCCTGATCCGGGAGGCGGGACGCCTCGATTGCGCCGGCCACGGCGGCGAATCCTATGCCGCCGGTAACTGCACTGTCGCCAACGACCCGGCGTTCCTCCAGTTGCTCGCCTCGCGCGGCATCGGCGCACCGACCCGCGAGCAGGGATTCGGACTGATCTCGCTCGACGTGCGGCGCGACCTCATCGAAGCCGTTGCCGCGGCGCACTATCCGACGCCGACTATCGACAATCTCATCGAGATGACCGCGGTCGGCGTAAGCGGCCGCTACATCGCCGATCTGGCGCGGCTCGGTTACCGCCCGAGCACACTCCACAATTTGGTCGAGTTCCGCGCGATGGACATCACGCCGGAATGGATCGGCGCCTTCGCGCGCATGGGCTATGCCAACATGCCTGCCGACGAGCTGGTGCAGCTCAAGGCGCTGGACATCGACGCCGCCTATGTCGCCGGCTTCGACCGGATCGGCTACGGGCGCATTGCGCCCGAGGATCTGGTGCAACTGAAAGCCCTGGACATCAGTCCGGACTATGTCGCTGGGTTCGAGCGGGTCGGCTACCGCCATCTGCCGGTGGACGAGCTGGTCCAGCTCAAAGCGCTCGATATCACGCCGGAGTTCGCGCAATGGGCCGTCGGCCAGCGCAGCTCGCTCCCGCGGGTTAGCGATCTGGTGCAAATGAAGATTTTCGACCCGCGGCAATAGCGGCATCGACACCGCTGGCTGGTCATCGGGCACTGTTTTAACTATGCGACACACCTGATGGCCGACCAGGGGTCCAAGGCCGATTTCCTGTGGACCAGCGACCTTACGCTGGCCCTGCTTGGCCCCGTGCGCCTGGTCAGCTCGGCCGGCGACGACCTTACTCCCAAAGCGCGCAAGACGCGGGCCTTGCTTGCGTTCGTTGCCCTGTCGAAAGGCCCCATCGCGCGGGATCGCCTTGCCGACCTGCTGTGGGGCGACCGCGGCGAGGAGCAGGCCAAGGCCAGCCTGCGCCAAGCGCTGTACGAACTGCGCTCGCTCGCCGGCGCCGGGTACATGGTCGCCGACCGTCAGGCCGTGGGTCCGGGCGCAAAGAAGATGGCGACCGACCTTGCCACGGTCCAGCGGCTGGCGGCCGAGAATCGCGCGAGCGAGCTGGCCGACGCGCTCGACGACATCGAATGTCCTCCACTCGGCGGGCTCGACGATGTCACGCCTGAGCTCGACGAATGGCTGCGGGACGAGCGCGCGCGGATTTCGGCCTTCGTGGTGACTTGCGCGCTCGGAGTTGCCGAGCAGGCCCTCAAGAGCGGCGAGATTGCTCCCGCCAGGCGCATCGCCGACCAGCTCGAGCGGCTCGACCCGCTCGACGAACGGGTCGCGCAATTGGGGATCGTCGCGGACATCGCCGGTGGAGATCGCGCCGCGGCGATGCGCCGGCACGGCCGCCTCTCGGGCCGGCTCGAGCACGAGCTTGGCATTCGCCCGGCGGCGGAGACGGAAGCGCTGCTGGTCAAGGCGAAGGCCGCGCCGGCAAAAGCGACGGCTTCGATGGTCGCGCAAACGCCAATGCGCCGCCGGCCCTGGCATTGGCTCGCGCTCGCGGCGATCGTGCTGGTCGCAGCGGCGGCTTTGTTCCTCGTCATGCGACCGTCACCGGTTGTGGCGACGCCCACCGTCGCCGTCCTTCCGTTCGACGACCTCGGGCGGAAGAACGAGGACTATTTCGCCTCGGGAGTTTCAGACGAAATCCTCAACCTGCTGGGCCGACAGCGGCGTGTGAAGGTTCTCGGCCGGGCATCCGCGGCCCAGCTCGGCGGTCCCGCCGATGCGCTCGGAACCGCGCGCAAGATCGGCGTCACCTATCTCCTCGATGGAAGCGTCCGCACTGCCGGGAACCGTGTGCTGGTCATCGCGCGGCTGACCCGCGTGGCCGACGGCGCCCAAATCTGGTCCGAGCGCTACGAGCGCAAGGCCGGCGACATCTTCGCGGTCCAGGGGGACATTGCGAGCGCGGTCGCGACCCGTGTCGCGCAATCCTTCGCGGGCGTCGCCACGCAGCAAACCTCGCCCGAAGCTTACGACCGCTATCTCGCCGCGCGCCAGCTGATTCGCGAGCGGCGGGAACCGACGCTCAAGGAAGCCGATCGCCTGCTTCGTCAGGTGATCGCGGCCGACCCGCGCTATGCCCCCGCTTATGCGGAACTCGCCGAGTTGATCATGCTCGAATCCGACCATCCGACGTCCTACGGGTCCATCCCCTTCGCCGAGGCCCGGGCGGAAGCCGAGCCATTTGCGAGGAAAGCGGTGGAGCTCGATCCCAACCTGGGCGACGGCTACGCGGCGATCGGGTTCCTCTCGCTCAATCTCGACGGCAGCTCGGAGCCCTATTTGCGCAAGGCGGTCCAACTCAGCCCGCAGCGGCCCGAATTCCATCGCTGGCACGCCCAGACGCTCGAAGCGCTCGAACGCTATGACGAGGCGATCGCCGAGTTCAAACGCGCGGTCGACATCGATCCGCTATGGGGTCTCAATTACGATCATCTGATCGGAGCGCTGTTCCTCGTCGGCCGCGAAGCGGAAGCGCGAAGCTATGTCCGTCGTTTCCTGGATCTCAGCACGGACCAGCGGGCCAAGATGCTGCTCCTGCTTTCGCTCCAGAAGCTCGATCGCGACATGGCGGGCCAATACCGGACCGCGACGGCGCTCCAGCGCGCTTATCCCAACGAGCGCCAGATGCAGCTCAATCTTGCGGCGACGCTGTCGGTCCTGGGCGAAAATCGCGCGGCGACAAAACTGATGGGGTACGACCGGGTCGGAACCGCGGCGCTTGGCGGCGATTTCGATGACCTGGCGCAGCAAGCGCAGGCGATAGGACCCCAATTCTGGAGCCAGTCAGGCTACTGGAATGTCGCGTCCCTGCTCGTCGCCTCCGGCCATTCCGACACGCTCGTCCGCCTGTATGACGCTTCCAATCCGGCGAGTCTCAAGGGACGTGACCTGGACAAGATTGCGCTGCCGGAAACGATTATCGCCTTGCGGAAGGTGGGACGCGGCACCGAAGCGCAGCGGCTGCTCGACGCGTACCGGCAGCAGCTTCAACGGCTGCCTTCCAAGGGCGTTCTCGGCGACGAAAAGCAGTTCGGGACCGCGATCATCGCATCGCTGACCGGCGACAAGGAAACCGCGCTCCGGCTGCTGGGCGCCTGGGCCGGGCGGGAACCCTATCAACTCGTCCATATTCCGGCGATGGCGCTTCGATACGACCCGGTCTTCGCCTGGCTCGCGCCCGACCCGAGGTTCGCCCCGATCGAGGACCGGTTGCGCACCGCAATCAATGGCGCACGGGTCAAGGTTGGCCTCCGGCCGCTCAGCCGCGAGGCATGGAACAGCGATCCCCGCGCGCTTTTGACGAAGAATTGACGCTCGTTTCGCACGCAAGATGACGGTGCCGGCCTAGCCGGACGCATCGAAACCCTTGCGGAGTTTGCGTTCAATGCCTGCTTTCATCCGTCGCCTGACGACCGGCGCCTGCGCCGCCGTGCTCGCCTCGCCCGCCTTCGGCCAGACTCCCGGCGCCGGTGAGCTGTCCCCGCCACCGTCCACGCAAGGAAGCCGGACGACGGTCTACGACGCCGGTTACTTCGCCCAATATGCACCGCGTACCGCGCTCGATATCGTCCAGCGCATCCCGGGTTTCACGCTCGACCTCGGCAACAACCAGGCGGCGAACGGAGTGGACGTGCGCGGATTTGCCGGGACCGCGGGGAACGTCGTGCTGAACGGCGCTCGCCCGAGCTCGAAATCCGAAACGCTCGAGACGCTGCTGGCGCGCATTCCCGCGAGCCGGGTCAAGAAGGTCGAGGTCGGGCCCGGCGACCTTTACGGCGCCGATTATTCGAGCAAGACCCAGGTCGCGAACCTGTTCCTGTCCGCCGATCGCGGGATCGCCGGCAATGCAACGGTCAGCGCAGTCCGGCACTGGTTCGGCAAGATCGTCCCGACCGGCAGCGCGTCGGTCTTGCTGAGCCGTGGCCCGTCGACCTTCAACCTCTCGGGCGATCTCGGACGGACCGACTATTTCGAGGAAGGCTTCGACCGGGTTACCGATTTCGCGACCGGCGACCTCGTCGAGTTCAGGCGCAAGTTCAACAGTATCCATCCCCACGATCCCTATTTGTCGGGCAGTTGGGCGCTCGAAAATGCCGACGACCGCTCGCTTCACGTCAACGCGCGGTTCGCGCCCAGCACCTTCTTCCTGCGCCAGGACAATCACGTCACGCCAACTGATGATGACGAGCGCGACGACAATCTGGTCGAGGACTACAAGACCCGAGTGTTCGAGCTGGGCGGCGACGTTACGCGCCCGCTCGCCGGGGGAGCGGTCAAGCTGGTCGGCCTCGCCAACCGCCAGCACAAGGAAACGCGCGACACCTACCTGTTCCGAAGCGTCGGCGGCGCGGACGTGCTGGGCGGATCGGAGCAGCTGACCAAGTCGCAGCGCAACGAATCCATCGGCCGCTTGAGCTGGTCGCGGCAGAAGCTCCTCGGCTTCCGCTTCGAGGCCGGCGCCGAGGCCGCATGGAACACGCTCGATTACAACCTCGGCTTCTTCGACCTCAAGCCCGGCGGCGACCGGATCAGGAAAGACCTGCCGATCGAGAACGCCACCGTCCGCGAGGTGCGTGGTGAGTTCTACATCAACGCCGGTCGCCCGCTGGCGAAGAACCTGCGGATGGACGCGGCGCTCAACTATGAAATTTCGCGACTGAAGGTCCGCGGGGATGCGCTTGCGGATCGGTCGCTCAAGTTCCTCAAGCCCAGCATGACCCTGGACTGGCAGCCGGGCGGCGGCTGGCACGTCCAGGCGATTGCCCGCCGCACGGTCGCTCAGCTCGACTTCTTCGATTTCGTCAGCTCGGCCGAGCTTTCGGTGGGCCGGGTCAACGGCGGCAACGCCAATCTCGTGCCGCAGCGTGCGTGGGAAAACCGTCTGCTGATCGAACATCCCATCCTCGGCGAGGGCAAGGTCCGCCTGGAGCTGGCCTACGACGTCATCAGCAAGCTGCAGGACCGCATCCTCGTGTTCGACGACAAGAATGTGCCGTTCGACGCGCCGGGCAATCTCGGCACCGGCCGTTTGCAATACGCGGACCTCACCATCGATACCCCGCTCAACCGGTTGTGGAAGGGCCTGCGGGTCCGCGTTCACGGCCAGGTCCAGCGCACGCGGGTCGAGGACCCGATCTCGCACAAGCAGCGTGACTTCAGCGGCTTCTTTCCGCGCTGGCAGTGGGATGCCGACATCCGGCGCGATGCGGGGAAATTCGCTTATGGTCTGTCGCTCAACGATTATCGGCGCATCACCTTCTTCCGCACCGACGAGTTCGACACGAGCTTCAATACGCAGCCCTATGTGACGGCCTTCGCCGAATACCGGCCGACCGCGCGCAGCACCGTCACCCTCAACCTCAACGACATTTCCGACACGGGCGGCGACCGCGACCGCCTGATCTTCGTTCCGAACCGCTTGTCGCCCCAGCCGGCAATCGAGGATTACCGGCATCGCAACAGCCACGTGCGCGTCGGCCTGACATTCAAGCAAAGCTTTGGGGGTGGCGGCGCGTCCGCGCATTAGTCCCTTCGCCCCTTTGCAGCCGCAAAAGCGGTCCCTGTCGAACCGTCCGCCGATCCGTCGAAGGCGAATGGCCGTGATCGGTCCCGCCCCGTAACCCTTGAGCCCGGTGCCACCCCAGGGGACCGCTCAATGCCCAATACCGCCTATCTCGCGACGGTCGCCACCGTCGCCCTCTTTTCTGCGGCCTCCGCTTCGGCGCAGGCGCCCGTCCAAGCCGCTCCGGCGCCGGCTGATGCCCCTTCGCCGGCGTCGGGGACTGCAGGGCAGCGCACGACGACTTATGACGCTGCATTCTTCGCCCAATATGCGCCGCGTACCGCGCTGGACATCGCCCAGCGCGTGCCCGGCTTCACGCTCGACCTAGGCAACAGCCAGTCCGGGAACGGCCAGGACGTGCGGGGCTTTGCGGGAACGGCGGGGAATGTCGTCATCAACGGCTCGCGGCCGAGCACCAAGGCCGAAACGGTAGACACGACCCTGTCCCGCATTCCCGCCCAGCGCGTGATGCGCGTCGAAGTGGGCCCTGGCGATCTCTATGGCTCCGACTATGCGGGCAAGAGCCAGGTGCTCAACGTCGTGCTGTCGCAGGCGGCAGGGATCGACGCCAATGTCACCGCCGCCGCGAGGCGCTGGTCTACCGGCTACGTGAATACCGACATCCAGGGCTCTGCGCTGATCCGTCGCGGGCCTTCGACCCTCAACATCTCCGCCGGCACGGGCCGCAATCGCCAGCTCGAGGAAGGTACCGACAGCTTGGTCGACACCGCCAACGGCCAGCTGGTCGAGTACCGGCGAAAGCACAACAGCTATTTCAACAAGGACCCCTTCGTCGCCGGAAGCTGGGCGCTCGAGCGAGGCTCCGACAAGGCGATCCGGCTCAACGGCCGCTGGCAGCCGAGCAGCTTCGACCTGTTCCAGACCAACCGCGTCTTTCCGACCGGAAAGCCGGTGCACGACGATAATCTGATCCAGCGCTATCGCGATCCGGTGATCGAACTCGGCGGCGACGTCACGCGCCCGCTCGCCGAAGGGGCGATCAAGTTCGTCGCGCTCGCCACTCGGCGCAAGCGCACCGACCTCGACCAGTACATACGGCGCAACGGACTGCTCGAAGAAGGCGCCACGGTGAATGGCGGTTTCGAGCAGACCACCCGCGCGCAACGCAACGAAACCATCGGCCGGCTCAGCTGGACCCGGTCGAACTTGCTCGGAATGTCGTTCGAAGCGGGCGCCGAGGCGGCCTACAACACACTCGATGACCAGGTGGATCTGTTCGCCGTTGATGAGCACGGAGAGAAGGTGCGCGTCGACCTTCCCATCGCCAACGCGACCGTGAAGGAGAAGCGCGGCGAAATTTACGTCAATGTCGGCAAGAACCTGTCACCGGCGCTCCGCCTCGATGGCGGCATCAACTACGAATTCTCGAACCTCAAGGTCAGCGGCGACGCCGAGGCCGACCGGACCTTGAAGTTCCTCAAGCCGAACCTGACCCTCGACTGGAAGCCGGGCGGTGACTGGCACACGCAATTGTCGGTGCGGCGAACCGTCGCTCAGCTCAATTTCTACGATTTCATCAGTTTCGGAGACCTTTCGGCACAGCGCGTGACAGGCAGCAACGCCAATCTCGAGCCGCAGCGAGCCTGGGAGCTCCGCGCGACGGCGGAGCATCCCCTCTTCCGCGACGGCCTGTTCAAGCTCGACGTCGGCAGCGATCTCATCAGTAAGGTGCAGGACCAGATCCTGATCGTCGATGAGAAGGGCAACGTATTCAGTGGCCCCGGGAATCTCGGCAACGGCAAACGCTATTTCGCGAGCCTGACGCTCGACGCTCCGCTTGGCCAGTTGTGGAGCGGCCTGCGCGCCAAGTTCACCGGCACCTTGCAGCGAACGCGCGTCGACGACCCGATCAGCGGCCGGCCGAGGAACTTCAGCAATTTCTTTCCGGATTGGCAATGGGACCTCAGCCTGCGCCGCGACGCCGGCAAATTGTCCTACGGTTTCGAGCTGAACGACCGCGCGCCGTTCACATTCTTCCGCACCGACGAGTTCGACAAGAACTTCAACGGCGGGACCTATGGGACCGCGTTCGTCGAATATCGCCTGAACCCGAAGACCTCGCTGACGCTGGACCTGGACAATGCACTCGACACGACCGGCAATCGCGATCGGCTGCTGTTCATTCCTAACCGAGCCCAGCCCAAGCAGATCCTCGACGAATTCCGCGAACGCAATCGCCATGTGTCCGTGGGCGTGACGCTCAAGCAGAGCTTCGGCGGCGGGTCGGCCAAGGTCGCCGCGAAATAGCTGGCGGGGTGGCGAAGCGGGCGAAGCGCGGCTAATAGCGCCCGCGACTTCACACACAGCGGGGCATTTCACGTGGGCGAGCCTGCCATCCTTCCGTTCGACTGGGCGGATCCGTTCGATCTCAACCATCAGCTGACCGACGAGGAGCGGCTCGTCCGCGATACCGCGGAAGGATATGCGCAGGAAAAGCTCCAGCCGCGCGTGACCTCGGCCTATCTCGACGAGAATTTTGACCGCTCGATCCTGACCGAGATGGGCGAGCTCGGACTCCTCGGTGCGACCATTCCGCATGAATATGGCGGAGCCGGGTTGGGTTACGTCAGCTACGGCCTGATCGCCCGCGCGGTCGAGGCGGTCGACAGCGGCTACCGTTCCGCCATGTCCGTCCAGTCGAGCCTCGTGATGTATCCGATCTTCGCCTACGGCAGCGAGGAACAGCGACAGAAATATCTGCCGAAGCTCGCGAGCGGCGAATGGGTCGGCTGCTTCGGCCTGACCGAACCGGACTCGGGCTCCGATCCCGGAAGCATGCGGACCCGGGCGCAGAAGGTCCAGGGCGGCTACGTCCTCTCCGGGACCAAGATGTGGATCACCAATTCGCCGATCGCGGACGTCTTCGTGGTGTGGGCCAAGTCCGACGCGCATGACGGCAAGATCCGCGGGTTCGTGCTCGACAAGGGCGCGAAGGGCCTCAGCGCCCCGAAGATCAAGGAGAAGCTCTCGCTCCGCGCGTCGATCACCGGCGAAGTGGTCATGGACGGCGTCGAGGTGGGTGAAGACGCGCTGCTGCCCAACGTCGAGGGCCTCAAGGGCCCGTTCGGCTGCCTCAACCGCGCGCGCTACGGCATTGCCTGGGGATCGATGGGCGCGGCCGAATCCTGTTATCGCGCCGCCCGCCAATATACCCTCGACCGCAAGCAATTCGGTCGCCCCCTCGCCTCGAACCAGCTGGTCCAGCTGAAGCTCGCCAACATGGCGACGGAGATTACGCTCGGCCTTCAGGCGGCGCTGCGCGTCGGTCGCCGGCTCGAAGCAGGCGAGCTCGTCCCCGAGACGATCAGCCTCATCAAGCGCAACAACTGCGGCAAGGCGCTCGATATCGCGCGCATCGCCCGCGACATGCACGGCGGCAACGGCATCAGCGCGGAATTCCAGGTCATGCGCCACTCCGCGAACCTCGAGACGGTCAACACCTACGAGGGCACCCACGACGTCCACGCCCTGATCATGGGCCGCGCCATCACGGGGCTCAGCGCTTTCTAGCGAACCGCGCGAAACCCCCTTATGCTCCCCTGACTGAACTACGGGGGCTTGTGAAATGATCGGTTGGATAATCCTGGGCGTCGTCGTCCTGCTGCTGTTGATGGCGATTGGGCTGTACAACCGCCTCGTCCGGCTTCGTGCGCTGGTGAAGGAAGGCTTCAGTGGCATCACGGTTCAGCTGCGCCGCCGCGCCGACCTCATCCCCAACCTCGTCGAGACCGTGCAAGGCTATGCGACGCACGAGCGCGAGGTGTTCGAGCAGGTGACCAAGGCCCGCGCGGCGAGCGTCAGCGCCGGCGGCGTCGAGGCCACCGCGCAGGCCGACGCGCAGATGACCGGTCTGCTCGGCCGCCTGTTCGCCGTCGCGGAGGCCTATCCGGACCTCAAGGCCAACCAGAATTTCCTCCAGCTTCAAGACCAGCTGTCGTCGATCGAAGGCGAGCTTCAGGGCGCGCGGCGCTATTACAACGCCACGGTCCGCGACCTCAATTCGAGCATCCAGAGCTTCCCCGCCGTGCTCGTCGCCGGCCCGCTCGGGTTCAAGGAAGAGCCGTTCTACCAGGACGACGATCCCAGCATCCAGTCCGCCCCCAAGGTATCCTTCGCCCAGCCCGCGGCCTGAGCATGGTTCGCATCCTGCGGGCACTGCCCGCGCTGCTTTTCCTGGTTGCGGCTCCCGGCCACGCGGATGAGCGGATCCGCCGCTTCTACAGCGATGTGCAGATCCAGAAGGATGCATCGCTCGAGGTCACCGAGACGCTCGACGTCGCCGTCGAGAATATCGTGATCGACCACGGCATCTTCCGCGACTTCCCGACCCGCTACCGGCGGCCGGACGGCGGCGCGATGCGCGTCGGCTTCACGTTCGAAGGCGCCACCCTTGATGGCCTGCCGGTGCCCGCGAAGGCCTCGTCCTACGAGAATGGCGTGCGAATCAAGATCGGTGACCCGGACCGGACCATCCCCGCCGGCGATCACAGCTTCGTCATCCATTATCGGACGACGCGCCAGATCGGCCGCTTTGACGACTATGACGAGCTCTACTGGAACGCCACCGGCAACGGTTGGCGCTTTCCGATCGACCTTGCCCAGGCCCGCATCCGCCTGCCCGCCGCCGTGTCGTTCGGGAAGCGCGCTTTCTACACTGGCTCGCAAGGCTCCACGGCGACCAACGCCGAAGTGATCGAAGAGCATCCGGGCGATATCCTCGTCGGGACCACTCAGCCGCTGGGGCCCGGTGAAGGGCTGACGGTCGCGGTTGCTTTCCCGAAGACTGTCGTCGGAGAGCCGGGCGCAGGTAGCCGGCTCGGCTGGTGGCTGGCGGATTATGCGCCGCCCGTGCTCGGCTTCCTCGTCCTGCTCGGCCTGTGCGCTTTCTATTATGTCGCCTGGCTGCGCGCCGGCCGCGACCCGCGCGCGGGGACTGTCGTTCCGATCTTCTCGCCGCCCGACGACCTGACGCCCGCCGCGATGCGCTACGTCACCGAGATGAGCGCCGACAACCGCACCTTCGCCGCGGCCCTCGTCGATATGGGCGTTCGCGGCCACGTCCGCATGGTCGAGGAGGATGAAGGCTGGTTCTCGTCGAAGAAGACCCGGATCGAGCGGCTCGACGCCGCGTCGGAGCTTCCGGACGAGGAAAAGGCGGCGCTCGACGAGCTCTGCCTGCCCAACGAGTCGATCGTGATGGAGCAGAAGAATCACGAGAATTTCTCTTCCGCGAAGAACAGCTTGTCGGAAATTCTGAAGGTTCGCTACGAAGGCAAGTTGTTCAAGCGCAACTACGGCTGGGCCGGTGCGGGACTGCTGCTGTTCGCTGCCGGACTGTGGCTGACGGCGGCGTCGGTCGTTGCGGCGACAGGTGGAGCAGATGTTGTTCGCGTCGGGGTCATTCTCGGCGGGCTGCTGGCGATCGCCTTGTTCTGGCTGGCGTTTCACGATTCGGCGGTTGGGAAGTGCCTTCTGTCCCTGCTCAGTTTTGGCGGTCTGGCGGTCGCGACGCTCCTGGGGCTGCCGATTCTGGGCGAAGCGCTGAACACCGGCTGGTGGCTGCCGCTCGCGCTTCCCGCGCTTGCCGCGCCGATCGTCGTCTCGGCCTTCTGGTGGATTTCGGCCCCGACGGCCGAAGGAAGGACGGTCCTCGACCATATCGCCGGGTTCAAGCAGTACCTCTCGATTACCGAGACCGAGCGGCTCGACCGCATGACTCCGCCCAAGGACACTCCGGAAGTTTTCGAGAAATACCTGCCCTATGCCATCGCTCTCGGAGTCGAGAACCGATGGGCCGCGCGCTTCGCGAGCGTGCTCGCGGCCGCGGCGGCCCAGGGGCAGCAGGGCTTCCTTTGGTATTCGGGGAGCCACAATCCGTGGGACAATCCCACCTCCTTCACCCACGACGTCGGCGCGTCACTCGCGAACACGATCAGCTCGGCCTCGACCGCGCCGGGCTCATCGAGCGGCTCGGGCGGCGGCGGCTTTTCGGGTGGTGGAGGCGGTGGAGGAGGCGGCGGCGGCTGGTAAGACTCAGGCCGGCCGCAGCCAGATCGTCTGGGCTTCGTCGCGATAGGTACCGTCGGGCTGGCGAACGAAGCCGAGCTTCTCGGCAAGCTTCATCGACGGATCATTGCCGGGCGAGATGAGCGCCCAGACCGGCTGCTTGCCGAAATTCTGCTCAAACCAGGCCAGCATCGCTTCGCACGCTTCCCTGGCATAACCCTGGCCGTGCGCCTCCCGCGCCAGGATCCACCCCATCTCCACCTCCCCGGCGATCGAAGGCTGGCATTCGCGCAGGAAATCGAACAGGCCGC
>Ga0207705_10003338_pt1 | contig 12195 bp, 7 predicted proteins | sample KBSC13metaG_FD_184314 | JGI IMG/M metagenome (GOLD analysis project Ga0207705, IMG submission 184314) | Corn rhizosphere microbial communities from Kellogg Biological Station, Michigan, USA - KBS C1-3 metaG (SPAdes) (version 2) | ecosystem: Host-associated > Plants > Roots > Rhizosphere > Soil ...
TTTCGTCGGGGTGCCGACGATGAGCCTCGAGCTGATGAATCACCCCGACCGTCATCAATATGACCTGTCGTCGTTGAAGGACATCACGGCGGGCGGCGCGCCGCGGCCGATCAGCCACGTCGAGCGGCTCAAGGAAGAGTTCCCGAACGCCCAGCCCGCGCTCGGCTACGGCCTCACCGAAACCAATGCGACCGGCTGTGCCAATTTCTGGAGCAGCTATGCCGCGAAGCCCGCCTCGACCGGCCGCGCCCAGAAACCGCTGATCGAAGTGAAGATCCTCGGCGCGAACGATGCCGTGCTGGGGCCAGGCGAAGTCGGCGAGATTGGCATCCGTACAGCAGCCAACATCAAGGGCTATTACCGCAATCCTGTCGCAACGCGCGCAACGATCACTAACGACGGCACGGTGCGCACCGGCGACATGGGATATCTCGACGAGGACGGCTATCTGTTCATCGTCGACCGCAAGAAGGAAATCATTATCCGCGGCGGCGAGAACATCTCGATGGCCGAGGTGGAGGCCGAATTTTACGCCTGCCCCGCGGTTGCCGAGGTGTCCGTGATTGCCGCGCCCGACGAGCGGCTCGGGGAGGTGCCCGTGGCGATCGTCTACATCAAGGATGGGCAGCAGTTGACGGAGGGCGAGCTTCGCGCCTTTGTCGACGGGCGGCTGGCGAAGTTCAAGATTCCCGAGCAGATCATCTTTGCAAATGAACCCTTGCCGCGGCTCGGCACGGGCAAGATCGACCGCCGCGCATTGAAGGCCCAGTACGGCCATTGAACCTTGATCGCCGGACGGTCCTGATCGGTGGCGGCGCGGGCATCGGCCTGATCGTCGCTTATTCGCTGTGGCTGCGCCACCTTTCGAGCGAACTGGTGGCCGCGCGTGGCGAAGAAACGTTCGGCAATTTCATCAAGATCGCGCGCGACGGACGAATCACGGTCGCCGTGCCCCAGGTGGAGACCGGACAGGGCATCTGGACCGGCCTGTCGCAAGTGGTCGCGGACGAGCTGGGCGCGGCATGGGAAGCGATCGCGGTCGAGCCCGCACCGCTGGCCGGTGCGTACGCCAACCCGCTCGCTGACGAACAACAGTGGCCCGATCATATCCGGATCACCGCCAGCTCGACATCCATCCGCGCCTTCGAGCAGCCCATGCGTGAGGCGGCGGCAATCGCCCGCTCGATGATCGTCGGTGCGGCTGCCGACCGCTGGAACGTCGACCCGGCGCAATGCGAGACTGCCGACGGGTTCGTAATCAACGGCGGTCGGACACTCACCTTCGGCGAGCTGGCGGAGGAAGCGGCGGACCGGCGCGCGCCGGACTCCGCACCCTTGCGCCAGACGGCCAAGCCAAGGCTGATGGGTCAGCCGCTGCAGCGGCTCGATGGCCCGGCCAAAGCGGATGGAAGCTGGCGCTTCGCCGCCGACGTGCGTCATGCCAACATGCTGTTTGCGGCGACACGGATTGCTCCTCCGAGCGGGCGCCTGAGCGGCTTCGATCGGGCGGCGATCGGCAGGATGCCGGGCGTGCGACACGTCAATGCCAACGATGGCTGGCTGGCAGTGGTCGCCGACAATTGGTGGGCGGCGGAGCAGGCACTGCGCGCCGCCAACGCCCGCTTTTCCGGCGTGAGCAGCGCACCCGATCTGCGGCCGCTGTTCGACAAGGCATTGGCCGATGGATCGGTGGAGGAGTGGTTCACCCAAGGCGACTACGATGGAGCGGTGCGCGGGTCGCGCCCGCTCGCCGCGACTTACTATGTGGCGCCGTCGCAGCATCTGGGCATCGAACCGGTTTCCGCGACCGCGAGAATTGTTGGGGGGAAGGTCGAGTTATGGGCGCCGGCCCAAGCGCCTGGCTTCGGAGCGACCGAGGCAACGCTGTACCCCATGCCGCCCGGCGAGCCGGCGGGCCGCGCGATGGAGGCGGATGCGGCACCGATCGCCATCGCGCTGGCCAGAGCCGTCGGGCGCCCGGTACAGGTGACGCTGTCGCAATCCGCGAGCCAGAATAGCGACACGCTGTCACCCGGCGCGCTCGCGCGACTGACGGCGCTGCCTGGCGCCGGCGGGATTACCAATGCCTGGGCGATGAGGGTGGCGACGGCGGACGGCCTCGGCGCGTCGCTCGCGCGGCTGGCGGAGAAAGACCTGCCGGCGAAGCTCGGCCGGACGGCGCTGGATGGATCGGTGCCGCCGTATTCGTTTCCGAACATCCGCATCGACGCCATCCGCGCGCCGTTGCCCGTGCGCTGCGGCTATCTGCGCGGTTCGCCGCAACGCGAATTCACCTTCTTCACCGAAAGCTTCATCGACGAGCTGGCGCGCGCCGCGGGGCTGGAGCCGCTGTCCTTCCGAATGGCGATGCTAGGGGGCAACGGGCGGCTGGCGCGGTGCTTGCAGTCGGCGGCGGGCCTAGCGCAGTGGGACGGCGGCGGCGCTGGCAGCAGCATGGGCCTCGCCGGCGCCTCGGCATTCGGATCGCACATCGGCCTCGTCGCGGTTGCGAGCGTCGGGTCCGACCAAAAAATCCAGGTGCACAAATTGTTCGCCGCCGTCGATTGCGGTCGCGTCGTCAATCGCGGCCTCGTCCTCCAGCAGATCGAGGCTGGCCTGATCTGGGCAATGGCGCAGGCGACCGTCGCCACGCCCGAGTTCGTTGCCGGCGCGCCGCGCGCACGGTCTTTGGGCGCGCTTGACCTGCCGCGCCTCGGCAACGCACCGGAAATCATGGTCGACATTCTCCCCAGCCCGGATGCTCCCGGCGGAGTCAGCGGGCTCGGCACCTTGCCGCTCGCCCCCGCCGTCGCCAACGCGATTCACGCGGGCACGGGGCGACGCCTCCGCGCTTTGCCCTTCGATCTCGCCGCGGCATGAGCAGGCCTGCCGACCATCCTGCCGTGCCGGCGGAAAAGATCGGCGTGTTGCTGATCAATCTCGGCACGCCCGACGCACCGCATGCGCGCGCCGTCCGCAAATATCTGGCGGAATTTCTGAGTGATCCGCGCGTCATCGAGATTCCGCCCCTGGCGTGGAAGCCGATCCTCCACGGCATCATCCTGCGCACGCGCCCGCGAAAGTCGGCACAAGCCTACAACCAGATCTGGACCAACGAAGGGTCGCCGCTGCGGGTGATCGCCCAGCGCCAGGCCGAGAAGCTGCGCACGGCGATGCCCGACGTCAGCGTTCATTACGCGATGCGCTACGGAAGCCCGGGCATTGCGGCGGCGATCCACAATATGTTCCGCGAAGGTTGCACGCGCATCCTCGCCGCGCCCCTCTACCCGCAATATTGCGCGGCCACGACGGCAACGGCAAACGACGCGGTGTTCGCCGCGATGGCCGCGATGCGCTGGCAACCTGCATTGCGAACGCTGCCGCCTTATTATGACGACCCGCTGTACATCGACGCGTTGGCTGCCAGCCTGAAGCGGCAATTGGCTGCACTGGACTTTACGCCGGACCGGCTGCTGCTGAGTTTCCATGGCATGCCCGCGCGCACGCTGGAGCTGGGCGATCCCTATCATTGTCATTGCCAGAAGACCGCACGGCTGGTGGGCGAGAAGATAGCCCTCGAGGTGGATGTGGCGTTCCAGTCGAAGTTCGGCCGCGCCAGGTGGCTGGAGCCCGCGACCGACGCCACGCTTGCCGCCTATCCCGGACTGGGCGTGACAAGCCTGGCCATCGCGGCGCCGGGCTTTTCCGCCGATTGCATCGAGACGCTCGAGGAGCTTGGCATTCGTGGCCGCGAAACCTTCTTGCATGCGGGCGGCGAGCAGTTCGCCTTGCTCGATTGCCTCAACGATTCGATCGAAGGCATGGACATGCTGACCGGGTTGATCGGCCGCGAACTTGCAGGCTGGCACCCGCAGTCATAAGCCTTCTCTTGGAGAGACAGGGAGAGAGTCTATGGCACGAGTGGCGATCGTCACCGGCGGGACGCGCGGCATCGGCGAGGCGATCAGCGTCGCGCTGAAAGACATGGGCATGCAGGTCGCCGCTAATTACGCGGGCAACGAGGAGCGCGCTCGCGCATTCACCGACCGCACCGGAATTCCGGCCTACAAGTGGGACGTGTCGGACTTCGAGGCCTGCCAGGAGGGCGTGCGCAAGGTCGAGGCCGACCTTGGTCCCGCTGATGTGCTGGTCAACAACGCCGGCATCACTCGCGACACGACGATGAAGCGGATGGACCACCAGAAATGGCAGGACGTCATCGACACCAATCTCGGCGGTTGCTTCAACATGGCCAAGGCGGTCTTCGAAGGCATGCAGGGCCGCGGCTACGGCCGGATCGTCAACATCGGCTCGATCAACGGTCAGGCCGGCCAGTACGGTCAGGTCAATTATGCCGCCGCCAAGTCGGGCATCCACGGCTTCACCAAGGCGCTGGCGCAGGAGGGCGCGCGCAACGGCGTCACCGTCAACGCGATCGCGCCGGGCTACATCGACACGGACATGGTCGCCGCGGTGCCCGAGGAAGTGCTGGGTAAGATTATCGCCAAGATCCCCGTCGGGCGGCTCGGCAAGGCCGAGGAGATCGCGCGCGCGGTCGCCTTCCTGGTCGATGAGAATGGCGGTTTCATCACCGGCTCGACGCTGTCGATCAACGGCGGCCAGCATATGTATTGATGGAGCCACCAAGCGCAGCGGAGCCGCGCGAAGAGATGGCGACATCCGGACGGCGGAGCGCGCAGCGAGCCCGACCGACGTCACGGGATTCACTTCCGTGACGGCCCCACGGGCCTACGCGCCCCCAAAGAAGCGTTCCGTCCTGATCGCCGGCCACCAAACGTCGATCAGTTTGGAGCCCATGTTCTGGGCCGCGCTGGAGGCGGCCGCGCGCGACCGCGGCTGTCCGCTGAATGCGCTGGTGGCGGAGATCGATGTCGCGCGGCTCGATGCGAAGCCGACGCCCAACCTCACCTCGGCGATCAGGCAGTGGCTGTTTGCGCGCTGCGGAGAACCGCGTTCGTGAAGGCCGTCGCACCACCCGGCGCGTCGTCCAGAAACAGCGAAGGTTCGATCAGTTCAAGCTCCATGACGAGCAACGCTCCATCGTCGTTCGGAACCATGTCCACGCGAGCATAGGTCGCGTGGGCCGGCGCGCAGGCCAGCGCGGCCCGTGCCAACTCCACGCCGCCTGGCGGTGCCGCCGAGGGCAGGGTCACGCCGCCAAGGTGCGGCTGGACGCGGAAGTCGCCGCTCTTGGGACGCTTGACCACCGCATGGCTGTATTCTCCGTCGAACAGCATCAGCGAAAATTCGCCCGTGCGCGCGATCTCCTCGATCAGCGGCTGGACGATCATCGACTGGCCGCGGCTGTCCTCGGGCAGATCGTCGAGCGGACCGAGGCGATGGGTGCCCGTGGCACTGGCGGAGACCGGCGGCTTAATCACCAGCCACTCGCTGTCGAAGCGGCGCCGCGCTTCCTCCAGATCGGCATCGCCGCAGGCTTCTACCGCCAGCGTCGGAACCGTCGGCACCCCGTGATCGGCAAGCTCGGCCAGATAGGCCTTGTCGCTGTTCCAGCGCAGCAGCGCGGGCGGGTTGATCATCGGCCAGCGCTCGGCCTCGGCGCGGTCGAGCAGTGCGAGCCAGCGCGGATAATCGAGGTGATAACCCCAGGCCACCAGCGGCATGACCAGCTCGAAACCGGCCGGCCCATCGAACTCCGTCCACGGCATTGGCACGACCGAGCAGCCGCCACGCTCCAGCGCTTCCGCCTCAATGTCGTAGGACCAGGCCCATTCCTCCTCATATTCCCGGTCGGGGACGAGGACGGCGATGCGCATCAGCGGCCCAGCAAAATCCGCGCCTGCCCGGCGATCTGCGCCAGCATCGGCGCGCTGACATTGCCTTCCGCCCGCGCGCGGTCGATCAGCTTGCGGAACTGGTCGATGCGCGGCTGCTGCTCGATGATCCATTCGTCGACGCCCGCGGCGATATTCTTGCCGCGGCATCGCGACAAAAACTCGATCCGCAATTGCTCGAAGTCGCGGGCCAGGCCGGCGGTCAGCAGGCGCTCCCACTGGTCGGCGGGGACGAAGCGCGCAACTTGCTGCTGCGCCCAATCGAGACCGAGAGCCTCACCCAGACGCGTATAGGCGCCGGTGACCTCGAGCTCGTCGAGCTTGTGCTCACTGGCCAGCGCGGCGATCCCGAACACCCCGTCAAGCTCGTACAGCCGGACCAGCAGGCGGACGATGTCGTCGCTGGCGCCGAGCGCGATCAGCCGGTCACGGCGGGCGGCCGCTTCGTTGCGGACCTCGGCCCGGATCAGCTTGGTCGCTGCCTGCGAGATTTTGCGCACGCCGGGTTCGAGCAGTGCGCACATGCCCGCGACGCTGGTCTCCCCGCTGGCGGCGCGGATGGCGTCGGCGATATGCGAACGAACGCTGGCCGCGGCGATCGAGAACAGCTCGATCCGCACCGTCTCGGGCAGCGCGTCCTCCTCGATCTCGCTCCACAATTTATCGAGGTCGAGCAGGCGCTCGGTCACCAGGAAAGCCGCTACCACCTGATGCAGCGATGCGCCTTCTTCCTCGATCAGGTCGAACGCGACGCCCGGCCCGAGCCGATTGACCAGCCGATTGGCGACCTTCGTACCCAGAATGTCGTGGCGCAGGCGGTGCGCGCGGATGGCATCGGCATGCGTCTTGCGCATGGCTTTCGGGAACGCGTCGAACAATTGCGGACCGACCAGCGGATCGTCTGCCAGCTTCAGCTGCTCCGCCGCGTCCTGCAGCACCAGCTTGGACACCGACAACACGACCGCCAGCTCAGGACGCGTGAGGCCGCGATTGTCCTGGCCGCGCCGCAGCAATTCGTCGCTCGATCCCAGACCTTCGACCTTGCGGTCGAGCCGGCCGGTCGTCTCGAGCATTTCGATGGTGCGGACCTGGCCGGGCAGCGCCTGCGCACCGCCAGCTTCGGCGATCGACAGCGCGAGGCTCTGCAGTCGGTTATCTTCGAGCACGATGTCGGCGACGTCGTCGGTCATTTTTACGAGCAGGTTGTTGCGCTTCTCGAAACTGAGGCGGCCCTCGTTCATCTCCCGGTTGAGCGGGATCTTGATGTTCACCTCATTGTCCGAGCAATCGACGCCGGCACTATTGTCGATGAAGTCGGTATTGATGCGGCCGCCAAGCTGCGCGAACTCGATTCGCGCAGCCTGCGTAATGCCGAGGTTGGCGCCCTCGCCGATGACCTTGGCGCGGACTTCGTTGGCGCTCGCGCGCAACGCGTCGTTGGAGGGATCGCCGACATCGGACTGATTCTGCGCCGAGGACTTGAGGTAGGTGCCGATACCGCCGAACCACAACAAGTCCACGGGCGCCTTCAGAATAGCGTTGATCAGGCTGGCGGGGTCGAGAGCCTTGTCCTCGATACCGAGGACCGCGCGGATTTCGGCGCTGAGCGGGATGGACTTCTCGGTACGCGGGAAGACGCCGCCACCCTTGCTGATCAGCTTCTTGTCGTAATCGTCCCAGCTCGACCGCGGCAGGTTGAACATGCGCTCGCGCTCGGCCCAGCTTTTGGCCGGATCGGGATTGGGGTCTATAAAGATGTGGCGGTGATCGAACGCCGCGACCAGCTTTATCGACTTCGACAACAGCATGCCGTTGCCGAACACGTCGCCCGACATGTCGCCACAACCCGCGACCGTCACTTCGTCGGACTGGACGTCGATGCCCATCTCCAGGAAATGACGCTGGACGGAAATCCATGCGCCCCTCGCGGTGATTCCCATCGCCTTATGGTCGTAACCGTAAGACCCGCCGCTGGCGAACGCGTCGCCAAGCCAGAAATCGCGTGACTGGGCGATGCCGTTGGCAACATCGGAGAAGGTCGCGGTGCCCTTGTCGGCGGCGACCACGAAATAAGGATCGTCACCGTCGCGAACGACGACCATGTCGGGGTGGACGACCTTGTCGTTGACGAGGTTGTCGGTGATCGACAGCAGCGAGCGAATGAAGATCCGATAGCTTTCGGTTCCTTCCGCCAGCCACGCATCGCGGTTGGTCATCGGCGGCAGCTGTTTGGCATAGAAGCCGCCCTTCGCGCCGGTCGGCACGATTACCGCATTCTTCACGACCTGCGCCTTAAGCAGACCCAGGATTTCGGTGCGGAAGTCGTCGCGCCGATCGGACCAGCGGAGGCCGCCGCGGGCGACCGGGCCGCCGCGCAGGTGGATGCCCTCGACCCGAGGCGAATAGACCCAGATTTCGCGCCACGGCACGGGCCGGGGAAGGCCGGGGACCATCGCGCTGTTGATCTTGAACGCCAGCGCTTCCGCAGCCGCCGGCGCGAAGGCGTTGGTGCGCAGGATCGCTTCGACCACCGAGCGCAAGCGCCGGAGGATACGATCGTCATCGATCGACCGGACCAGCGTCAGGGCGCGGTCCATCTGCTCGGTAAAACCGACAACCTGATCGTCGCGCTTTTTGGCCGACGGGTCGTGCGCGGCGACGAACATCCCGATCAGCGCCTGCGTCGCCTTGGGTGCGCGGCGGAGCGCATCGACGACGGTGACGAGGCCAAAGCTGCTGCCGGTCTGGCGCAAATAACGGAACCAGGCGCGCAGCCAGACGACCGGCTGTGTGTCGAGTCCGGCATAAAGCACGAGCTGATTGAATTCGTCATTTTCGGCCGCGCCGCACAGCACATTGGCAATGGCGCTTTCGATCTCGCCGATGCGGCTCATGATCGAATCGAGATCGGCCTCGGCGCCGACTTCGACCCGGAAATCGTGGATGTAGCCGTTGTTTCCGGAAAGCGCGGTGGGGAATTCCTCGAGGACGCGGAAACCGAAGTTCTCGAGCACCGGCACCACTTCCGACAAGGGGATCAGGCCGCCGCGGCGGTAGGTCTTGAGCCGCAATTGCCCGGCGGCGTCATGTTCGACGCGGTAGATCCGGACCCCGCGATCATTCTCATCGGTCAACTGGCACAGCCGCAGGATGTCGGCCGCGCCCTCTTCTGGGGCGGTGCGCGCGCGATAGCCGTCAGGGAAGCTGTTAATGTAGGTCAGGGCGAGGCGTGTCGCCCGCGGCGCACCGGCGGCGTTGATGAGCTCTGCCTCGACCGCCGGCGCCCAGCCGCGAACCATCTCGACCACCGCCGCATCGAGCTCCGCCGTGTCCGGCCCCGGGCTCTTCTCGTCGATATATTGGGTGTAGCGGATGAGCGCGAGGTCGGCGTCGCCGAGCTCGACCGACCAGCTGGTGATCTCCCGCCCGATCTCGCTTTCGAGCAGCATCGCGATTGCCACGCGGCGCGCGGTGCTCAGCTCCTCGCGCGGCAGCCACACGAAGGTGAACAGCTGACCGCGGAGGATCGAGCGCACCTGCATCAGCGCGGGCCGCGGCCGATCCGCCAGCGACATGGCCATCAGCACCAGCTCGCGCAGTTCCTCATAATCGATGGCGATGACGAGATCGCGCGGCAGCGAGGCGACGGCGTGCCGTAGCGCCTTGCCCGAGTGACCCTTGGGGTCGAACCCGAAATCCTTGTCGAGTTGCTTCAGTCGCGCGCGCAGCACCGGCACCTCTTCGGGCGGAACGCGCAACGCTTCGCTGGTCCACAGGCCGGCGTGAACCCCGATGCCGGTGACATTGTCGCCAGCTCGGATCGGCACCACGACCAGGTCGAGCGGGACCCGGCGGTGAACCGTCGACTTGCGCTCGCCCTTGGCCATGAGCGGCACTTCGCCGCCCTTTTCCAGATACCGCATGGCGCCGAGCGCGCCGCCCTTGTCGGTGGGAGCACCCGGAACGCTGAAGATGCCGAGTGCCTCGCCAGGCGTCTCGTACGGCTTTTCCACCTGGTAGCCGAGCAGGGTCATCGCCCCGTCGGCGAACCAGTTGAGGAGCGCGGCACCCTCCGCATCCTCGATCGACGCCGCGTCCTCGCGCATTCTGCGCTGCAGCGATTCCCAGTCGCGAACCGCGAGGCGAACGTCGTCAAGCACGCGCCGAAGATCGCTCTCCAGCTCGCGGCGGCCGCGCGCATCGGCGCGGTCCAGCTCGATGTACATCAGGGATTCGCGGCGATTCTTGTCGCCACACAGCTTCTCGACGCCTTCGAGCGATCCCTTCGCGTCCCGCGTCACGCAGACGACCGGGTGAAGCAGGCGATGGATCGTCAGCTGCCGCTGCGCGATGGCGTTGGCCACCGAATCCACCAGGAACGGCATGTCGTCGTTGGCGACGCCGATGCGCATCCGGCGATTGCCGGCCTCGCCGCCAATGGATTCGATCTTGAGCGCGAGCTCGCCGCGCTTGCGGGTGGCCACGACCTGGCTAAGGAATTCGGCGGCGTCGCGTTCCGCGTCGCGGGTCAGTCCCTGCGTTTCGCCGGGCAGCGCATTGCCGGTCAGCGCCTTTCTGATTGACTCGACCAGGGGCGGGTCCAGGCGCGTATCAGCAGTCATGGAAATTATCTGCTCCGAAGGATCAAAGGGGGCGCCGCGGCCTATAGACCCGCCCCTCGCAGGGGGACAACCCTGTGTCCCGCCCGATGCCCCGGATTAAGCGGCGCGGCGGATCGCGCGTTCGACCAGCGCTTCGTCGTCCACGATGGCCACCGGCTCGTGCGTGCCGTCGGCGGCGCGGCGGGTAATGACCACGGCAAATTCCTCCGTGCGCGGCAGATCGGCCAGCGAGATCGGCGGGGCTTTGCGCAGCGCGGCGCGAGCAGCATCGGTCTTCGTATCCGGCTTGGCGGCCGGCCGGCGCGCATCGCGTTCCGCCGCGACCAGGGCCTTGAGGCCGCCCGGCTGTTTCTCGATGAAATCCTGGAAACCGCCCGACTGGACGTCCTGCCGCTTGCCGAACGACAGGGCCGCGGCAAATTCGGTCAGCCGCGCCTTGTCATAGTCGATGCCGAAGACGAGCTTCACGATCGGTGTCATGGGTGCCCGGGCCTGCGCCTTGACGCCCGAATCCTCGAGCAGCTCGGCATAATCTTCCGCATTGTCGTGAGCCGCGAGCGCGAAATCATAAGCCAGCGACAGCGCCTTGTAGAGCGCGCTGCGGGTACGGCCCTCGCCGACTTTGACTGATTCCGCCGTTTCCCGCGCGGCCCACAAGCGGTCGGCAAGGCCGGCATCGGCCTCGAGCGCAATTTCGGGCAGCGCGACATCGTCGGCTTCGCCACCGTGCAACGGCCCGTCCTGCCAGGCAAAGTGAACCGGCGGTTCGGACGTGTCGGACGCGTCGGCTGACGGCACCGGAACGAGCACTTCCGTCAGCTCAAGCGCCTCATCCTCGATTTCAAGCTCCGGAGCCGCGATCGATGGCGCCGCAACCGACATTGCAAGCTCCGCCTCGGCGGTCTTCCAGTTGATCACGCCGTAGATGAAATCGATCTGCTCGCCGTCCGACGAGAAGGGCATCAGGATGCCGCGGTAACAAAGCGTCTCGCCGCGCGGATTGTCGAACTCCGCCTCGAACCCGACCGGCGCGCGATTGGCGATGATCTGCATGTAATGATCGGTCAGGCGCGACAGCAGCGAGCGGCTCGGCACATCCGCGATCGTGCGCGTGTCGTCGCTCATCCCGCATTCTTCGCGGATGGCGGCGCCGACATAGGGCAGCGCCGGGTTGTCGCGGCCACAGGTGAAGTCGAGCAGAACGCTGTTGGCGGCGAAATCCTGCACCTCGCCGGGCTCCAGATCCTCGATCGACGGAAAGTCCCGCGTGCCGAGCAGCGAGGCCCAATAATTGTAGGCGCGCACGTGCATGCGCCGCTCGTCGGTACCGATCGCCGCGGCAACGTCGGCGGCTGCCGAATTCGCCTCGCTCGGCGTTCCGGTGTCGAAGTCGTCCGGATGCTCGCGGTAACTGTCCATCTACGCTGGCCCCACTTCCCCCTTGTTCGGGCGGAATGTGGCGGAGCGGCATTACCAAAGCGTTAAGCATAACCGGTAAGCGCCTGGCGGCTTGCAGCATCGGCAAGGCGCTGATAGGGGGCGCCGTCTTCCGACAGGCAAGCCGCTTTAGCTCAGCCGGTAGAGCACATCATTCGTAATGATGGGGTCAGGTGTTCGAGTCACCTAAGCGGCACCACCTGCACAACCCGTTCCGATATCGCGATCGCCGCGGCTAGTGCCGCTTCGCGATTTTCAGCCCGTCTTCCCTGGCGCGCTGCTTGACCGATTCCTCGCTGCGCGTAAGCGCCTTGGCGATG
>Ga0207705_10003341_pt1 | contig 12192 bp, 7 predicted proteins | sample KBSC13metaG_FD_184314 | JGI IMG/M metagenome (GOLD analysis project Ga0207705, IMG submission 184314) | Corn rhizosphere microbial communities from Kellogg Biological Station, Michigan, USA - KBS C1-3 metaG (SPAdes) (version 2) | ecosystem: Host-associated > Plants > Roots > Rhizosphere > Soil ...
CCGCCTGGATCTGGTCGCGGCGGCGGCGCACAGCCGCACCCAGATCCAGGCGGCGGTGGCCGCGGCGGCCGCGCGCTTCCATGAACTGCAAGCGGCGGCGGCATCCCATCGCCACTCGCAGTTTCAGGAGGTCGCCGCGACGGCGGCGGCGCATTTCCGCACCTTGCTCATTGCCGCGGCGGCTGCCCAGCACTCCCGCCAGCAGGAAGTCGCGGCCACAGCGGCGCACCATTTCATGACAATGCAGATGGTCGCAGCCGCCGCGCATCACGCACAGATTCAGGCCATGGCCGCGACGGCCCGGCACCATTTCATTTCCCTGGCCATCGTGGCGGCGGCCCAGCACCATTCGCAGCAGCAGGTCGCGGCCTACGCCGCCGCCGCGCACTTTGAGCAGATGCGGCAAACCGCCGCGACGGCGCATCATTTCGAGAGCCTCATGGTCGCGGCGGCCGCGGCGCATGACCAGCAGCAACAGGAGCGCAAGGAAGTCGCCCGGCACGATGTCGTTCAGGAGCAGCAAGTGAGGACGGCCAGCGCGCATAACGTCTCCCAGCAGCGGGAAGCCCAGGCTGCCGTGACGGCGCACAACGTGACCCAGATCCAGGCGGCGGTGGCCGCGACCGCGCACGTGACCCAGGGTCCCGGCGGCCCGTCGGAACCGACGCCGGTCAACCAGATCGCGATTCAATCGCGCAACGCCCAACTGCTCAATATCGCCGCCCGCCAGGCTCAACGGGCGCGTGACGAGGCGATCCAAAAGCAGAAGGATAATTTCACCCGGCTCCACGAGCAGGCGCAGGAGCGGGAGAAGATCGAGGCGACAAAGGGAGCGCCGGGCTTGGGGACGAGTCCCACGACTCCGAATACGCTCGTGCCCACGACGCCGATTCAGCCGTAGCGAATCAATTTTCTTCATTCGCGGATGGGGCCTGCTAAGCATCCAGGCATGCGAAAAGTGTGTTTGGGGCTGTTGCTCGGTATTTTTGGGGTGTTGCTGAATTCCGCGCAGGCGCAATTTCAGGAGTGGACCGCGGACCCACTGCCGGCGGTGCAGATCAAGACGGTGGCCTTCAAGGGCTGGGTGCCGGTCCGAACCGAGCCGCTGCGGGGTACGCTCATTCTCGTGCCGGGAAAGCTGGGCGACGGGCGGGGAATGGCGGCCGACCCGAAATGGCAGGAACTCGCCACGAGCGTGGGTTTCGCCCTGCTGGCCTGCCAGTTCACCGATGGCGATGGGAGTCTCTATCAATTCGACGCGACCAACGACGTCGCGAAATCAATCTCAGCCGCGGTCACCCACCTCGGACAATTGAGCACTCATCCCGAGTTGGAAAAAGCACCGCTCGCCCTCTGGGGCCACTCCGCCGGTTCGAACATCGCCGCGAAGCAGACCAACTTCGCTCCCATGCGCGTCATCGCGATGGCGGGCTCGAAGGGGAGCTGGGGGCCGGGGCCGGAATCGCCCCCGGGGAAGGAAGAAATCCCGATGCTCTTCATCATGGGAGGGAAGGACAAGCCGGAGTGGATCGCGGGCTCGATGCCCAACATTGAGGCGGGCCAGAAACGGCGCGCCCCGTGGACCATCGCGCTCCAGAAAAACGAAGCGCACGACGCCGCGCCCGGCCTGCCGTTGGTGCGGGCCTTCCTCAAGGCCTCGATCGAGCAACGTTTCACCGCCCCGAAGAATGCCACCAACACCGCGGCGGTGAGTATTTTCAAGACGACACCGCGCCCGATGGGCGGCACCCCCAAACCCGGCGCCACGATGGTGAAGCTCGAGAGGATCGATCAGAAACAGGGCTGGCTGGGTGACCCTGAGACGTACGAGATCGCGCCCGCCGCCACGTATAAGGGCAACAAGAGCAAGGCCCAGTGGCTGCCCGACGAGGCCACCGCAAAGACCTGGCAAGATTACCTGCGACTGTAGTCGCGAAGCCGAACATCGGAGGGACCGCGCTCCTGCGCGATCCCAAATCCACCGCCTCCGCCCCGGGGAAGATGGGGATCGCGCAGGAGCGCGGTCCCTCCGGTGCTGTGCCCGCTGCGGCGGACTCCATCACTCCCGCGTCTTCCGGGATTTCCAGTTGCCAGCAAACCTGCCTCGGGCCTATGGTGGGTTCCCGTGAAAGATCCTGTTAGCGTTTTCACAACTACGACGACCTGAGCGTTTGCGCCGGCCCTAATCGCGCAAACGCTGAACGCCTCCGACTGCCCCGGTCCGAGGCGTTTTTGTTTCCCGGGATCACTTTCCTTTTTTAACCCACCCAACACCACTCATGTCCGACGAACGCAAAACTCTCGAACAGCGCCACCAGATGAGCGACCTGGAGCGGCTCCGCCACTCCGCAGCCCACGTGCTGGCGACGGCCATCCTGCGCATCTGGCCGGAGGCCCAATTCGCCGCCGGCCCGCCCGTGGAAAATGGCTTCTACTACGACGTGGACCTGCCGCACCGCATCTCGCCGGAGGATTTCGAGAAGATCGAGGCGGAGATGAAAAAGGAGATCAAGGCGAACAACGTCTTCGAGCGTACTACCGTGTCACGCGCCGAAGCCATCGCGCTCGCGGAAAGCGGGCGGCTGGGCGGTCTCAGCGAGCGTCCGGGCAATGTGTCGAAATTCAAGATCGGCAATTTGCAGGACATCCCGGAGGGCGAAGAAATCTCGCTCTACCGAAACGGCGATTTCCTCGATCTCTGCGCGGGGCCCCACGTCATGCGCACCGGAAATATCGGCGCCTTCAAGCTGACCAGCGTGGCGAGCGCCTACTACAAAGGCGACGAAAAGAACCCGCAGCTCCAGCGCATCTACGGCACCGCCTTCAAGAACAAGACCGAGCTGGAAGCCTACTTCACGATGCTGGAGGAGGCGAAGAAGCGCGACCACCGCAAGCTCGGCAAGGAACTGGAACTGTTCTGCTTCGATGACGACGTCGGCCCAGGCCTGCCGCTCTGGCTGCCGCGTGGGACGGTTTTGATCGAGGAAATCGAGAAGCTCGCGAAGGAGACGGAGTTCGCCGGTGGCTACGACCGCGTCCGGACGCCGCACTTGGCGCGGGAGAACATGTACCTGACCAGCGGGCATTTGCCGTACTATGCGGAATCGATGTTCCCGCCGATGGAACTTATCGAAGAGTCCGGTCGTCAGCGGCGTAAAGAAATCGAGGCGGAGTTGAGTGCCTCATTTGAGCCACCGACGGATGGTCCTATGGGTCGCGATGAGGAACAACGTTCTGAAAAGCGGAAGGCGTTGTTGACTGAATTCAATGACGTTGGCGACCGCTACTACCTGAAAGCCATGAACTGCCCGCACCACCACAAGCTCTTCGGAGCGGTGCCGCGCAGCTATCGCGATCTGCCATTACGCCTCGCCGAATACGGCACCTGTTACCGGTACGAGCAGAGCGGCGAACTCTTCGGCCTCATGCGCGTGCGGGCCATGCAGATGAACGACGCCCACATCTACTGCACGGAGGCGCAGTTTGCCTCCGAGTTCCATGCGGTGAACGAGATGTATCTGAAGTATTTCAAGATCTTCGGCATCGATCGTTACCAGTTCCGCTTCAGCACCCATGACCCGAGAGAACTTGGAAAAAAATTCGTCGATCAATCCGAACTCTGGTTGAAGACCGAGAACATGGTCCGCGACGTCCTCGTCGCTTCAGGCGCCCCGTTTGTCGAGGTGGCGAACGAAGCCGCTTTCTACGGCCCAAAGATCGATATCCAGATCTGGAACGTCATCGGCAAGGAGTTCACGCTGGCCACCAACCAGGTCGATTTCGCCGTCCCGGCGCGCTTCGGCCTGACCTACAAGGACCGCGACAACTCGAGCAAGACTCCGCTCTGCATCCATCGCGCTCCGCTCGGCACGCACGAGCGGTTCATCGGCTTCCTCATCGAACACTACGCCGGCAATTTCCCGCTCTGGCTCAGCCCCGAACAGGTGCGCGTGCTGCCCATCGGCGGCGATGACGAACCCGACGCGAAGGATGTGATCGACTATGCCCGCGCGATCCAGACGGAGCTCCGCTCCGCCGGGGTGCGCGCCACGATCGACGTCACGAGCGATCCGATCAAAGCGAAGATCGCCAGCGCCGAGACGATGAAAGTCCACACCATGCTTGTGATCGGCAAACGCGATCTCGAAGCCGGCAACGTGGCGGTGCGCGTTCACGGCAAAGGCAACCTTGGCGCGAAACCGCGCGCCGAAGTCGTGGCGGACTTGCTGGCCGCGATCAAGGAACGCCGGAGCTGATTTTCCAACGGAGGACTGAGAGATGGACGAAGATACGGTCGTAAAACGCCGGAAGCCGAGAAAAGCGCCGATCCGGACCGCGCAAACGCAAAAGCTCCTGGCCAATCTCCAGGAGCGGTTGCGGATGCCGATCCTGGTTTACTGGATCTCGCGGGGCGGATCGATCTGCCAGAACGACGTGATGGCGATGTCGCAATTGCTCAGCCACGAGAAGCGCCGGTCGCGGCTCGGGCTGTTCATCAAATCGGATGGCGGCAACGTGGAAGCGGCGCTGCGCCTGGTGCATTTGATTCGCCAGAAGTTCGATCACATCACGCTGCTTGCGCCCTTTGAATGCGCTTCCGCAGCCACGCTCATGGCCCTGGGAGCCAATGAAATCCACATGGGACCGACCTCGTATCTGACGGCGGTCGACTCTTCCCTGCGGCACGATCTTTCGCCCGTGGACCACGACAATTGCCGTGTTTCCGTGAGCCAGGATGAGGTGATGCGCATTCTGCGGCTGTGGAAAGAGCAGGGCGTCCGCGGCAATCCCTACCCGGAGATCTACAAATACGTGCACCCGCTGGTGCTCGGGGCGCTGGATCGATCGAGTTCATTGTCGATGCGCATCTGCCAGGAGTTGCTCAGCTATCATGTGACGAGCAAGTCGAAGGTGGAGCGCATCAGCCGTGCCTTGAATTACGATTACCCGTCGCACAGCTACCCCATCACCGCGCGCGAGGCGAGGCGGCTCGGTCTGGAGGTGTGCGACCTGGACCCGGCGGTGGATACGCTGCTGCGGGACATCAATCACATCTACTCCGAGATGGCCCACGCTCAGATCACGGATTACGACACGCTGAACTACAACAACAACGAGATCTGCAACATCCTCGAGATTGTCGGGCGCCAGGTATTTTACCAATTGGACAAGGACTGGCACTACCGGAAGGAAGAGCGGCGCTGGGTGCCGATGAATGACAAATCGGGCTGGTATCTTTCCACCAAGCGCGCCGGAGCATGGAAGCCGGAGAGATTTCACATCCGATAACGGATCGCACCAGTCCGGCTGGCCCAAGTGCGCTTCGTCCCGTCGAAATCGCCGTCATGCTCGGCGTTTCGGCGGCGATGATCGCAGCCTCGTGGTTCCACTGGTGGACGTTGGGCATGACGGAAGTCCTCGGGTTCGCCACCGGAGGCGCGTGCGTCTGGCTGGTCGTGCGTGAGCATCTTTGGAACTGGCCCGTGGGCCTGGCTAATAATGTCCTTTTCTTCGTGCTCTTCCTGCACAGCCGTCTCTTCGCGGACATGTGGCTCCAGGTCGTCTACTTTGCGCTGGGTGTGTACGGCTGGTGGCACTGGTGCTTCGGCGGCGCGCAACGGTCCACGCTTTCGATCAGCCGCACGCGGCCCATCGAATGGACCGGATTGCTTCTTGTCATCCCGCTGGCGACGTGGGGCCTGCGCGTGTGACTCACGGCGGTGAATGGCGCAGCGCCCTTTTGGGATTCAGTGACCACAGTCTTGAGCCTCGCGGCGCAGTATCTTCTCTGCCAGAAACGGCTCGAGAACTGGTGGATCTGGATCGTGGCCGACATTATCTACGTGCCGCTCTATTTCAGCCGCAAACTGCCGCTCACGGCGGTGCTCTACGGAGTGTTGCTGGCGATGTGCGTGATTGGGCTGCGCGAGTGGCAAAAATCACGCCCGTCGCCCGTGGTCGCATGAAGCGCTTTCGCCGCTCCGTCTGCGCCGGAAAATTTCTGCCGCCGCATCGCGGGCACAAGTTGCTCATCGACACCGCGGAGGAGCAGTCGGAGCAGGTGGTGGTGATCGTCTGCGAAAAAGCATCGGACCCGATTCCCGGGGAACTGCGGGCCGCGTGGCTGCGGGAGATTCATCCGGGTGTGGAAGTGATGCTTATCGATGACTGCTACGAGGCGGACGACGATTCGGAATTGTGGGGCAGGCTGACGATTGGCTGGCTCGGCGGTGCGCCGGATGCCGTGTTCAGTTCCGAAGATTACGGGCATACCTACGCGCGGGCGATGGGTTGCGTGCACGTGCAGGTGGACCGGGCGCGGGAGCGTGTGCCGTGCTCGGGGACGGCCATCCGGCGCGATCCTTTCGGATGCTGGGAGTTTTTGGAGCCGCCGGTGCGCGCGTGGTTTGCGAAGCGGGTCTGTGTGCTGGGCGCGGAATCCACCGGGACCACGACCCTCGCCGAGGCGCTGGCCGCCAGGATCGGGACCGTCTGGGTGCCGGAGTATGGTCGGGAATACAGCGAGCGGAAGCAGCAGCGTGGCGAAACGGAATGGTGGAGCGCGGAGTTCGTGGAGATCGCGGCAGAGCAGAATCGGCGCGAAGACGCCGCCGCCCGGGAGGCCAATCGCATCCTGGTTTGCGATACCAACTCCTTTGCCACGCGGCTCTGGCATCGGCGCTACATGGGTTCGGAGAGCGAGGCTGTCGCGGAGGTCGCGGCGCTCAATCGGTGTGACCTTTACCTGCTAACGGGGGATGAAATTCCGTTCGTGCAGGATGGGCTTCGGGAGGGGGAGCACATTCGCCATGAGATGCACGAGTGGTTTGTTGCGGCCCTGGAGGCGCAAGCGGTTCCGTGGCAACTGGTTTCAGGTTCGCATGAGGAGCGGATGGAGACGGCGATGGCTGCGATCCATGACGGAGTCAGTTGACGCGCCATATATGTTCATATGAACATATGGCGTGCTCTCGCCTTCCAACGTCATCTCTCTTGCGGATTTCCGCGAAATGCTCGCCCGGCGTTTCCCGGAAGCGGCCCGGCCGGTGGAGCGGCACTGGGCCACCGGATGGGCGGCGATCGATGAGGAGTCGGGTGGGCTGAAGCACGGGGCGGTCACGGAGCTTTGCGGCTCGTCCGCGTGCGGGCGCGTCTTTCTGGATCGCGCCTTCGCGTCCGTCCGGGAGCGAGGCAGCTTCGCGGGGTTAGTGGATTGCGGGCGCACCTTCGATCCGGGGAGCTATGAGGCCACGGTGCTTGCACGAGTGTTGACGGTTTTTTGCACAACCGCCGAACAAGGCGTGAAAGTGACGGATCTGCTCCTGCGAGACGGGAATCTCCCGCTCGTGCTGCTCGATCTGCAAACGATGGCGCCACGCCAGCTGGGGCGTATTCCCATGAGCACCTGGCACCGGTTTCAGCGGCTGGTGGAGAAAAGCGGCGCGGTGCTGGTCGTGCTGACCCCGCAGCCGGTCGTCGACGCGGCCCGGATTCGTATCGTCCTCCATGCACCATGGGACCTCGCCGCGCTCAAACGCTCCCGCCGCGAATTGATGCCGGGGATTGCCGTGCAAATCTTCCGGCGCGGCCGGCAGGTGGCGGCGACGGAGGAAACCCGCGTGCAAACTGCCTGAGCCATGTCCTGGTACGCCGCCATTTTACTGCCGCAATTTCCGCTGCAAGCGGTCCTGCGCCTGCGCGAGGAGAGGCAGGTGGAACCGATCGCCGTCGTGGAAGGGGGCACGGAGAAGGGGCGTGTGTTGGAGATGACCGGAGCCGCGGCGGCGAGCGGAGTGTTGCGCGGCATGGCTTCCACCCAGGCGCTGGCGCGCTGCCCGGCGTTGCGGCTCTGGCCGCGATCCCCCGCGCAGGAGCAAATCGTCAACGCCCTGCTGCTGGAGGTGGCCGGAACACTTTCGCCCTTGATCGAGGCGACGGGCGAAGGGCTGTGCCTCGTGGATTTGCGGCTCGTGAAGGAATGCGATTGGCGCGAGTGGGGGCATCGTGTGCGGGAACGATTGGCCAGCTTGCAAATGCGGGCCCGGATTGGCGTGGCGTCGAATCCCGATCTCGCCGCCCTGGCCGCCACCCGCGCGGAACCGGTGCTCGTAGTCCAAAATCCCGGTGCGTTTCTGGCCGATGTGGCCGTGGCGGAAGTGGACGCACCGCCGGAGCTCGTGGCGGTGCTGCGCGATTGGGGGATCGGCCATCTCGGCGACCTGGCGCGATTGTCGCGTGGCGAAGTCATCGAGCGGCTCGGGCCGGAGGCGGGGACGCTGTGGGAGCGGGCCGCCGGGCGCGCGCAACGGGAACTGCGCCTGGTCCGTCCCTCGGAAATCTTTGCCGAGGCCTTCGATTTCGAGCAACCCATCGACACCATCGAGCCGCTGCATTTCATCCTGCGCCGGCAGCTTGATCAACTCGCCCTGCGCCTGCGTGAGGCGTATCGCGTGGTCGCGCAAATGACGCTCACCCTGCCGCTCGATGGCGGCGCGCCCTACGAGCGCGCCTTTACGATCCCCACGCCGACCGGCGACGTGGAGGTGCTGTTCCGCATCCTGCACACGCATCTCGAGAGCCTGCGGCTCGAGCAGCAGCCCATTGGCGTGCGATTGCTGATCACGCCTGTGATCGCGGATTCGCAGCAGTTCCAGATCTTCGAGAGTCCGCTGCGCGATCCCAACCGCTTTGGCGAAACGCTGGGCCGGCTCAAGGCGTTGGTGGGCGAAGGCCAGGTCGGCGTGGTGCAACTCAAGGACACGCACCGCCCCGATGGGTTCCATCTCGTTCCCCCGCAATTCGAAAAGCCCGGCGTGCGCGAAGAGCCGGCGCCGTCCCGTACGCTCGGCCTGCCCTTGCAGCGTTTCCGTCCGCCGCTGCCCGCGCAGGTGCACATGCGGCGCCACCTGCCGGTCATGGTTTTTTCTGAAAAAGCCCATGGCGAAATCGTCGATGTCTCCGGACCGTATCGTGGCTCGGGCCATTGGTGGGACTGCGGCGCGTGGTCGATCGAAGAATGGGATATCGCCCTCGACAATGGGGCGCTCTACCGGCTCTCAAAACACCAGGACGCCTGGTTTGTGGAAGGCTGCTATGATTCGCCCCTACGTTGAACTCCACGCCCGCAGCGCCTTCAGCTTCCTGCGCGGGGCCACTCTTCCCGAGCAACTCGCGGAACACGCGGCGGAGTTAAAGCTCCCGGCCATGGCGCTGTGCGATCGCGACGGAGTTTACGGCGCGCCACGCTTCTACATGAAAGGGAAGGAATTCGGCGTCGAACCGATCGTCGGCGCGGAACTCACGCTCGATGACGGGGCGGTGCTGCCGCTGCTGGTGGAATCGCAAACCGGCTACCAAAACCTCTGCCGGCTGATCACCCAGGCCAAGCTGCGCGGGACCAAGACCGAGGCGCCGGTGCACTGGGAGGAACTGGCGGAATTTTCCAGCGGACTCGTGGCGCTGACCGGCGATGAGGAAGGACCGGTCCAGCGCTGCCTGGAGCGCGACGATCTTGCCGGAGCGCGGGAGCGGGTGGTCCGGCTCGAGCGGGCTTTTGGGCGCGGGAATGTGTATGTCGAAGTGCAGCGCCATTTGCGCCGGGGAGAGGAATTGCGCACCAGCCAGTTGGTGGATCTCGCGCAGGCCGAGGGGCTGCCTTTGCTGGCAACGAATGGCGTGCTTTACGCGGACCCGGCGCAACGCGCCGTGCTCGATGTCTTCACCTGTGCCCGGCACCACACCCATCTCGATGCCGCCGGCCGTTTACTGAGCGCCAATGGCGAACGCTACCTGAAATCCGCCGACCTCATGGCGCGGCTGTTTCGCGATTTGCCCGAGGCGCTCGACAATACCGTGCGACTCGCGGACCGGTTGCAGTTCCGGCTCAAGGACCTGGGCTACAAGTTCCCGACGTTCCCGGTGCCGGAGGGGGAAACGGAAGCGGCCTTTCTGCGCGCGCGGGTCATGGAAGGGGCGCGTAAATATTATGGATCCGTCGAGGGGAGAGTCCTCGAACAACTCACCAAGGAACTGGCGTTGATCGAGAAACTGAAATTCTGCGGCTACTTCCTTTGCATCTGGGACATCGTGCGATTTGCGCGCGAGCATGATGTCATGGTCCAGGGCCGGGGGAGCGCGGCCAATTCGGTCGTGTGCTTTTGCCTGGGGATCACGGCCTGCGATCCTATTGCTTACAAGCTGCTCTTTGAGCGTTTTCTCGCCGAAGGGCGCAATTGCTGGCCCGATATCGATCTCGATTTGCCCAGCGGCGATCGGCGCGAAAGTGTGATTCAGGAAGTCTATCGCCGCTACGGCAAGCACGGGGCGGCCATGACCGCCAATGTCATTTCCTACCGCGGGCGCAGTGCCATGCGGGAAATCGGCAAGGCGCTCAATCTCACGCCCGATGTGATTGGGCGCTTCTCCTCGCTTTTCGGCAATGGCGACTTTCCTCACACGATGGATCTGGCCGCGCAACTCAAGCAGGCGGGCCTGCCCGCGGCGCATCCGCGCGCCGCCGCCGCCGCTTTTCTCTACAAGGCGATCCATGGCTTGCCGCGGCATCTCGGGCAGCACTCCGGCGGCATGATCATTTGCCAGAATCAGCTCAGTTCCTTCATCCCGCTGGAGAATGCCTCGATGCCCGGGCGCGTGGTTGCGCAGTGGGACAAGGACGACTGCGACGATCTCGGCATCATCAAGGTCGATCTGCTGGGCCTGGGGATGATGGCGGTCTTGCAGGAGACCATTCAGCTCAGCGAACAGCGCGGGCGCAAAACGGAATTGTATGAAGTAACTCCGAATGATCCGGAAACCTACGAGATGATCCGGGCGGCGGACACCATCGGTCTTTTCCAAATCGAAAGCCGCGCGCAGATGGCTACGCTGCCGCGACTCAAGCCGGTATGTTTCTACGACCTTGTCGTCGAAGTCGCGATTGTGCGTCCGGGGCCGATCCAGGGCGGCCTCATGCATCCCTATCTCAAGCGCCGGAGCGGGCAGGAAGCAGTCACCTATTTTCATCCGGACCTCGAAGCGGTATTGAAGCCGACACTCGAGCGCACGCTGGGGGTGCCGCTCTTCCAGGAACAGATGCTCAAGATGTCGATGGATCTTGCCGGCTTTAACGGATCGGAAGCGGAAGAACTGCGGCGCGCGCTTTCATTTCACCGGTCGCACGAACGCATGGATGCAGTGTGCATCAAGCTGCGGGAGCGAATGAAAGAGAAAGGACATTCCGACGAAATCATCGAGAAGATCGTCAAGTCAGTGCAGTCCTTCGCGGTCTATGGCTTCCCGGAATCGCACGCGATCAGCTTTGCCCTGCTGGCCTATGCGTCCGCCTGGTACAAGGTGCACCGGGCGCCGGAGTTTTACGCCTCGCTCCTCAACAACCAGCCGATGGGCTTTTATTCATCGGCCACGTTGATCAAGGACGCGCAACGTCGCGGGCTGCGCTTTTTGCCGGTGTCGGTTTGTGAGTCCGAATGGAATTGCACCGTGATTGACGATGACACCGTGCGTTTGGGCCTGTGTGTCGTTCACGGCCTGCGCCATGAGCACGGCGCGCACCTGATTGTCGAGCGGATGAAAGCCCCATTCACCTCCGTGGCGGATTTCAATCTGCGGACGAAACTCTCGAAACCCGAGCAACGGACCCTGGCGAAAATCGGAGCGCTGCAGGATCTCAGCACGCACCGCCGCGACGCGCTCTGGCAGGTCGAACTTCCGCTGGAGGCTGGTGGGCTCTTCACGCAAACGGTGACTCCGCCACCGGCTTCGCCCCTGGCGCCGATGAATACATGGGAGCGCCTCTCCGCGGATCTCAGCGGGATGAGCTTGAGCATCGGCAAACATCCGATGCGGCTCCTGCGCCACAAAGTGCCGCAAGCTTGGCGCGCTGTGGATTTGGCGCGGGCGGCCAACGGCGCATATCTGCAAATCGCCGGCCAGGTCATCTGCCGGCAGCGCCCCGGCACGGCCAAGGGCTTTGTCTTCATCAGCCTCGAGGACGAGACCGGCGTGGCCAATGCCATCGTCGTGCCGCGACTCTTCGAGCGGCATCGTTTGCTCATCAGCTCGGAGGCGTTCCTCATTATCGAAGGCCCGATCCAGAATCACGAAAACGTCATCCACATCAAAGCCCAACACATCGCGCCGTTGCCGGGGCAGGATCTGCATCTCGCGGAGTCG
>Ga0207705_10003345_pt1 | contig 12187 bp, 14 predicted proteins | sample KBSC13metaG_FD_184314 | JGI IMG/M metagenome (GOLD analysis project Ga0207705, IMG submission 184314) | Corn rhizosphere microbial communities from Kellogg Biological Station, Michigan, USA - KBS C1-3 metaG (SPAdes) (version 2) | ecosystem: Host-associated > Plants > Roots > Rhizosphere > Soil ...
TTCCGCCCCAAGATCGAGCAATTGAGCGAACTCGGCCCGGGCGAGATCGGCTTCATCACCGCGCAGATCAAGGAAGTCGCCGAGACGCGAGTCGGCGACACCATCACCGACGCCCGCCGGCCCGCCGAGACCGCCCTGCCCGGCTTCAAGCTGGTCCAGCCGGTGGTCTTCTGCGGCCTGTTCCCGGTCGACGCCGCCGAGTTCGAGAAGCTCCGCGACTCCTTGTACAAGCTGCGCCTCAACGACGCCTCCTTCTCATTCGAGATGGAGAGCAGCGCCGCCCTCGGCTTCGGCTTCCGCTGCGGCTTCCTCGGCCTCCTCCACCTCGAGATCATCCAGGAGCGGCTGACCCGCGAATACGACCTCGATCTCATCACCACCGCGCCCAGCGTCGTCTATAAAATCCACCTCTCCCACTCGAAGAACGAGCCCGCGCAAATCATCGAGCTCCACAACCCCGCCGACATGCCCGATCCCAATCGCATCGAGCGGATCGAGGAGCCGTGGATCGACGCCACCATCTACGTTCCCGACGAATATCTCGGCTCCATCCTCAAGCTGTGCCAGGACCGCCGCGGCATCCAGAAGGACCTCAGCTACGTCGGCACCGGCAGCCACGCCCGCGCCATGCTCCGCTACGAGCTCCCGCTCAACGAAGTCGTGTTCGACTTCTACGACCGCCTCAAATCGATCAGCCGCGGCTACGCCAGCTTCGACTATCACCAGATCGGCCACCGGGAGGGCGACCTCGTCAAGATGAGCATCCTGGTCAATGGCGAGCCGGTCGATGCCCTCTCCATGATCGTGCACCGCGGCAACGCCGAGGCCCGCGGCCGCGGCATGTGCGAGCGCCTCAAGGACCTCATCCCCCGCCACTTGTTCAAGATCCCGATCCAGGCCGCGATCGGCGGCAAGGTCATCGCCCGCGAGACCATCGCCGCGCTGCGCAAGGACGTCACCGCCAAATGCTACGGCGGCGACGCCACCCGCAAGCGCAAGCTGCTCGAGAAGCAGAAGGAGGGGAAGAAGCGCATGCGCGAATACGGCAGCGTCTCGATCCCGCAGGAAGCGTTCATCGCCGCATTGCGCATGGGCGATGACGCCTAGCGGCGCCCTCGCCCATTGTTCCCCGGCGAAGGCCGGGGCCCAGTTCCTCGTCGTCATTCCCGCGAAAGCGGGAACCCAGCGAAAGACGATCCCTTCTTCACTCCCAACCGTTAAACCGATCATCCAACCCGAAAGACCACCCGGACCATGACCTACAACAATTCATTCCAGGACCGCGCCGGCCAGGCCGCTGCGGCCAAGCAGAAGGCGCTGGAGCAACTGCGCGCCAAGCCGCCGCTCGACGAGCAAGCCGCCGCCGAGCGCCGCGCCGCCGCCGAGCAGCGCGAGGCGGCCAGGGCCGAGAAGGCCGCGGCGAAGAAGGCGGAGCGGGCCGAAGCGGCGAGCGCGGCGAAGGCAGAGGGCGCGGCGAAGGCGGCTGCGGCGGCGCCGAAGAGCGAGGCGGAGCTTAAGGCGGCGCGGGATGCTAGGTATGCGAAGAGGAAGGGTCGGAAGTAGCCGAGCACAAGGGAGCGTTTGCGTCAGCAAACGGGAGCTTGTGTCGAAGAGCCTACGACGACCGGCCGGCGGGACGCGAAGCCTAAGCTGAGCGAACCCGTTCGACGTCACGAATTTACTTCGTGACGGTTATTTCTTTTTGTCGGGCCGCCGAGCGTAGGCGGAGCGGAGCAACGCGAGCGCAGCTTACGTCGAAGTGCGACCGAGCGGAGCAACGTGGTTGCTCCGTATTAGAGAGCAGCCGTTCCCGGCCGGCGTGCGAGCGAGCGGCTAAACCGCGATCGAGACACGACCGACGTCACGTCGGATATTCCAGGCGATGGTTTACTTCTTTTTTTTCGGCGTTTTCTTGTCCGGTCGCTGCGTTAGCGCCGATCCGGCGGCACTCTTGGAATTCTTTCCTGTACTCCCGCTTCTGAGAACTTTGGAGGCGGCTTTGCCCGCGCTTTTGCTCGTCTTCTCGTTCTGGGCCATACGTCCTCCCTTAACCGACGGCGGTGGTGGCTTAGGCAACTTCTGATAAATAGCGCTGCATGCCTACCCCCCGGTTCGATTCTGCCGATCCCGCACTCATCGAGGAGATAATCTCTGAGGCGCGGGCTAGACTAGAAGTTCAGCTTACTGCCGCGATTGCGGCGGATCAACGCGCGATGACTTTTGCCGGATTGTTGTTCGCCGGTACTGCCGTCCTTGTTGGTCTGGCGCTGGGCAAGGACGCACAGCCAGCTCACGAGCATCCACTTTTGTGCGTTGCTGCAGGTTTTGTGATTGCCGCCGCGCTGGCCTGTTTAACAGCGCGGCCGACAGGTTGGCATCAATTAGGAAATTATCCCTCTTCGTTCGAAGATGACGTCCAAAATAATCTCAAACTAGCTGACACCCGAGCTCAGACTGCTGCGAACTACGAGAAAATGTTGAAAGAAAACGAGGCGACGCTTCAATTGAATGGTTGGTTTATGCGAGCCAGCATGCTCGTCGCCTCGGTCTCGGCTATCGCCGGGATATTCTCGGCCCTCGTGTGAGCTACGTTTGCCATTTAGGGAACAGACTTCAACTGATCGGTGAGGAGTTCGCTCAGGAAGCCGGTCATCTCTTGGAGGTCGGTCAAGCCATCGGGCTCCATGGCATCGTCCATCCGTCCAAGAATCTCGCAATATCGAGGCCGATGAGGCAATCTGATTTGTTCCGGTAGCGAGAGGGAGCCGGGAAGCCAAAGCTGATATTTTACGCAGATGATGAAGTAACAAAGGGCTCGGGAGGACCTTCCGTTTCCTTCCATGAACGGATGGATGTGATTGACGGCCCAGATCGCATACGCCGCAGTTTCTACCGGCGACATCCGTTCCCACAGTCGATTTAGATTATCCCAGAATCGCGCCATCAGCGCCTCGACCTCCTCGTGTGGCGGAGGCTTATGTTGGCCCACGACGACGTTCTTGCCCTGCCGATAACGCCCTGGTTGCTCGGACAGATACTGGACCGCGTAGAAGTTCAGATCGCACAGGAACTGCCGATCGATTGGAAAATCAGAGCGGTGTTCCGCCCAAACTTCGAATGCGGTGCGAAGGAAATCGTACTGCTGGGCTCGGTTGCGCTCGGATACGTATTGGAAGCTTGGATCGTCCTTCTTCAGCACAAACATTTGCGGAACGCCTAAAAGAAAGACCCGGCAAGCCGGGTCTATCCGTTGTAAACTGTGTTCGCAAATCGCTAGCTGGCATCCTCAAGTTCAAGCGACCGGCGGACCGTTTCACGCGTGCCTCGATCATCAGTAGGCGCATTTCCGTAAACGAAGCTTTCCCGCTGGGCCGCGATTTCTGCCGGAGACATCACGTGTACCTTAAGACGTTCAAGTTCCTTCGTGAGTTTTTCGTCCATGGCCGTACCCCTTCCTGAGGGTTGAACCGAGCAAGATAAGATTGGGTAAACGCAGATTACCCTTCAAAGCTGCGAATCATAGAGTGGTATCACGCGGATTCCCCCGTGTGAATCCCTGTTTGTCGTTTCATCTCCGCAACAGATTAGGGTGCGGACGCACGGCGTCCAATTCGATCCGCAAACTTTGGTAATACCACTCGTGGAGAAAAAGCCGAGATGAGCTACCTCCCATCATCCATAGCCAAAGTGCACGCCCTGATCGACCGTTGCCGTCACTAAATGGATGGAGGTTCTCGTATTGATGATGGACCCAAAAGATCTGCTGCTCGCTCGCACCCCGCACGGCAAATTGGAGGATGTTTTCGAGAGTTACTTCTATTTGAGGGCCTCCAGGTGGCGGCCGGTACGGACCTACGACTATGTCGATACCAAGAGAATTGCGTAATTGGGCGTCAGGCTGAACGGTTCGAACAAACTGCTGAAGGTCGGAAATGGTAACGTTCGAGCTGGCAAGAATTTTTTCATGAGCCGCGATTTCTGCCGCAGTCGGATGACGGCTGATGCCTTCGATGAAGTTCGACTCACGGACGAAGCTCTCAAGTAGCATGCCGGCCTGCCTAGCCCGCTCCGACAGTGCGCGCACTACCTACCATCCCCCCGGCAATGAAATGTTCGTGACTGCGGCAATCGTTTCCTTGCCCGACGCGGGCGGCGTCTTGCGTCGCACTCAGGGAAGTCGGACATGAGCCACCGACTGCATAATGCCGATGGTCAGCCCGCGCCCATCGAGACTATCTGCCCGAACAGACAAAGTGGTCGCACACAGAAATGCTCGATCAAATGAAATCCAAATAGGAAAGAGGCAATTCGCCACCCAACCCCCACCGTGCTACACCACCCCCATCGCACGAAACGACCCCTCGTAGGCTCGTGCGGCTGAGAGACCTGGCAGTGCTCCCGCTTACCCAAACGGAGTGCAAAGCCCATGAGCCGCATGTTGTTGTTGTCGATGAGCGAGGGCGACGCGGTCGCGAAATGCTCCGAGGCGAAGGTCGGCGTGTCGGCGATCGAGCGCCTGACCAGCGGCGGCGTGCGGCTGGTCTGCATGAGCTCGGCCGGCGCCGAAACGATGCGCAAGACGCTGAAGAAGCAACTGATCTCCGGCGAAGTCGTGCGCGAGCGGCATCGCCCACGGCATAACAACTGGTAGCGGAGCGCCCAAGCGCAGCGAAGCCGACGCGCAGCGTCGCGCGAGCAGCGCGAGAGAGCGCGAACGCGGGTCAGCAGAGCTGAACCCGACTGACGTCATGGGATTCACTCCCATGACGGCCTCCGCCTAAGCGCCCGGACTGTTCACACCTTGGTGAGAATCCGCTTCACGCCTTCGGGGTCGGCCTCGATCATCGACAAATAGACCTTCGAACCGGTGTCCGGCTCGCGCCGGTGCTGCTCCCAATCGCGCAAGGTGCCGATCGGCAGCTTGAAGTCTTTCGAGAACTGGCCCTGCGTCTTGCCGATCCGCTCGCGCAGCGCCTTGAGGTTGACCGGCTTTACGACGCGCGCGCGTGCCTCGTCGCCACCGGAAAAGGCGATCGCGTCCTCAATGCCCGCGGCGATCTTGTCATATGCTCGCTTCATTTCTTCTTCCTCAGCGTATCTCTCAGCTGCCCGGTCAACTTCTCCAGGGCATTGCGTTCTGCCTTGCTCAAATTCGCTCGCTCGTTCTTTCCAAACACGGTCAGCAGAAACACCGGAATGTCGCCGCCGCCAAACCAGCTAATGACCCGGTAGCCTCCGGATTTGCCCGTGCCCGGTTTCTTGTACCGGAGCTTCCGGCAGCCGCCGGTTCCTTGCATCAGGTCACCGGCTGTCGGATCGCTCGCGACGAGTGCGATCAGCGCGTCCCGCTCTTCCTCATCCATTCCGGCATCTTTGGCGGCTGCCAGGAATGCCTTCGTTTCAATGACCGTCTGCACATTCAGTATATACGGCAGTGCCGTAGTACGCGCAAGCCGATTGCGAGTTCCTTAACGAGCCGAACCAATCCTCGCGACCACCACCTGCCAGAGCCACCCGCGCACCCCATCGCCCGCCGCTTCATCATCATCTGCGGCCACCAACACCGTCTCCGCCGGCCTTGGCCACTGCGGCTCCCGCGGCAGTCCCCCAGCCCACACATGTGGCTCCGGCGCCGGCGTGACCGCCTCGTAGAACTCGCGCGAGTTCAGGCTGAAGGACCTGATGCTCATTTCGTCTCTCCTCGAAGGATAAAGTCGGTCACGCGAAGTGAATTCGCATGACTCGTCGAACGGGTTCGCTCGGCTGAGGCCTCGCGGCCCGCCGGCCGGGCCTTCCGCATCTCTTCGACGCAAGCCCGCCTTTGCTGCGCAAAGCCTCCCTGCGCTCGGTGCTCCGGCTAAATCCCTCCCCAATACAATTCCTTTGGCCACCGATCATTCTGGATCACGTCGTTGAGCTGCGCCCACAGCGCATCCACTTCCGCCTCCTCCGGCGGCGGCGGGATGTCGACGTCGTCGACGTCCACATCGTCCGGAATGCCCCGCACGAGCTCCATCCACAGCGCATCGCACCGCCGCCGCGCATCGTCCCATGTGGCCGCGGTGCGGTGCAGCCAATAATAGCGCGCCGCCTTGCGCGGATCGGCCGGCTCGTCCGCCGCGAGCAGCGCACACAGCGTGTCCATGAAATGCTTTCTGGTGGCTTTCATTCCTCTCCTCCCTCTTCTCCCTCTGGCCTCTCCCCGATCGGCTCCAGCCCCTGGCTCACCCGCCATTCGTTAAGCTGCCGCCGCAGCTCCGTTTTCTTGTCCGGCCCGTGCACCAGCTCGCCCAGCCAGCCGTCCTCGGCGGTCAGCAGCATGTCGGGGTTGCGCATGTTGGGCCTGCGCCACGGCTCGTCGGGCTGGGCTTCCAGCCGCTCGGCCCTGGCCCAGTCGATCGGCAGCTCGGTCAATATCTCGAACGCGGCGCGCTTCACCGGCTCGGCCGAGATCGACATCAGATACAGCCGCCGGCAGCGCAGCAGCTTGCTCGACATGCTGTCGCGCGCGTCCTCGCCGCGCTGGCGGAAGGAAGCTTCGTCCTCGGGCTCGCCATATTCGTTGAGCACCTGGCCGGGGCCGAGAGCGGAGGGCACCGTCGCCGACGCATCCTTGCACCTTTGCTCGATCGACGGCGGCACCAGGCCGCTGGTGACGCCCGCGGCCTGAAGCGTCGCGGCGCGACGGCGGCGAAAGGCGAGCTCGACCGCGGCGTCCCACGCGGCGCGGAAACTCGCGCCTTGCGCCGAGAGGTACAATTTGTTGGCGCCGCTGCGGTGCTTGTCGATCTCGCGGCACGCTTGCGCCGGCGAGCCGTGGAACGCCACCCGGGCGATAAGCTCGCGTTGCACCGCCGGGGTCCAGCCGCCCGGCATCTCGATCTTGCGCGGCACCGGCTCGAAATCGAGCAGGGCGGCGATCTCCGGATCGGCGGCGAGCTCGTCGAAGCTCGGGATGGCGTCGTTGCTGCCGCTGGCGGGCGCGGCGGACCCTTCGCTGTTGCTCATCGACCAGGGTGGAGCAGAAAATTTCCGAGTAGGAAAATGTGCGAGGGCGGGAAGGCTTGCCGCGGCCGCAATTTCCGCGATCCCTCCCTAGTGCGCTGCTGACGGGGCTCGCCGCCTCACGCTGGTTTTTCGGGCGCTGATCTGCATCATCGACTCTGCCAAAAAACCGCTTATTCCTCGCCGCATGGCCGACAAGGGGGGCAGTCCAGGCAAGCCGCAGCGGGGCCCCGATCGCATGGGCGCGGCACGCACCCCCGCCGGGTTCGAAATGCTGGTGACCGCGCTTGGCGGCGGGGTGCTCGATTTCCCGGCGATGCTGGCGATCGCCGACATCCTGCCGGTGATGACCGGCTACATCGACCGCGACTTCGTCTTCCGCTTCCTGAACAAGCCGCTGGCCGACTGGTTCGGGGCGCCGCGCAAGGACATCCTCGGGCGCTCGCTGCGCGACATGCTCGGAGAAGCGGCGTTCGAGCAACGGCTGGCGCTGCTCGAGGCGGCGCTGGCCGGCGAGCGCAAATTCTTCGCGTCCGAGTTCGAGCATCCGACATTGGGACCGGTCGCGGTGCAGACCGATTACGTGCCGTGGGCCGACCCGAGCGGCGAGGTGCGCGGGATCATCTGCGTGGTCGAGGACGTCACCGAGCAGCGCGCCGCCGAGGCCGCGATCCGCGAGAGCGAGGCGCGCTTCCGGAGGATCGCCAACAGCGCGCCGGCGATGATGTGGGTGACCCGGCTCGACCGCGTGCGCGACTTCGTCAACGAGGCTTATGCCGAGTTCGCCTGCGGGCCGGGCTGCGACCATGAGCAGGCGCGCACGCTCGACTGGCGCTCGGTGATCCATCCCGACGACGTCGACCGGATCGTTGCCGAAAGCATCGCCGGGGAAGCCTCGTTGAAGCGCTTCACGCTCGAGGGGCGCTACCGGCGCCATGACGGCGAATATCGCTGGCTGCGCACGGTCTCCCAGCCGCGCTTCGGCGCCGACGGGGAGCTGGTCGGGTTCATCGGCGTCGGCAGCGACATCACCCTCGCCAAGCACGCCGAGCTGGAGCTGCGGCGGGAGGTTGAGGAGCGTACCCGACAGCTCGCCGCGTCCGAGGCCCAGTTCCGCGCGGTTTTCGAAGCGGCGCTGGAAGTCATGGTGCTGCTGAGGCCCGACGGAACCGTGCTCGCGGTCAACAACCGGCGCGAGGCGTGGCGCCACGAGGACCCGTCCGAGGCGGTCGGGCAGAAGCTGTGGGACGCGCCGACGATGCAGGCCTACCCGCAGCATATCCCCGTGATGCGGAAGGGCATCGCCACCGCGGCCCGCGGCAAGGTGTTCACGACCGAAGTGAAGATGGAGCGCGAGGGATCGCCGACTTCCTACCTCGACGTCTCGGTCCAGCCGGTCCGCGGCGAGGACGGCGCGATCCTTTATTTGCTGTTCGAAGCGCGCGACATCACCGACCTCAAGGCGGCGCAGGAGCAGCTCCGCCAGAGCCAGAAGATGGAGGCGCTGGGCCAGCTCACCGGCGGCATCGCCCACGACTTCAACAATCTCCTGACGGTCGTCGTCGGCGGGCTCGACATCATCGCCAAGCGCGCCGACGACCCGAAGCTCAAGCGCTATGCCGAAAATGCGCTCGCCGCCGCCGAGCGCGGCGCGCGGCTGACCGGACAGCTGCTCGCGTTCAGCCGGGTCCAGCGGCTCGAGGTGCGCCCGACCCTGGTCGCACCGCTGATCGAGAGCATGCGGCCGCTGCTGCGCAACGTGCTTGGACCGGGAATCGACAAGCAATTCGCGCTCGACGAGTCGATCATGCCGGTGATGGCCGACCCGACCCAGCTCGAGGTCGCAGTGCTCAACCTTGCGATCAACGCGCGCGACGCCATGCCCAACGGCGGCGTGCTCAGCTTCGCGACCAAAGCGGTGCGGGTCAAAGGCGACAACGAGATCGAGGACGGCGACTATATCGAGCTGACGATCACCGACACCGGCTCGGGCATGCCGCCCGAAGTGGTCCAGCGCGCGTTCGACCCGTTCTTCACCACCAAGGAAGTGGGCAAGGGCACCGGCCTTGGCCTGTCGATGGTCTACGGCATGGCCCGCCAGTCCGGCGGCGCCGCGCGGATCGAGAGCGCGCCGGGCAAAGGCACCAGCGTGCGGCTGCTGTTGCGCCGCGCCGAGAACGCCCCCGACGAAGCCGCGCCCGCCAGGACAGAGCCGGAGCGGACTGTCGAAGCCCCCGCGCCGATGTCGATCCTGGTGATCGACGACGATCCCGACGTCCGCGGCTTCATCGTCGCCGCGCTGGAGGAACAGGGCTACCGCGTGCGCCAAGCCGGCGACGGCCGCGAAGGATTGGCCGACTTCGAGCGCGACATGCCCGACCTTGTCGTCCTCGATTTCATCATGCCGGGCCTGTCCGGCGCCGACGTCGCCCGCCACATCCGCGCCAGGAACCCCGAGCAGCCGATCCTGTTCGTCTCGGGTTACAGCGAGACCGACGCGGTCAAGCGCACCGCGCCCGACGCGCCGCTGCTCGCCAAGCCATTCCGCGCGGACACGTTGCACAAGGCCGTGCGCGGCGCACTGACGCCCGCCGGCTAAGCCCGCACCGCTTCAGCGCAGGGGCTTGCGGAACTTCAGCGCGAACTGGCTGGTGCGACCGCGGATGCGGGGGTCGAACACCTTGATCGTCAGCGGGTCTTTGGGATTGCGCAGCACCTGGCTCTCCCCGACCAGCCGGAACCCGGCAGCGGCCGCCTGGCGGACAACCGTCGCGCGCTCGATCCGGTGCAGGGTGTCGGTGTCGCGGTCGCCGCGGCCGGGTGCGGCCGCGTGGTCGATGACGATGAACAGGCCGCCCGGCTTGAGGATCCGGAATGCCGAGCGGGCGAAGGACAGCGAGCCGGGGCTGCCCATGAACTTGTCGTTGTAATCGTGATAATTGTCGGCGGTCCAAACCACGTCGAGCGGCTCGGGCGCGGTCAGTGCGGTAGAGGGCTGCACCTGGACGGTGACATTGCCATACTGCCGCGCGATGCCCTGCAGCTGCTGGATGTTGCCCGTCGCCTCGCGCGCATAGGCCTGCGGCCAGACAGCATAGACGCGCCCCCTGGGCCCGACCATCTTAGAGAAGATCCGCGTCCAGTAGCCGTCGCCGGGGATGAGATCGAGGATTCGCTGGCCGGGTTTGAGGTCGGCGAGCGCAACCAGCTCGGCCGGGTGGCGGCGGACGTCGGTGCCCCGCTGCGCGGCGCGGCCCGGATCGGCGAGCGCGCGGGCGAGGTTGGACGGCGGGGCAGCGCTCGCGGGGACGGACACGAGCATGGCAGCAGCCATGACGGCAGCGGTGAGTGATGGGGCGTGGCGCATGCGACCTCCGGATCTTCCGCCGCTCGGCAATAGCGGGTGCGGAAGCGTAACGACACTGAACATGACGGCGGGTTGAACGTTGTTGCGCGCGATGATGCGATCGCTCGCCCTTGTCGTTCTCGCCGCGGCCTGGCCGGCCGCCGCGCAGCCAGCCCCGGCGGGTCTGAGGCCTACGCCTGCCGCCCAGATATTGTTCGAGCGCGACTGGGTGCTGATGAACTGGGCGCTCAAATTCTACGACCGCGACCGCGACATCCTGCTCGAGGCCGATGAGGCGCAAGCGGCGGCCGCCGAGTTTCGCAAGATGGCGGACGCCGACGGCGACGGGCGGGTGACGCCGGAGGAGTATCGCGCGGCGCGGGAATTCATCCTGGCGCGATACTAGGGCCTGATCAGCACCTTAAGTGCTTCGCGATCGTTCATCGCGCGATAGCCGTCCGGAACACCGTCGAGCCCGACGGTTCGATCGAATACGCGGCCGGGATCGATGCGGCCCTCCATCACGTCGGGAAGAAGCTCGTCGATATAGGCGCGGGTCGGGGCGGGACCGCCGGCGACGATCACGTTGCGGTAGAACATCTGCTGCGCACCCTTGATCGCCTCGTAATGCGGGACGCCGACGCGGCCGACCGCACCGCCGGCGCGGACGATCGCCATGCAGGTGCCCATCGCCTGCTCGGTGCCGACGCATTCGAGCACCGACTGCACGCCGAAGCCGCCGGTCAGCTCGCGCACCCGGGCAATGCCCTCGTCGCCGCGCTCGCTGACCACGTCGGTCGCGCCGAATTCCCGGGCCAGCGCGATACGATCGGCGTGCCGGCCGAGGATGATGATCTGCTCGGCGCCGAGCCGCTTGGCGGCGATCACGCCACAGATGCCCACAGCGCCGTCACCGACGACCGCGACCGGCCCGCCGGGGCGGACTCGCGCAGTGACCGCGGCATGGTGGCCCGTTCCCATCACGTCCGACAAGGTCAGCAGCGACGGCATCAGCGCATCGTCTTCGCCGACATCGAGCGGGTAGAGCGTCCCGTCGGCGTAGGGGATGCGCATCGCTTCGGCCTGGGCTCCGTCGAGCTTTCCGTTGCCGAAGAAGTCGACGTGGATGCAGGCCGTCTGCAGCCCTTCTTCGCAGAACATGCAGCTGCCGTCCGAATTGGCGAAGGGCATGATGACGACCTGGCCGCGCCTGATCGTCTGGACGCCGCTGCCGACGTCCTCGACGACACCGACCGCCTCGTGGCCCATGCGTTGGCCTTCGACGTTGGGGCCGCCATTGTACGGCCACAGATCGCTGCCGCAGATGCAGGCGCGGGTGACTCGGATCAGCGCGTCTGTGGGTTCGATGATGGTCGCGTCGGGCACGTTGTCGATGCGCACCTCGTGCGCCCTGGGCATGATCGTTGCGCGCATTATGCATTCTCCTTCACGGGCGCATCGCGGCCGACCATCGCCATTTGCGCGGGTGCGTAGCGGTCGCCTTCGGGCTCGATTTGCGAGGCTGCTTCGTTGATTTGCCGAAGGTCTGCTTGTGACAGCGTCACCTCAGCAGCGCCGATATTCTCTTCCAGGCGATGAAGCTTGGTCGTGCCGGGGATCGGAACGATGTACGGACGCTGCGCGAGCAGCCAGGCGAGCGCGACCTGCGCCGGAGTTGCCCCCTTCTCGCCCGCGACCCGCTTCAACAGGTCGACGAACGCCTGGTTCTTTTCCATCGCCTCGGGCTGGAAGCGCGGAATGCTGGCGCGGAAGTCGCCGGCAGGAACCTCCTTGCTCATTGCCCCTGTCAGGAAGCCCTTGCCGAGTGGGCTGTAC
>Ga0207705_10003346_pt1 | contig 12187 bp, 11 predicted proteins | sample KBSC13metaG_FD_184314 | JGI IMG/M metagenome (GOLD analysis project Ga0207705, IMG submission 184314) | Corn rhizosphere microbial communities from Kellogg Biological Station, Michigan, USA - KBS C1-3 metaG (SPAdes) (version 2) | ecosystem: Host-associated > Plants > Roots > Rhizosphere > Soil ...
AGCGGCTCGATCTCGAGCACCTGCGCGGCGTCGGTGATGCGCCGCTCAATTTCGTCCCTGCCGACGCGCGCATTGCGGAGCCCGAACGCCATGTTCTCGCGCACGCTCATATGCGGGTAGAGCGCGTAATGCTGGAACACCATCGCCACCCCGCGCTCGCCGGGCGGCAGCCGGTCGATGCGGCGCCCTTCGAGCCAGACCTCGCCTTGGTCGGCGGTCTCGAGCCCGGCGATGATCCGCAGCAGCGTCGACTTGCCCGAGCCCGACGGCCCAAGGAACGCGATGAACTCGCGCGATTCCAGAGTCAGCGAGACGTCGTCGAGGACCGGCGTCGCGCCGAAGCTTTTTTGGATGCCCCGAAGATCCAGGCTCGCCACGCGCACCCCCTTGCCGCGCGGCAATCTACAGCAAGCGAGGGTGGCGGCAAGAAGTGGCGGAGACGGAGGGATTCGAACCCTCGGTACGGGAATTCCCCGTACGGCGGTTTAGCAAACCGCTGGTTTCAGCCACTCACCCACGTCTCCGAGTGCGGCCCCCTTCTCGGGAACGGCGGGCTATATAAGAGCGATTCCGAAGCTTCAACCGGAACGGCCAGCCTATTTGGCGATCACGTCGAGGCGCATGTCGAGGCTCATCTCCTCGCCGGGCGCGAGCACGTGCATGCCAAGCCCGGGCCATTCTCTCTCCGGCTCGTTGAGTGCGGCATTGGCGTGGGTCACGGGCTCGGCGACGAAGATTCCGCCGGTCGGCGGCGAATAGACCTGGAAGAATTTGGCGTCGGGCGAGGTCAGGCTGAGCGCGTACGGCCAATCGGGGTCGCTCATCCGCGCCTCGCCTCCCCAGCCGCCGAAACCGTTGTCGAGGTCCTGACCGCAAATCCGCCGGTCGCGAAGATCGTATCGCCCCTCGGCCCGCACCTTTTCCACGGGGAGGACATGCTCGTCGACCGTCCAGGCGACCTCGACGCCGGTATCGAGTCGGGTTTCCGGACCGCAGGGAAAATAGGGATGAAATCCGAGGCCGCAGGGCATCGGGCCTTCGCTCCTGTTAGTGCAGGACAGGCTGATCGACAGGCCGCCCGAGTCCAGCGAGAATTCCTGCCGAGCGTCATACCTCCAGGGCCATTCGCTGGGCTCGTGAACGTAGCGCAGCACGGCCGTGTCCGAATCATGATGCTCGACAGTCCACGGATTGAGCCAACCCTGTCCGTGGAGCGGGCTCGGGTCGCCCGGCATGTTCGGCTTCAGACTCACCTCGCGCCCGCGGAAGCTGAAAGTCCCGCCGCGAATCCTGTTCACGTACGGGACGAGCGGGAAGCAACAGGCGTCGAGGACATTTTTCAACGGAGTGTGGCATTTGCGCATGATCGGCTGGGCGCCCGAGTCATTACTCCATTCGAACGCGGAAATAGCGCCGCCAATCGAAGGGCTTAGCTGCAACCGCAGGCCGCCCGCCGCCAATGTCACCGTGTCGACTTCTGTAGGTTTCATTTCAAAACTATTCACAATGGGGCAAGTTCGCTGGGGATAAGAGTCAGATATGCGTTGCGCACGGAATCGCGCCAATATTATTTAACGCCCCGGGGCCGGGGAGGGTCACTGATGAAACGACGCGTCAAGGAATTCGTCGACATAACGGACCATGTGTCCCTCGACGATCTCATCGAAAAACTGGCTGAGGTACGTAACAGCCTGCCCAAAGGATCCGAAGCCGAGCTGCGGCTTCGCGGCGACGAGGTGTTCGGCCACCGGATCACCATTTCCTACTTTCGCGACCAGACGAAAGAGGAAGCGGCGGTCGAGAAGCGCTACGCCGACGCCGCGAAGGAAGCGAAGCAGAAGGAGCTCGAGCGGCTCCAGGCCGAGCTCGGGGTCGTCTGCTACTCGGCGCCGGGAAACCGCGGAAAGCTTAGAATCGTCGCGTAAGGATCAGGCCGGCCTGAAGTTCAGCGCCAGCCCGTTCATGCAATAGCGCAGGCCGGTCGGTTTGGGCCCGTCATCGAAGACGTGCCCCAAGTGGCCGCCGCAACGCGCGCAAAGCACCTCCGTCCGCTCCATCAGCATACTCCGATCGGGCCGCGTCACAACGGCGTGCGGCAGCGGCTTCCAGAAGCTTGGCCAGCCCGTGCCGCTTTCGAATTTCGTCGCCGAGCTGAATAGGGGGAGCGCGCAGCCCGCGCACACGAACGTCCCTTTCCTGTGCTCGCTGTTGAGCGGGCTGGAGAAGGCCCGCTCGGTCGCGGCTTCGCGAAGGACTGCATAGCGCTGCGGACCGAGGGCCTGGCGCCATTGGGCGGGCGTGCGATTGACAGCAAAGCGCGTCGCGGCGGCCGAACCGCCAGAGCGGCCAAACAGCAAGGCGGCGGCCGTCGCAGTGCCCGCGATCCCCACGAAGGTACGGCGGGAAATCGGTTCTCTCGTCATAGCGATGCTCCCTGGACTCGACTCCAGATACGATTGTGGAGCCAACGCGGATGCATGCCTCAGGCCTTGGTCAGCGCTCCGGAGGCGACAACCGGACCGGTGGGGGCGCCCGTCGGTGATCCCCCAGGCGGCTCGACCGAGATGGCGATGGTCGCGCCCTGCTGGAGCAATTGCGCGAGTGTGTCGGCGAGCTCCATGTGCATCTGTCTGGACGATCCCATCGTGCCGAGCGAGCGCGGCTTGCCGCCCGGCGGAATGACCCAAAGCTCGTGCGCATGACTGGGGTCCGGCGGCATGGCGCCGGTCACGGCAAGCACCAGCCGCTGCGCCGCCGGGTCCCAGCTTGCAACGACCTTCGTGCCCTGTTGATCATTGCCGAGCATCGCCAGCAGCGGAGGCGCCGACGGACGCTCGATCCCGACCGGAACCGGCGACGGTGGGGCCGGGCGGACGGCAATGAAAATCGCGAGGCACGCCGCAAGCGCGCTCATCGCCGCGGCGATCCCGCGCCATTGGTTTACGCGGCGTCGCAGCTGAATGACATTCGTTCCGGCTGGCTCGGTGGCGATGCGCCGCTCGATCTTCTGCCACGCCGATCCTGGCGGCGCAGCCGCCGCGACCTCCTCCAGCAATGGCGCCAGCCGTCCCGACCAGCGCGCGACCTCTTCGCGGAAGCGCGGGTCGGTGCGCGCCATTTCCTGCGCGCGCCAGAGCTCGGCATCCGTGAGCACGCCAAGCGCATATTCGCCGGCGAGGTCGCGAGTTTCGTCGGACATGTCGCGGTCGTCGCTCATCGTTCCAGGCACCCACGCAGCCGCAGCAAGCCGCGGCGAATCCAGCTCTTCATCGTTCCTAGCGGGACATTTTCACGCTCTGCCAGCTCGGGGTAGCTGGCGCCGTCGAGGAACGCCGCGCGAATCATTGCGCGGGCACGCTCGTCCAACTCGTCGATGCAGCGGCCGAGCCGGGCGGCGTCCTCAGCCTGGCCCACGACGTCGAATGCGGACGGTCGATCGTCCTCGACATCGGCAGCCGCTTCGATCCCCTCGCCGCCCGCAGGTCGGCCGCGCAAGCGGTCGATCGCCTTGTTGCGGGCAAGGGTCGCCAGCCATGTGATCGCGCTCGCCCTGCCCGAATCGAAGCGCTCGGCCTTGCGCCAGACGAGGACATAGACTTCCTGAAGGACATCCTGGGCCTCGGGTTCGCTGCGAAGCAACCGAAGGCAAATTCCATAAAGCTTGGCCGAGGTGCGCCGATAAAGGTTGGCGAAGGCCTCGCGGTCGCCCTTCGAAACCGCGCCAAGCAACGCCGCAAGCTCTTCGCTAGGGCTGTTTGCGTCGAGCTCGGCCGGCCGGTCCATCACTTGCTTCATGCGCGATCGCGCGGTCCGAGGAAAGGTCAGCCCGGCGGAAGGAAGGCAGGCGCTGCAGGCCGGCATAATTCTTTCCTTCCGCCGGAATCGCCCATCAGGGCATCAGCACGGCATCGACTACGTGGATGACTCCGTTCGACTGCATCACGTTCGGAATGGTGATTCGCGCCTTGTTGCCTTTGGCGTCGATCACCCACCAGCCGGATCCCGCCTTGCGGAACATCAGCGGCTCACCCTCGACCGTCTTCAGCGTCGCGGTGCCGCCATGCTTCGACGCCATTGCAGCGATCTGCTGCGCGGTGATGCGTCCCGGGACGACGTGATAGGTCAGGATCCTGTCGAGCGTAGCCTTGTTCTCCGGCTTCACCAGCTTGGCGACGGTTCCGTCCGGCAGTTTGGCGAAGGCTTCGTTGGTCGGCGCAAAGACCGTGAACGGCCCCTTGCCCGACAGCGTGTCGACTAGCCCACCGGCCTTGACCGCGGCGACGAGCGTCGTGTGGTCCTTCGAGTTGATGGCGTTCTGGACGATGTTCCTGGTCGAATACATGGGCGCCCCGCCGACCATTGGATTGGAGATGGCGGCGGTCGCGAGCGACAGGGCCAGAGCGCCCGGCAAAGCCAGCGCGATACGAGAAGTGGGCATTGGTCTTTCCTCCTGGGAATGCGCAGCTTCGATCGCTGCGGGAGGAGATACGGAGCTTGTCGCGCAACGGATGCGGCTAGGCCTCAGATGACCATACGGATGTTCGCGCCCCCCTCCGGCGCGTCGAGCGCACCGATCGATCCGCCATGCGCGAGCGCGACTTGCTTCGAGAAGCTGAGGCCCACCCCGCTCCCGCCCTTGTGGGTCGTGTAGAAGGGCAGGAAGATGTCTTCGCGGCGGTCTTCGGGGATGCCGGGGCCGTTGTCGCGAACCTCGATCCGGCAGTGGCCGGTCGGCTCCCGCAGAAGAGCCAGCGTGACGATCGGCGTCCGCAGCTCGGCCGTCGCCCGGATCGAGTTTCGCAGCAGGTTGAGCACCGCCTGCGACAGCAGTTCCGCGTCGCCGTCGATGTTCAGCGTTTTCGGCACCACCTCGATCCGCGCATCGAGCTCGCGGCCCGCGGCATTGGCGAGCGCGAGGCGCATGATCTCTTCCGCCCATGGCCGCGCCTTGAACGGGCGGCGATGCACTTCGGGCGCCTGCGCGAACTCGCGATAGCTTTCGACGAAGCGGAGTATGCCCTCCGCGCGGCGAGCCACGGTCTCCGTCGCGGTCTTCGCGTCGGCGAGCGAGTCCTGGCCCTTGGCGGCCGCCGCGACGAGGTCGGCGCCGGTCCGCGCCAGCGAGGTCACCGGAGTCAGCGAGTTCATGATCTCATGCGTCAGAACCCGAACGAGATCGGCCTGCGCCGCCACCTCGAGCGCGCCCAATTCGCTCTGCACCGGCAGGATCGACATAATCGTGACCGGCTTGTCGAGCCGCGCCACGTGCGCCGAGGCGAAGATCGCTTTTTGCGGAACCCCGTCGAGCACGAGCCGAGTGATCTTGCGCGTGCCCGCGGGCAGACGCGCGGCCGCGACGAGCTCTGGCCCGAGCCCTTCGAGGTCGGCGACCCGGTTGAGCGGCTGGCGGGCGAAGAGCTGGCGCGCGGCCTTGTTGAGAACCTGGATCTTCCCCTCCTCATCGACCGAAAGAAGCGCGCTCGGCGCATCGTCGATGACGGCGGACAGATAGCGCACCTCGGCGCTCTCCGCTTCGTGCCGCGCCTGGAGCGTCTTCAGCGCGCTGTCGAGCGTGTCGCCGAGGACGTCGAAGCCGCCGCCGCTGGGGTCCGAGAAGCGCTGCGAATAATCCTCGAAGCGCACCGACTCGATGAAGCGCGAAACGAGGAAATTGGTGCGGCGGATGAACTCCCACAGGCTGGCCAGCGCAGCGACAGCGACCAGCGCGGCGACGACTAGCCCGGCACGGACTCCGGGCGTCTGGACCGCGGCGATGACGAGCAGGATGGCCGCGACGAAGACGATCGTGCGCCAGGCGAGGCCGAACTCGAACTTGCGCCTAAAGTCCATGCTTCTCCATGCGCCGGTAAAGCGCGCCGCGGCTGAGCCCGAGCTCGGTGGCCGCGAGCGAGATGTTGAAATGATGCATCCGGAGCGCGCGCTCGATCATCTGCTTTTCGAGCTGGTCGAGATTCAGCGTCTCCGCCGCATCGGGCGCGACCGCACCGGGCGCAGACCGCCTCGGCAGCGGGAAATCGTCTGTGCGATAGCGGTCGCCCTCCGCCATGATCACCGAGCGCTCGGCGGCGTGGCGAAGCGCTCGGACGTTGCCGGGCCAGTCGTGCGCGATCAGCGCCTCGAGCACCGCCGGCGGAAGCTCGCGCTCGGGCTTGTCGTACTTGCGCTCGTACAGCCGCAGATAATGGTCGAGCAGGACCGGAATGTCCTCGCGGCGATGGCGAAGGGGCGGAAGCTCGATCTCGATCGTGTTGAGGCGAAACAGCAGGTCCTGCCGGAATCGCTTCTCATCTGACAGCTGGTCCTCCGACACGTTGGTGGCCGCAATCACGCGGACGTCGATCGAAATCGGCTTGTTCGACCCGACGGGCACCACCTCGCGCTGCTCGAGCGCGGTCAGCAGCTTGGGCTGCAGGTGAAGCGGGAGGTTGCCGATCTCGTCCAGGAACAACGAGCTCCTGTCCGCGGCCTTGAGCCGGCCGATGCGCTCGCCGGCAGCGCCGGTGAACGCGCCCTTGGCGTGGCCGAAGAGCTCGGATTCGAACAAGGTCTCGCTGGTCGCGCCGAGGTCGATCGAGACCATCGGCTTGTCGGCGCGGCGCGACAGGCGATGAATCTCGCGCGCGACGATCTCCTTGCCGGTGCCGTTCTCGCCGAGGATGAGGACGTTGGCGTCGGTGGGGGCCGCCCGCTCGATCAGCTTGCGGACGCGCTCCATCGCTGCCGACTTGCCGAGCAATGGAGTCTCCGGCGCCAGCGCAAGCTCCGACGCCCGGCCGCGCTCGATCCGCGCATCGAGCCGGCTTCGCCGAAGCGCCGCCGCGCTTCGCACCGTCGCTTCCAGCCGCTCGTTGCTCCACGGCTTGGCGACGAAGTCGCTCGCGCCTGCCTTGATCGCCTCGACCGCCACCGAAACTCCGCCGTGTGCGGTGATGATGACGACCGCGGCGTCGGGATCGATCGCCATGATCCTGCCCAGCGTTTCGAGCCCTTCGCGGCTGTCGGTCCGCGCGCGCTCGAAATTCAAATCGAGCAGGATGGCATCGGGGCTCTCGCGCTTCAGCAGCGTCAGGAGGTCGGCGGGCGAGCTCAGCGCCTCGACCCGCTCGAACATGTCGCGAAGCGCAAGCCGCGCTGCGAGCGTGATATCGGGGTCGTCATCGACCACGACCGCGAGGTTGAACATATCCGCCACGCTACGTCTGTAGCGCAGCTGTCCGGAAACGAACAGTGGCAGTCGTCAAAATAAGCGTTTCCCGGTTGGCACGGGCTTTGCACCGTTAAGGGCATGAAGCTTGTGTGGAGAGGGGCTGCCCAAGGCGGCAGGATCGGGGGCCGGGGCAAGTCGCCGTCCGTTTCCGGACAAATGCTGTTCGGAGGCGGACAGTGAGTCTCGTCGAGCTGCGGCGGTCGACGACCCGCTCCGAGGCCGTCAGCGGCGGCGCCATGGACCGGGTCATCGAGCGCAAGCGCATCGACCCCAGGATCCTGATCGCCGGCGGCGTCGCGGCGCTCTTGGCTGTCATCCTCATCTTCTGGCTGTTTGCGCCGCGGAGCGATTCGGTGTCGGTAACACGCGACCGGCTGACGATCGCTCCGGTCGAGCGGGGTGTATTCGAGGACTTCCTTCCTCTTCGTGCTCGAGTCACCCCGCTCGTCACCGTCTATCTCGACGCCGTCGAGGGCGGGCAGGTGCAGAAGAAGCTGGTCGAGGACGGCGCGCAGGTCGTCCAGGGACAGATGCTCGCGGTCCTGTCCAACGCCGAGCTCCAGCTGTCGACGCTCGAGAAGCAGGCGGAAGTCGAGCAGCAGCTCAACAACATGCGCAGTCAGGAGCTCGCGCTGCTCAACACGCGCAACTCGAACCTCCGCGACCTCAATCAGGCGGAGACCGATCTCGCCAAGGCGCGGCGGCAGTACGACCTTTACAAGCCGCTTGCTGAAAAGGGTTTCGTGTCGAGCAAGACCTTCAACGACGCCCGCGACGACCTCGACTATCAGACCAACCGCCTGCGCATTCTGCGGCAAAGCATCGCCCAGAACGAAGCGCTGCAGTCGAGCCAGCTCGGCCAGCTGCGGGCGGCTTCTTCTTCGCTCAACAGCAGCATGGGAGTAGCCCGCGACAGTCTCGGACAGCTCAACATCCGCGCGCCCGTGACGGGCCAACTCAGCGGCTTCGACATCCAGCTCGGCCAATCGCTCCAGCAAGGCGAGCGCGTCGGACAGATCGACAGCGCCGGCGGCGACAAGCTCCAGGCCGACGTCGATGAATTCTATCTCGGACGCGTCGCCGTCGGCCAAACCGCGTCCGCGGACATCGATGGCAAGACCTATCGGCTGAAAGTCGCGAAGGTCTATCCGCAGGTCCGCAACGGTCAGTTCCAGATCGACCTGCTGTTCGTCGGGCCCGAGCCCCAATCGATGCAGCGCGGCCAGACCGTGCAGGCGAAGCTGACGCTCGGCGACGCGTCGAAAGCTTTGCTCGTCCCGAACGGTGCCTTCTTCAACGATACCGGCGGCACTTGGGTGTTCGTCGTCGACAAGAGCGGCAACGGCGCGACCAGGCGGGCCGTCCAGCTCGGCCGCCGCAACAGCGATTACATCGAGGTGCTGAACGGCCTCCAGTCCGGCGACCGGGTGATCACCTCCTCATACAGCGGCCTCACCGACAAGAACCGCCTGACCTTCAGCTCCGGGGACTGAGAAAGGAACCCAACCTGTGCTTACCATGACCGGCCTGACCAAAACCTACCGCACCGACATGGTCGAAACGACCGCGCTCGATGACGTCGACCTCGACATTGCGGACGGCGAGTTCGTCGCGATCATGGGCCCGTCCGGGTGCGGCAAGTCGACGCTTCTGAACGTGATGGGGATGCTCGACAGCCCGAGCGGCGGATCATACGTCTTCAACGGCCAGGAAGTCGCCGGACTCTCCGAAGCGCAGCTCGCCGACACCCGCAAGAGCAACATCGGCTTCATCTTCCAGAGCTTCAACCTGGTCGATGAGCTCACCGTCCGCGAGAATGTGGAGCTCGCGCTGCTCTATCACAATCACGCGGCATCGGAGCGCAGGGAACGGGTCGACCGAGTGCTCGACAAGGTCGGGATCGCGCATCGCGCCAAGCATCGGCCGACGCAGCTGTCGGGCGGGCAGCAGCAGCGCGTCGCCGTTGCGCGCGCCTTGGTCGGCGAGCCCAAGCTCATCCTTGCCGACGAGCCGACCGGCAACCTCGACACGGCGCACGGCGAAGAGGTCATGCGCATGCTCCGCCAGCTCAATCAGGAAGGCTCGACCATCGTCATGGTGACCCATTCGCCGGCGCACGCCGACTTCGCGAGCCGGGTCGTCAACATGCTCGACGGGAAGATCCTCCAAGAGCGCCGGCGCGCGGCCTGATCGGGCCGAGACACATTTTGGAGAGGTCAGTCACAATGTGGCGGAACTATTGGACGGTTGCGGTTCGGGCCCTTGCCAAGAACCGCACCTACTCGATCATCAACATCGCCGGCCTCGCCATCGGGATGGCCGCCTGTGTCATGATCCTCCTCTATATTCGCTACGAGGAGAGCTACGACAAATGGCTCCCGGACGTCGAGAACACCTACCAGTTCCAGTCCTGGAGCCCGCATCCCAAGGATGGTGAACCTCGCTATTCGCAGATGGCCGCCTACGTGACGAAAGCGGTCGTCCTCAAGGATTTCCCGCAGATCCAAAACTCGGTTTACGTGCAAAACACGTCGCCGGTGATCATCAAGGATGGGCAAGCCTTCTCGACCGAGGATTATCTTCTCGCCGACGACGACATGCTGAAGACGATCAACCTGCCGCTCGTCGCCGGCACGACGCTCCGCTCGCCCCTCACGATGCTCATGACCCAGTCGGAAGCGCGGCGTCGGTTCGGGACCGAAGACGTGGTCGGACGGACCGTCAGCATGATCTCGCAGGGCATCACGCGCGACTTTCAGGTTGTCGGCGTGCTCAAGGACATTCCGAAGAACTCGCACATCAAGACTAACGCGATCCTGCGCCTCGACTTCAACACCTATTATTCGAAGAACCCCGACTTCCTGACCTGCTGGGGCTGCGAGTCCGGCTGGGTCTATTTCAAGATGAAGCCGGGCACCGACATCCGGAGGCTCGAAGCGCAGATGCCCGCCTGGGAAAAGCGCAACATCAAGGATGAATTCAACGGCACCATCCGCTCCAATCGCGGCGACGACCAAGACTGGCATTTCATCAACCTCGCCGACATCCATCTCGGCACGGCCAAGGACGATGGCATGACCCCCGCGAATGACGGTCGAACGATCGCCACATTCGCGATCATCGCGCTGCTCATCCTCGGAATGGCGATCGTGAACTTCACCAACCTGGCGACGGCTCGCGCAAGCCAGCGCGCCCGCGAGGTGGCCTTGCGAAAGGTCCTGGGCGCGAGCCGCAAGCAGCTGATCATTCAGTTCGTCAGCGAGTCAGTGCTCATCTCAGGGGCTTCGATGCTTATTGCGATGGCGCTGGTCGAGCTGCTGGTCAGGCCCTTCGCAGCATTTTTGGACGCCGATCTCGCGGTAAATTATCTTGGCCGCGGCGGCATCCTGCTTCCGGCGATCGCGCTCGCCTTGATCGTCGGTGTGGCGAGCGGCCTGTATCCGGCCTTCTTCCTCTCGCGCTTCCAGCCTGCGCAGGTGCTCAAGGCAAACCGGTCCGCGGCCGAAACGCCCGGCTCGGGACGGCTTCGCGCTGCCCTCGTCGTGTTGCAATTCGCAGTTTCGATCGGGCTCATCATCTGCACCGCGGTCATCTACGGGCAGACCGTTTATGCCCGCTCCGTCGACCCGGGATACAAGCGCGATCACATCATGCAGCTCGATGAACTGAGCCGCGCCCAGCTTTACGAGAAAGGCGAGATGATCGTCGAGCGGATGAAGCGCATTCCGGGAGTCGTTGCGGTCGGCCGCACCAACATCGGAGTCGCAACGACGAACACCAGCAATACCTCGCTGATTCCGCCCGGCACCAATCAGGAAGTGAGCATCGGCCAGTATCAGGTGGACGAAGGCTTCCTCGACGCGATGGGAATGAAGATGGTCGCCGGTCGCTGGTTCGATCCGCAGCGGCCAATGGACGACATGACCATCCCTTACCCGCGCGACCCGAAAATCGAGCAGGCCCTTACTGCCCGCGGAATCAACGTCGTCATCAACGAGCTCGCAGCAAAGAAGCTCGGGTTCGAGTCGCCGCAGGACGCCGTCGGCAAGACGATCAGAAGCGAGATCATCGGTCCTGACACCGGGCTTACGGATATCAACATCATCGGCGTCGTGCACGACGCGCGCTTCCGGTCGGTTCGCACGCCACTCGAGCCGATCATGTTCCAGAACGTCAATAAAGGCACCGGCACCCTGATCATCCGCTACACCGGCGACCCTGCACCGGTTCGCGCGGCGGTCGAGCGGCAGTGGAAGCAGATCACCAACGAGATTCCGTTCAGCGTCGACTACAGCGAGGACATCATCGCCAAGCTCTATAAGGCCGAGGATGCGCGAGCGAAGATCTTCGCCGCCTTCTCGCTGCTCGCGGTGGTTATCGGCTGCCTCGGGCTGTTCGGCCTCGCCTCCTTCACCGCCGAGCGGCGAACCAAGGAGATCGGCATTCGCAAGGTGCTCGGCGCCCGAACGCGCGACATCGTCCGCCTCCTCGTTTGGCAATTCAGCCAGCCGATCATCATCGCCAACGTCATCGCCTGGCCGGTCGCCTGGTGGCTCATGCGCGACTGGCTGAACGGGTTCGACCAACGCATCCCGCTAACCCCGATCCCATTCGTCATCGCCGGCGCGATCGCGCTCGGGATCGCCGTCGCGACCGTCGTCGGCCACGCCGTCAAGGTCGCCCGCGCCAATCCGATCCACGCGCTGAGGTACGAGTAACGCGGTCAATCCATGTCTTTCAGGAGGTTGAAGGTGAACGGCATGTGGCGGAATTATTGGACAGTCGCGGTCCGGGCGCTCGCCAAGAACCGGACCTATTCGATCATCAACATCGTCGGCCTCGCCATTGGCATGGCGGCATGCGTCATGATCCTGCTCTACATCCGCTACGAGAAGAGCTACGACAAATGGGTCCCGGACGTGGCGAACACGTACCAGCTTCAGTCCTGGTACCCGCATC
>Ga0207705_10003349_pt1 | contig 12182 bp, 8 predicted proteins | sample KBSC13metaG_FD_184314 | JGI IMG/M metagenome (GOLD analysis project Ga0207705, IMG submission 184314) | Corn rhizosphere microbial communities from Kellogg Biological Station, Michigan, USA - KBS C1-3 metaG (SPAdes) (version 2) | ecosystem: Host-associated > Plants > Roots > Rhizosphere > Soil ...
TGCGATGACCACGAACAAATCAACCGAGGACGGCCGGAAGGAAGGACGCCGCGCCATGAACACGCCACCGGTGGTGCCGCCGCAAGCGTGGGAGGTCGCGCGTGAGCAGCTTCTCGTCAAGGAGAAGGCCATGACCCGCGCCCGTGACGCGCTGGCCGCCGAGCGACGACGCATGCCGTGGATGGCGGTGGAAAAGTCCTATGCGTTCGAAGGGCCCGATGGCAAGGCAAGCCTGCTCGACCTGTTCGCGGGCCGCCGTCAGCTGATCGTCTACCGCGCCTTCTTCGAGCCGGGCGTGCATGGCTGGCCGGAGCATGCCTGCATCGGCTGTTCCCTGGGAGCGGATCAGGTTTCCCATCTCGCCCACTTGAACGCACGCGACACGACGCTTGTGTATGCCTCGCGCGCACCACAGGCCGACATCGCGCGCCTGAAGGCGCGGATGGGTTGGGAAAAAATCCCGTGGTACACGATCACCGACAGCTTCGACGCCGACTTCGGCGTGGACGAGTGGCATGGCCACAACGCGTTCGTCCGCGACGGCGACCGCGTGTTCCGCACCTACTTCATCAACGGCCGCGGCGACGAGGCGATGGGCACCGTCTGGAGCTACCTCGACATGACGGCGCTGGGACGCCAGGAATCGTGGGAGGACTCGCCGGAGGGCTATCCGCAGACCCGGCCGTACAAGTGGTGGAACTGGCACGAGCTTTACGTCCCCGGCGCCGCGATCGACCCGGAATGGGACAAGGTGTCGGAAGCCGGAGAGGCCGCGTTTCGGGAAAAACACGACGGCTGATCGGGGCGGAACCGCCGGCCTGGCAACGGCAGCCGTCTATCGCGTGACGTCGAACTCTGCCTGCTCCGTCGCCTGCGAGCTGCCGCCGACCCACACCGTGTAGTGCGTGGGCTCCACGACCTGGCGACTGCGCACGTCGTAGAAGGACAGCTCCGGGAAGCCCAGCTCGAAACGCAGCTGCCGCGACTCGCCCGGCTTGAGCGTGACGCGCTGGAAGCCCTTCAGGCTGCGCACCGGCTGCTCGACACTGGCACCGAGGTTGCGCACGTAAAGCTGGGCGACCTCGGTGGCTTCGCGTCCGCCGGTATTGGTCAGCGTGGCGGTCACGGTCAGCAGCGGCCTGGCGTCCGGCCGGTTGGCCTCGGCCACCGGCAACGTGCGGCGCGAGACGCGCACGTCGGAGTAGGCAAAGCTGCTGTAGCTCAATCCGTAGCCGAACGGGAACAGCGCATCGTTCGGCACGTCGATGTAGCGCGAGACGAAGCGGGTGTCGCCGGCAGGCGGCCTGGACAGGTCCGCGGCGCCCGGCGGACGACCGGTCGGGAACTGGTTGTAATAGAGCGGCTCCTGTCCCACCGCGCGCGGAAAGCTCATCGGCAGCTTGCCGCTGGGCACCACGTCGCCGAACAGCACGTTCGCCAGCGCGTTGCCCGCCTCGGTACCCGGGAACCACACCGCCATGATCGCCGGCACGTGCCGGACCGCCCAGTCCAGCACCAGCGGGCGGCCCGAGAACACCAGCAGCACCACCGGCTTGCCGGTGGCGGCCACCTGCTCCAGCAGTTGCTGCTGGTTGCCCGGCAGGTCGAGGTGGGCGCGCGAGCCGGCTTCGCCGCTCATCGCCGACGATTCGCCGAGCGCCATCACCACCACGTCCGCCTGGCGGGCCGCCTGCAGCGCGGCGGCGAAACCCGCGGTCGAATCGCTGTCGATGTCGGTGCCTTGCGCGAACAGCAGGTGGCCGCCGCGCTGCTGCATGCGCCGCTCCAGCGCTTGGCGCAGGGTCACCACGTCGGGCGCCTGGGTGCCGCCGCCCCATGCGCCCTGCATTTCGTTGGAGGCATCCGCAAGCGGGCCGATGAGCGCCACCGACTTCACGCCCTCGCGCAGTGGCAGCACCGCCTTGCCGCCGGCCGGCGCGTTGCGCAGCAGCACGAAGGACTCCTCGGCGGCGCGCCGCACCAGCGGGCGATGGCCCGGCACCGCATGCGTCACCTCGGCGCCTTGCGCGTAGGGATGCTCGAACAGCCCCAGCGCGAACTTCACGCGCAGCACGCGGCGCACCGCCTCGTCCACGGTGGCCATCGACAGCCTGTGTTCGGCGAGGAGCTTCGGAATCTGCGTGTCGTAGAAGTGGGACATCATGTCCACCTCGACGCCGGCCTTCAGCGCCTTTTCGGTGGCGGCGGCCGCATCGAGCGCGATGCCGTGGTTGTTCAATTCCATCACCGCGGTGTAGTCGCTCACCACGAAGCCGTCGAAGCCCCATTCCTTGCGCAGGATCTCGTCCATCAGGTAGGGGTTGGCCGTGGCCGGCACGCCATTGAGCGCGTTGAACGAGCTCATCATGGTCGCGGCGCCCGCCTCGACGGCGGCCTTGTAGGGCGGCAGGTAGACCTGGCGCAGGCGGATGTCGGACATGTCGGTCGTGTTGTATTCGCGCCCGGCCTCGGCCGCGCCGTAGGCGGCGAAGTGCTTGACCGAGGCCGCGACGCTGTCCGGCTTCGACAGGTCGCTGCCCTGGTAGCCACGCACGTAGGCGCGCGCCATCGCCGAACCCAGGTACGGGTCTTCCCCCGCCCCTTCGGTGGAGCGGCCCCAGCGCGCGTCGCGCGAGATATCCACCATCGGCGAATAGAACCACTTCACGCCCGCGGTGGTGGCCTCCGTCGCGGACATGTGGGAGACGTCCTCGACCAACCTGGTATCCCACGACGCGGCCAGGCCCAGCGGCACCGGGTAGATCGTGCGGTAACCGTGGATCACGTCGGCGCCGAACAGGATCGGGATGTGCAGGCGGCTGTGCATCGCCGCTTCCTGGAAGGCGCGCGTCTTTTCGGCGCCGATGACGTTCAGCATCGAGCCCAGCCGCCCTTCGCGCGCGAGCTGCATGGCGTCCACCCGGGTCTTCGTCTCCGGATTGGCGGCCAGCGCCTTGTTGCCGTCGGGGGTGGTCGCGCTGAAACCCTGGTCGTTGTACTGCACCAGTTGGCCGATCTTCTCGCCCAGGGTCATCTGCTTGAGCAGCGCCTCGACGCGCCGCGCAATTTGCGGCGAAGCCAGCTGCGCGTTGGGCGGGACGGTCGAGCTTGGCGATCGCAGTTCCTGGCCTGGCGAAACACCGGCTGTCGAAGCGGCGGCAGCACCGGCCGATGCGACAGCAACGGCAAGCAACAGCACGGCGGAATACAACGAAAACGTGGCGGGTCGTTTCATGAAGGCCTGGGCCGGCATCACTGGTTGACCAGGGATGATAACGTTTAAACGCGCTGCGCGAAGAAAGCGCTGGTGGCGCGCGGTGACTACCTTGCGGATGAAGCGAACCGGCTTCCCGTCAGTCCGTGCGGCCTCGGGTCGTGTCGGCGGCGGCCGCGCGGCGTTTCACGTGGTCGACGAAGGCGCGCAGCTTGGGCATCATCTGCCGGCGGCTGGGGTAGTAGAGAAACATGCCAGGCGCCGTCGGCGCGTACGGCTCCAGTACCTGCACGAGGTCTCCCGTCGCCAGCGCCTTCGCGGCGATCGGCTCGGGCACCTGGGCGAGACCGACGCCTCGCATGGCGGCGCCGAGCGTGGTGACGAAATCATTGGCGATCAAAGGCCCCGACACGGCGATCTCGACCGGGCGGCCGTGGTCGACGAGCGACCACAGCGCGAGCGCCCCCGAGGAGCGTCGCAGCCGCAGGCAGGCGTGGCCCCGCAAGTCGTCCGGGCGTTCGGGCGGATCGCGGCGGGCGAAGTAGATGGGGCTGCCGACGACGATGAAGCGAAACGGCGGCGTCAGTGGCACCGCCACCATGTCGGCGGCGATGAGCTGGCCCAGCCGGATGCCGGCATCGAACCCCTCGGCCGCAACGTCGATCAGCTCCTCGCTCGCGGCGATCTCCACCTCGACCTCGGGACAGGCCTCGCAGAAGGAGGCGACCAGCGGCTCGAGCAGGACCGACACTACCGCACGCGGCACCGACAGACGCAGCAGGCCGCTCGGTCGCTGTCCGAGATTACGCGCCACCTCGCCCGCTGCGACCAGCTCCTCGAAAGCGGGCTTGGCGCGCGCAAGGAAACGTTCACCGGCTTCGGTCAAGCCGACGCTGCGCGTGGTGCGCATGAACAGCGCCGCGCCGATGCGCGCCTCGAGCGCACGCACCGTCTGGCTGACCGCCGACGGCGTCACTCCGAGCGCCGCGGCCGCCTTGCGGAAGCTGCGATGCTCGGCCACGCCGAGGAACACTTCCACGCCGTCGAGCGCGCCCTGCCTGACTGTGAAGTTCTGCTTCATACCTCGTCGACATTATCGCAAGTAGTCCCTCGCCGGAAACGGTCTTACATTGCGTCTCCCACCCGGACATCCGCCAGCGCGGGCATCCGGATTCCATCGCTATCACAGAACAATATTGCGGGGCCGGCGCATTCGATGGCGTGGCAACGCACGCCTGACAGGAGATCCCCCATGTCACCAGCGATCATTTTCACCCTGCACCTTGGCCTGGGTTACGTGCCCTGGCTGCTCTGCTTCCGTGCGTACGTGTGGCCGCGGCTCGGATCCATGGATGCCGTCGCGGCACATCGCGCCATCGCCACCCTGCACAGCTTCCGTTTTTTCGGGCTGGTGTTCCTCGTGCCGGGCGTCGTCGGTCCGCACCTGCCCGCCGGCTTCGCCACGTTCGCCGCCTACGGCGACCTGGCCACCGGCGTGCTGGCCATGCTGGCGCTGCTGACCATCCGCACGCGGCCGCTGTTCTGGCTGTTCACCGTCGCGTTCAATGTCGTGGGCGTGGTCGACCTCGTCGGTGACTACTACCACGGCATCACGCTCAACCTTCCCGCGCTGTCGGGCGAACTGGGCGCCGCCTATGCGATCCCGATCCTCTACGTGCCCTTGCTGATGATCACGCACTGCGCCGCGTTCTGCCTGATGGTTCGCCACTGGCGCGGCGCTTCCCGGCTCGTCATTGGCGAGGCGGCGTCATAGACCCGGGTCCGCCCTCTCTGTCAGGAAACTGCACTAAAGGTTCTCCCTTTTCGGACACCCTTCCCCGCATCCGGATTGCAAAATCCTTGTGGCCGCTCTCATAGTCGCGGTGTGCAACCGCGGTAGATTGCGGACGCGACCACCATCCCGAGGACCTTCCGGACATGAAGAAAACCACTCTGGGCGCGGCACTCGTTTCGCTTGCCTGCCTCTTGTCAGCCGCCGCGTTCGCGATGCCCCCGACTGGCCAGGATTCGGCGAAGGTCACACCCGACATGATCCAGACCGGGTCCGACATCCCCACTGATTGGAAACAGCCGCAAGGCAACTTCGACTACATCAAGCGCGACGTGATGATCCCGATGCGCGACGGCGTGAAGCTGCACACCGTGATCCTGATCCCGAAGGGCGCGCACGACCTGCCGATGCTGCTCGAACGCACGCCATACAAGGCCAGCGGCATGGTGCCGGACAACAGTCCGCACATGGCCGACGCGGTGTGGTCGGGCGACAAGGACTGGGCTGACGGCAGCTACATCCTGGTCTGGCAGGACGTGCGCGGCAAATACGGCTCGGAAGGCAACTACATCATGACGCGCCCGCCGATGGGGCCGCTCAACCCGACCACCACCGACGACACCACCGATGCGTGGGACACGATCGACTGGCTGGTGAAAAACACCAAGGAATCGAACGGCAAGGTCGGCATGATCGGTTCGTCCTACGACGGCTGGACGGTTGCCATGGCCTTGCTCCGCCCGCACCCCGCGCTGAAAGTCGCGGCGCCGGAAAGCCCGATGATCGACGGCTGGATGGGGGACGACTGGTACCACTGCGGCGCCCTGCGCCAGGTGAACCTCGACTACTTCAGCGGCCAGACGAGCAAGAAGGGCGAGGGCGAGAACATCCCGCGCGAAAGCTACGACGACTACACCAATTTCCTCGACGCGGGCTCGGCCGGCGCCTATGCCGAGGCCAACGGCTTCAAGCAGCTGCCCTGGTGGAACCGCTTCGCCGCGCACCCGGCCTACGACGCCTTCTGGCAACTGCAGGCGCTCGACAAGCTGCTCGTCGCGCATCCCTCCAGCGTGCCCACGATGTGGCTGCAGGGCCTGTGGGACCAGGAAGACATCTACGGCGCCGTGCATGCCTGGGAAGCGCTCAAGAAGGCCGGGCACGGCGCCAACAACCATCTCGTGATGGGCCCCTGGTGGCACAGCCAGATCAACCGCGACGGCTGGAACATGGGACCGCTCAAGTGGCCGGGCAACACCACCGCCCAGTTCCGCCAGCAGGTGATGATCCCCTGGTTCAACCACTACCTGCGCGGCACCCCGCTGCCCAAGCCGCTGCCCGAGGCGATGATCTACAACGCGGTCGAGCAGCACTGGGACAGCTTCGCGAACTGGAAGCCGGCCAGCGAGCAGTCGCTCACCCCGCTCTACCTGCAGGCGGACATGGGCCTCGGCTTCCAGCAGCCGGCCGACGGCAGCGACAGCTACGTCTCCGATCCGGCCAAGCCGGTGCCCTACCTGCCGCGCCCGATTCCGCAGAAGAACGATCGCTGGCGCACCTGGCTGGTCCACGACCAGCGCTTCGTGGCGGACCGGCCCGACGTGCTCACCTATGCCACGCCGGTGCTGACCAGGGCCGTGACGGTCCAGGGCGCGCCGATCGCCGACCTCTTCGCCAGCACCACCGGCACCGACGGCGACTTCGTGGTCAAGCTGATCGACGTCTATCCCGGCACCGATCCGAGCGACCCCACGATGGGCGGCTACCAGCTGCCGGTCTCGCTCGACATCTTCCGCGGGCGCTATCGCAAGAGCTTCTCCGACCCGTCGCCGATCCCGGCGAACCAGGTGCAGGAATACAAGTTCCGCCTGCCGACCGTGAACTACGAGTTCAAGCCCGGCCACCGCATCATGGTGCAGATCCAGTCCAGCCTGTTCCCACTCTACGACCGCAATCCGCAGAGCTACGTGCCCAACATCCTCTTCGCCAAGCCGGCCGACTACCGCAAGGCGACGGTGACGATCGAGCACGGGGCCGCTGGGCGCAGCGCCGTGCTGTTGCCAGTGATAGCGGGGGCGACCAACAACGGCTGACCCGAACCTTGATCTGTTCCGGCGCAGGCATATCAGGCGGACATCACCGACGGCAGTGTGAGGAAGCCCTGGTGAACGTGGCCGCGCGCAAACCTTGCGTGAGGCGCTCAGGTGGATGGCCTCCCACTCTGAGCCCTCCTGTTTTCAGAACGGTCCGCGTGCTCTACGCCATGACGCGGCGATCGAGCGCATTTCGATCCCACTTGGCCAGGTCGGCGGCGCGTGCGTAGGTGCTGTCGATGAAGGTGTGGATCATTTCGTCCGGCGCCTTGGCTTGCCGGACCGCGTCGTAGGGCAGGATGAACTCGTTGAGCTCGCGATGATAATAAGCGGGCTGCGGCTGCACGCGCGCCTCCTTCAGTCCCGGCGGTTCCGGCGCGGCGTACGCGTAGAACGCAGGTTCAAGCAAGGCTCCGCTGCCGGGCCAGAAGCCGTGGCTGATGACTTCGTGCGAGTACGCGTCGCGCTCGAATGCCGGCCCCTCGCGTGGCGGCGCGCGACGACCGGAGAAGCGCGTTACCGCCAGGTCGAAACTGCCCCAGAAGAAGTTCACGGGACTGCTCTTGCCGACGAACGCGCATTGCGAAGCGGTGAACACGCGATCGACCTGCACGAGGATCCGCCACAGGCGGTTGGCATACGTAGGGTCGTAGGCGTGGTGCTGGGTGTCCCGGTCGAGCCGGATCGGCTCGGCAACCTCGACGGCTCCGGGCAGTATCTTCACGGGCAATCGCATCGCGTCCAGGGTCGTCATCAATTCGCGGTAGAAATCGGCCACGCTGCGCGGCACCAGCGCCAGCGTCCGCGTCTGGCCGTCCGAGGCGCGGACGGCCAGCTGGTGGTCGATGAAGTCGAGCTCGAGGGTGAACGAACGGGCGCCGTACGGCAGCGAACGCGTCGCCAGTCCCCGCGGCGTGACGCGCAAGGCCACCGACCAGCAATGATTGAGTGGCGGCGCCTGCGCCAGCGCGACCTTGCCGATCACCTGCAGCCACATATGCAGGGTTGCGTAGGTGTCCTTCCATGCGCCGTAAGGCAGCGCGGGCCAACTGGTTTCAGGCGTGGTTGTCATGTCGCTGCCCCACATCGATCGACGACGACCCCGACGGGACGTCCGGTGGCACGTGATCACGGGATCCTTGTGTTCACGTTGCCGCCCGACACGTGTACGGCGCGGGAAGGCGCCTCGAGTTCCAGCGAACAGCGCACCTTCTTGCCGATGTGGCCAAGCTAGATGCCCGCATCGGCACATGGCGCCATGCCGGGCTGGATCGCGTGGAATTCGATCGACAGACCGAGGTCGTCCCGCGTCGGCGCAAGGAAGGATTCGCCGGACAGACCGCGGTAGGTTGTCAGCCTGCGCTCGTAGCCGCGTTCGACCCAGCGTTGCGCACGCGCCAGATCGGCGACGCCGACGCTCACGCCCAGGACGCGCGAGCCACCACCGGCCATCACCTCGGCGGCGACACCCGCGCCGTCAGGCTGAAGCGCCAGCAGCGCCGTCGGTCCGACCGGCACGCAAAAGCCCGTGGCGCCGAGCTGGGGCAACTTGACCGGCACTGCGTGGCCAAAGCCCATCGTTTCGAGCTGCCTGCGGTCGGCATCCGCATCGGCCGACACCAGCCACATCGCCGACAATTCGCGCGCACCGTTGGGGTGTTCGCGCGTTGCCCGGTAATCGCCGGCATTCGAAGGATCAAACTGGTCGGGGGCGTAGTCGGCGGCATAGTCGATGAAGAAGGTGTTGCTCGACAGCGGCGCGTGATCGAACGCGAACAATCGCCAGCCCGGCTTCGCGCTGTCCGGCCCTGTGAAAAAGGGCGTGACTGCATAGTTGAGTCTCTTGAGCCGGCGGTAGATCGCATCGAGCTCGGAGGACCGAAAACCGAAGCTGCGCGATCCGGGCCCGCCCTTGAGCGCCTGCTGGTCCTCCTTCATGCCCGGATCGAAAGCCGGATCGGGCCGGGTGATGCCCAGTAGTTCGATGAAGCTGCTGTCGGCGAACCGGACGTAGCGGTTGGCGACCCCGCCCGGGTCATGTCCGGGCCGCACCTGAAAGCCCAGCTTGACCGCCATGACCGAGGTCACCTGATCGATGCCGCGCCCCCAGAGAAGGATGTGGTCGAGCCGCGTCGGGGACGCCGCGGGAGAGGATGGGGACGCCCGCGCCACACCCAGACACAGGAGCATTGCCGAAACGAGCAGAATCAGACGCATGTGAAACCTCGAGCCGTGGTGTGGTGAATTTTCAGCCCCGCTGCAGGACACGCATCGAATCTGCACGTTCGCATGCCGCCAAGGGCCACCTGGTTGGCGCAAGCCCGCAAGCGCTCAAGCGGGGTCGGACGCGCGTTGCTCACGCAGCCGAGGCGCACTTTTTTATCGCAGGTTCGACCATTGCCCACAAGGACAATTTCCCGGCGAAAACTGCCAGCGCGACTCGGGCGCCACGCACGCAACGCATGGCGATCGCCCACCCTGCAGCAACACGTGGAGTCAGACGCCCGCGCTTCGACGCAGGGTCTGGGGCGGCATGCCGAAGGCACGGACGAACGCGCGGCGCATACGGCTGGCGTCGCCAAAACCCGTCGATGCAGCGATATGGTCCAGGCTGAGATGGCTCGTCTCGACCGCGACGCGGGCGGCCTCCAGCCGCAGGCCCTCGACCACCTTCGCCGGTGTCGCGCCGATCTCCGCCACGAAGGCGCGGGCAAAGTTGCGCGGGCTCATCGCCGCGCGCGCGGCCAGCCGCTCGACCGTCATCGGCTCGGTGAGGCGCGCACGCATCCAGCCGATCAGGTCGCCGAAGCGTCCGGTCCTGCCGCCCTGTTCCACCAGGGCCGAGTATTGCGACTGCCCGCCGTGCCGTCGCTGGTGGACCACGAGCTGCTGGGCCGTGCGCCGCGCAATGCCGGGACCGAGGTCGTCCTCGACGAGCGCCAGCGCGAGATCGATCCCCGCGGAAATGCCCGCCGACGTCCATACCTTGCCGTCCCTGATGAACATGCGGTCGGCATCGAGCCGCACGTTCGGATAGCGCGCCCGGAAGCGCTCGGCCACATCCCAGTGCGTGGTGGCGCGCCGGCCATCGAGCAGGCCGGCTTCCGCCAGGAAAAACGCACCGGAGCAGACACCGGCCGTGCGGCGCCACGCGTCATCGCAAAGCCAGGGGACGATATCGCGCTGGCTCTCCTCCACCAGCGTCATGCTGCCGCCCGATACCACCACGGTATCGAAACCGCGCCGCTCCAGCGGCGCCGCCGCCAGGCTTACGCCCGAGGAACTGCGTACGACGCCACCCGCCGGGGCGAGCACATTTATCGAATAGCTGTCGGGCCGGAACCGCTCCGCCATTTCGAACACGGCTACCGGGCCAGCGGCGTCCAGCAGCTGGAATCCCGGAAAAACGACGATGGCGATTTCGCGTCGCATGAGGCAGTCGCTCGGTGATCCGATTTCCGGAAAAGTGACGTAACGGCAAGGCACACGTCAAGTTCGGACCGGCGAGCGGAACAGAGACATCGCATTATTGGGTTACATAAAGCGCAGGGGATGGGATCAGAGACGCGAGAAGCTCTCTCTCTGAGCTCCTGGGTTTCTCCAGAATTCGAATACGCATGGATGGCATTGGCTGCTACCCGCTATGCTCGGCCTGCACGGCGCGGGGGCGCCGATCATCGGGGAATCGACACATGACGACACGATCCAGGGGACCGTTGGCTGGCTTTGGCTGGCTGACGCAAGGTTTCAGCGCGAGCTACCGCCATCCAAAACCATTGCTCGGAGGGGCAGCCTTCCTGATGCTGGCGTGCCTGTTGCCGTCGCTGATCACACTGCCTTTGCAGTTCCACGCGATCAATGCAGGCACGCAGCCGAGCGTGGCAACCTTCGGTGGGATCATGGCGGTCTCCATGTTGCTCGGTCTGCTGACCGTGCCGCTCTACGCGGGCTATCTGCAGATGATCGATGCGGCCGAGCGTGGGCTGCCGGCCCGCGCGCTCGACATCTTCAAGCCTTATCGACAAGGCGAAGCATTGCGCCTGATCGGCTACGGGCTGGCAATGATCGTGGTCTACGTCGCCATGTTCGGGATCATCATCGCGGCAACCGGAGGCGGCATCGCCAGCTGGTACATGCAAGTGCTGACCGCACAGGCCAGCCATCAGCCACCGCCAACGGTGTTGCCCGACGGTTTCGGGATCACCATGGCGCTGTTCATGGTGCTCGGCCTCTTCATGACAGCTTTCTACGCGATCAGCCTCGGCCAGGTCGCGCTGCGCCGTCGCAGTGTGTTCGGCGCCATCGGCGACGGCATGATCGGCGCGCTGAAAAACCTGCTGCCGCTGCTCGTGTTTGCAGTGAGCTCCGTCCTGGCCTGGATTGTCGTGGCTGTCGCCTTGGTGATCGTGCTCCTTCTGGTCACCCTGCTCGCCAAGCTCATCAGCCCATGGCTGGTGCTCGTGGTGATCGTTCCGCTTTATATCGCGCTGTTTCTGATGATGTTCGCGGTGATGTTCGGGATGATGTACCACCTGTGGCGTGATGTGTGCGGCGACGACACCCTGACCGGCATGGCTCCGGCGCTCACCGCCTGACCCGCGTCGTTGCTTCCCGTGCGAAGGCGGCCGGGGCCGCCGTCGCTATCTGCGCCCGAAGCTATGCAGCCAGGAATGGGCGTGCCGGAACGGATTCGTGGGAAAACCCCAGGCTCTGCCCCTGCCCTCCTTCTTGAGAAAGTGCACGTCGGCCCAGATGCTGTTGGATTGCGACTCCCTCCAGCGTGTGGCCATGTTCACCAAAATCAGAAACTGGCGCGTACGGCGCACCATCGCGCGGCGCCCGATCGCCGAATCGCTGTGGCGAGACGCGCTGCAGCGCTGTACTGCAGCGCGCCGGCTGGGCGCTTCCGACCAGGCCACGCTACGCGTGCTGGCAACGCTGTTCCTGCAGAGCAAGTCGCTGGAGCCGACCAAGGGCTTGCATCTTGATGACGCCGACCGTGTCTTGATCGCCGCGCATGCTTGCGTACCCATCCTGAAACTGGGCATCGACTGGTACGACGGTTGGCACAGCGTCATCGTGTACC
>Ga0207705_10003350_pt1 | contig 12181 bp, 13 predicted proteins | sample KBSC13metaG_FD_184314 | JGI IMG/M metagenome (GOLD analysis project Ga0207705, IMG submission 184314) | Corn rhizosphere microbial communities from Kellogg Biological Station, Michigan, USA - KBS C1-3 metaG (SPAdes) (version 2) | ecosystem: Host-associated > Plants > Roots > Rhizosphere > Soil ...
GAAGGCGAATGTCACCAGCGCCGTGGTGCGCAGGATCGCGCTGAAGCGGCCGAGCTGGTAGCTCTGCTTGAGGTGCCGGTACATGTGGAACGGCGGCACGAAGAACAGCAGGCCGGCCCACCCGGACATCCCGACCGCGACCAGCAGTCCGGCGACGATCACCAGGATCATCATGAACGACAGGGAATAGGTGACGAACACCGTGTGGTCGTAGGTGTTGTAGCGCCGGCTGAAGGGAAACAGCAGCCACATGAACGGCACCGACAGCGGGATCAGCATCCAGCTGTATTTCGACGCGGCGTCCTGAATTTTCATCGACACCATGTCCGGATTTTCCTTCACGTTCTTGATGAAGGGGCGAAGCCAGTCGGGCGCGCCATTGGCGTCGCTATCGTCGGCGATGGCCAGCGCGCCGTTCGCCAGGAGCTTCTGCTCCTCGGCTATGTCAGCTTTTTTCTTGGCAATCCGATTGTCGATCGCGACCGTCGATTTCCCCTGCGCGGCAGCTTCCTTGCGGCGGGTTTCGATGCGGGCCAATTGTTGCTGGTCCTCCGAGATGGCGGTTTTCAGATGCTCCTTGGGATTGCCGATGTTGGTCGTTCCAAGCGCGCCGGTGAAGTTGAGCGTCGCGAACATCAGGAAGACGGTGAACAGGTAGAGCGCGACCGGCGAGATGAAGCGCGCGCGCTCTCCCGCGATGTAGCGGCGGGTCATCAGGCCCGGGCACCAGGCGAGCATGGGCAGCGTTCGCCAGATCTTGCCTTCGAAGTTGAATAGGCCGGCGAGGAAATCCTGGAAGAAGGCGCGGACCGAGCGGTGGACGTGCGCTTTTTGTCCGCAGACGGAGCAATAAGCGCCGCTGAGCCGCGCTCCGCAATTGAGGCAATTGGTTTCGTGCGTGTGGCCGTCGGCGCTCGCTTCCCCGGCCTGCGGTTCGACCGCGCGGGCCAGCAGCCCGCCCGTCACCGCCTCGCCGACCGCCTCCATTCCGTCCATCGTCACCCCCGCGGGGACATTATGCTCGCTTGGCCGCCCATGCTAGCCACCAGGCGATGGCGCGCATCGGCCTCCTCGGCGGTTCCTTTAACCCGGCGCACCGGGCGCACCGCCGCATCAGCCTCGCGGCGATGGAGGCGCTGGATCTCGACGGCGTGTGGTGGCTGGTATCGCCGGGCAATCCGCTTAAGGAAGGCGCAAAGGACATGGCGAGCTTCGACCAGCGCTTCGCCTCGGCCCAGCGGATGGCCCGCCGCGCGCCGATCCACGTCAGCGCGTTCGAGCAGACCAGCCGGACGCGCTATACCATCGACACCGTGCGCCTGCTCAAGCGACGCTATCCCGAACATCGCTTCATCTGGTTGCTCGGAAGCGACACTTTGCCAGATTTTCACAAATGGCGCGATTGGAGGGGTTTAGCCCGCGAAGTGCCGATTGCGGTGATTCGCCGCCCGGGTTATGATTTGGCTGCCCACGCGGCGCGCGCGATGGGCTGGCTCAGAAGGTTCGTCCATCCTTCAGGCCAGGCACGGAGGTGGACGGACTGGAGTGCACCGGCGATCTTTTTCCTTCGCCTGCCGCCCGACCCGACGTCCGCAACCGCGATCCGCGCGCAAGATTCCACATGGTATCGCCGATTGGCAAAGCGCAGTCGCGCGAGCCGTTTCGGACTGCCCCTGTTGGCCAGGAGACCCCTTGACCGAACATCCCCCTGAAGACGCCGCGGAGAACGCAGGCAGCCTGCCCGCCAGCGTTGAAGACCTCCACAGGCTCGTGCTGCAGTCGCTCGACGACGATCAGGCGCAGGAGGTGGTCTCCATCCCGCTGACCGGCAAATCGAACATCGCCGATCATATGGTGATCGCGTCCGGCCGCTCGACGCGGCAGGTCGCGTCGATGGCCGTTAAGCTTGCCGACAAGATCAAACAGCAATGTGGTCGGGTGGTCCGGATCGAAGGGCTCCCCGCCGCCGATTGGGTGCTCATCGATGCGGACGACGTGATCGTTCACATTTTCCGTCCCGAAGTGAGAAATTTTTACAATTTGGAACGAATGTGGGCATTTGGGGATGAATCCGGCGTAGGCGCCGCTGCACGGGGATAGGCAGATGCGGGTGTGGGGTTTTCTTCTTGGCGCTTTGGCGTTGGTCGCGCAGCCCGCGGCCGCGGCCTCCAGCGCGAGCCTGGTCAATCTTGAGCAGCAGCTGGCGACGATGATGGCAGGCAAGTCGAGCGACGTCGGCATTGCCGCGCTCGACCTCAACACCGGCGAGACGGTCAGCATCAAGGGCAATACGCCGTTCCCGATGGCCAGCACGGTCAAGGTGGCGATCGCCGCGCTCTATCTGGCGCAGGTCGACCACGGGCGCCGCTCGCTCGACGATCAGATCAATGGCACCTCGGCCCGCGCGCTGATGAAGCGGATGCTGGTCCACAGCGACAACCGCGCGACCGACATCCTGCTCAATGACCTTGGCGGCCCGCGCGCCGTTCACGATTGGCTGCAGGACAATGGCGTCACCGGGCTTCGCGTCGATCGCAACATCGCCGACCTGCTGCGCGCCAAGCGCGACCTGTGGGACCGCCGTGATTCGAGCACGCCGGTGGCGATGGTCGACCTGCTCAAGCGCATCTACAAGGCAGAGCTGATCAAGCCCGAGAGCCGCAACTACCTGCTCGACCTGATGGCGCAGTGCCAGACCGGCAAGAACCGCATGCGCGCCATGCTGCCGTTCGGAACGGTGGTCGAGCACAAGACCGGCACTCTCGACGGGCTGACCGACGATATCGGCTTCATCACGCTGCCCGACGGCCGCCGCGTCGCGGTGGCGATTTTCGCACGTGGGGGCGCCGACCGCCCGCGCACGATCGCCGAAACCGCCCGCGCGATCTACGACGGATTCAAGTCGGTTTTCGCCTGGCCGTTCGGCGCGCCCGCCTACCAGAAGTAGTGCTGCTGCACATCGTTGCGCGCGGGAAGATCGGCCGCTCTCCGGAGGCCGAGCTGGTCGACCGTTATCTGGCGCGGATCGCCTGGCCGACGCGGGTCACTGAATTGCCCGACCGCGGGGGCAAGCTGCCCAACCCCGTCGCCAATGGCGTCAGCATCGTCCTCGACGAGCGCGGCGCACCGCAATCCTCAATGGAACTGGCGCGCAAGCTCGAGGCGTGGCGTGATGGCGGAAAGCGCGAGGCGCGGTTCCTGATCGGCGCGGCCGACGGGCACGACGATGCCGCGCGGCAAAATGCCGATCTGCTGTTGTCATTCGGCGAGGCGACCTGGCCGCACCTGCTCGTCCGCGCCATGCTCGCCGAGCAATTGTTCCGCGCGACGTCGATCCTTGCGAACCATCCCTATCATCGCGAAGGATAGGGGCATGGTCCGCTCGCTTCTCGCCCTGCTGCTGTGCCCGTTCCTCGCGGCGAGCGCGCTTGCGCAGGAGCTTGGGGCGCCGCTCGACGCGGCGCTGAAGGCAGCGGAGCAGGAACAGCATTCGGCCGACGCCGAGGCGGCAAGGCTCGAGCAGGCGGCGTCGCGGGCGCAAACCGAGGCCGCCCGGCTTCATGCCCAGCAGGCCGCCGCGGCGCAGGCGATTGCGGCGGCGGAGGCGCGGATCACGGCCGCCAATGCGCGGTTTCAGCTAACTTCCGCGACCGTGGCAGCCTACCGCCAGCGGCTCGCGGCCGAACAGCAGCCGGCGGCATCACTGCTTGCGGGGCTGGCCAATATGGCGCGGCGGCCGCCGCTACTGTTCCTCGCCGATGAAGGCGGGACCGACGAACTGGTCCGCGTCCGCCTGCTGCTGGATGCGACACTGCCGGTCATCCGCCAGCGCACGGGCCGGCTGTCGAGCGAAGTCGCGGAGGGCGAGCGGCTGCGCCAGACGGCGCTCGCGGCGAGCCAAGAGCTGACGCGATCGCGCGGCGAACTCGTCGCCCGGCATCAGCGCTATGCCGCGCTGGAGCGCAGGAGCATCCAGGCCGCGCTGGCAACGGGCGGCGAGGCGCTCACCGCGGGCGACAGCGCGCTGGCTGCCAATGAGACCGTCGAGAAGCTCCGTGGCGAGCAAGCGAACAATCAGTCGATCCGCATTGTGGCGGGCCGCCTGGCCGCCGAACCGCCGGCACCGGCCAGCCCGTTCGCGCTGGAAAGTCAGCCACAGCGGTTGCCATTCGCCTATCAGCTACCCGCCGCCGCGCCGGTGACCGAAGGGCTGGCCGCGGTCGACCCGAATGGCGTGCGCTCGCGCGGGGTGACGCTGGCGACCGGTCGCGGCGCACCAGTCACTGCTCCGGCGGCAGGTACGGTGCGGTTTTCGGGGCCATTCCGGGACTATGACGGGGTGCTCATCATTGACCACGGCGGGGGCTGGCTCAGCCTGATTGTCAATCTCGGTTCGACCTTGCACGCGGGCGACCGCGTCGCGCTCGGTCAGCCCGTCGGTCGGGCGCTCGGACCGCTGCAGGTCGAATTGTCCCAGAACGGGCGTCGAATGTCGCCTGCTATCATCGCAGGTTCATCTCAAAGCCTGTCAAAGATCGCCAAAGGCGGCTAAAAAACCGACGACAAATGGCCCGTGCGGCCCCAAGGACTCGACCTATGAACTTCAACGCCAAGCTCATCCCGCCTCTCGCGCTCGTGGGCGCGCTCGCGCTGGTGCCTGTGACCGCCAGTTCCTTCGCGGCGGCCGACACGACCAATTATCAAGAGCTCGAGAAGTTCATGAGCGTCTATGAGCGGGTCAAGGCGAACTATGTCGAGCCGGTGGATGACAAGACGCTGATCAAGGGCGCCATCGACGGGATGCTGTCCGCGCTCGACCCGCACTCCTCCTACGTCGAGGCCAATGACTTCGATCAGCTCAAGGCGACCACCGACGGCAATTATGGCGGGCTCGGCCTGACCGTTTCGATGGAAGACGGCGTGGTGAAGGTTATCGCGCCGACCGAAGATACGCCGGCGTGGAAGGCCGGCATCAAGGCGGGCGACTACATCACCCACATCAACGGCGAGTTTCTCAACAACCTGACGCTCGACGAAGCCGTGGCCAAGATGAAGGGCGACCCGGGGACGCAGGTCAAGCTGACGATCATCCGTCCGGGCCGCGACAAGCCGCTCGACGTTGCGCTGACCCGCGAGCGGATCGAGCTTCACCCGGTGAAGTGGGAGATCAAGGAAGGCGTCGGCTACATCAACATCAACACCTTCACCGGCAACGTCGCCGAAGCAACCAAGGCGGCGCTGGTGGGCATCGACAAGGCGACCGGCGGCAAGCCGCTCGGCTACGTCGTCGATTTGCGCTCCAACCCCGGCGGCCTGCTCGACCAGGCGGTCGACGTCGCCGACGACTTTCTTGACAGCGGCGAAATCGTCTCGCAGCGCGGCCGGAGCAAGGACGATATCGAGCGTTACTACGCCCGTCCCGGCGACTTGGCGCACGGCCTGCCGGTGGTCGTGCTGACCGACGCGGGCACGGCTTCGGCTTCAGAAATCGTGGCCGGCGCGCTGCAGGATCACCGCCGCGCGCTGATCATGGGCGAAACCAGTTTCGGCAAGGGATCGGTGCAGACGGTGGTTCAGACTGGGCCCGAGTCCGCGCTGCGCCTGACCACGGCGCGTTATTACACGCCGTCGGGCCGCTCGGTGCAGGCCGGCGGCATCAACCCCGACATCCCGGTGCCGCAGCTCAGCGATCCTGATTACAAGAGCCGCAAGGTCATCCGCGAGTCCGACCTTCGCCGCCACCTGTTGGCACAGTCCAAGGTCGACGATAAATTGCTCGAGGCGGATGACACGCCCGATCCGCGCTTCATGATGACCTCGGCGGCGCTCGAGAAGCAGGGGATCAAGGACTTCCAGCTCCATTATGCGCTAAACACCATCAAGCGCCTGTCCTCGACGGCGAAGATCGCGCAGGCCGGTCCGGCCAAGGGCGCGCGCTAGTCCGCGATGGCTGAGGCTCTGGCTGCGGAGCGCGGCGTGGCAGGTTCGGATCCGGCAAGATTGGCGCGGCTGATCGCGCTGCTGCTGCCGCTGGGATTGCTCGGCGGCGCGCTCTTCTCGCAATATATCGGGGGGCTTCACCCGTGCGAGATGTGCTACTGGCAGCGCTGGCCGCATGGCGCCGCCATCGTCCTCGCGGCGCTTGCCTTCACCGCGCCGGCCGATACGTCGCGCTCGCATTTCCTGGTTCTCGCCGCGGCGTTCGCCATCGCGGTCTCCGGCGTCATCGGCGTCTATCACGCGGGGGTCGAGGCCAAGGTGTTCGAGGGCATGACGACCTGCACGGCTTCGGGACGTGGCCTCAGCGCCGCCGACCTGCTCAAGCAGATCAGCCAGGCGCCGATCGTCCGCTGTGACGAAGTGCAATTCCGCTTCCTCGGCATTTCGATGGCCGGATGGAATGCGATCCTGTCGCTCGGCGGGGCGGCGGCGATCCTGTTCCTCAGCCTCAGGAGCCGGCGCGCATGACCGGTGCCTGGCGTCCCGGTGACCGCCGCGCCGACCGCGCGTCGATGCTGCGCGTCGACCAGGCGGGCGAGTATGGGGCCACGCGCATCTATGCCGGGCAGCTCGCCGTGCTCCGCCGCAACGCTCCCGAATCCAAGCTGATCGCGCGGATGGCGGCGCAGGAAGAACGCCATCTCAAGCGCTTCAACGATTTGATGGCCCAGCGGCGCGTTCGCCCGAGTGCGCTCCAGCCATTGTGGAACGTCGCCGGCTTCGCACTTGGCGCCGCGACTGCGCTGATGTCGGAGAAAGCGGCGCTGGCCTGTACAGACGCGGTCGAGACCGAAATCGACAAACATTATGCCGAGCAATTGCGGGAGCTTGGCGATGAGGATCCGGAACTTGCCGGCGACATCGCCGAATTCCAGGCGGAAGAGCTGGAGCATCGCGACGCGGCGCGGGAAAACGGCGCCGCCCAGGCGATTGGCTACCCGCTGCTGACTGCGGCAATCCGTGCCGGCTGCAAGGTCGCCATCGGGCTCTCGAAGCGGATTTAAGGAACTCCGGCGGGTCTCGCCCGCTGGAGCGATGAAAGGATGTCATGGTGATGAAGAAGCTGATGCTGGGCGCTGCGAGCGCCGCGACCGTGCTGGTCGGCATTGCAGCATTTCCAACGGCGGCCATTGCCCAGGCGGGCAACCGGTCGATCACGATCTACGGTAACGATCCGTGTCCGCGCGATGCCATCTGCATTCGCGCCCCGGAGAGCCAGCGCTACCGCATTCCGGATTCGCAAAATCCGCAGGGCACGCCGCAGGAACGCAATAGCTGGGCGAACAAGTCCAAGCCGTTGATGTCGGTTGGCGCTACGGGTGTGGGAAGTTGCTCGGCAGTCGGCCCCGGCGGCCAAAGCGGCTGTCTGATCCAGCAGATCAACCGCGCCAAGCAGGAAAGCCAGCAGCGGTCGCAAGCCGACCAGGCGCCGCAATAGTTTGGACTGATTGCGGGAACGCCCGAGCGCGGCCCGCATTTGTCCGGCATGCCGGACGATCTCGCCAGTCAGACCAAATTTCAATGGCTGGCGCGGTTCGGCTTCGTCACCCGCGGACTGCTCTACATCGTCATCGCGTGGCTGGTCATCGTCAACGGCCGCACCGAGGACCTCACGGGCGCCATTAAATATGTCGGCCACGGCTTCGGCCGGCTGCTCCTGGCATTCCTCGCCGTCGGCATGGCGAGCTACGGCGCCTGGCGCTTGTGTGACGCGGCCTCTGGCATGGACAGCGGTCGTCATCATGCCAAAGCCTGGCGCAAGCGGATTGCGGCCGCCGGAAGCGGCGCCATCTACCTATATCTGGCGTGGAAGGCGTGCCGCTTCATGCTCGGCTACCACCGCGAGGTGGGCACGGTCCGGCAGAACGCCGCCACCGCGCTGCATCTGCCGGCGGGTGACATTGCGCTTGGCATTGCGGCGCTGGTGCTGGCCGGCGCCGGGCTGGTGCAATTCTGGAAGGCCGCCAGTTGCTCCTTCCTCGAGGATTTGTCCGAGGCCGCCAGCGAGCCCGTCGCGCGCTCGGTCGGGCGCATCGGCTACTCCGCGCGCGGAATCATCTTCCTGACCATCGGCTGGCTGCTCGCGCACGCCGCGCTTAGCCATCGCGCCTCCTACGCGGGCGGGCTCGAGCAGGCGCTCGATGCGCTGCGGGGACCGCTGCAATTCCCCATCGCCGCGGGGCTCGCCTTCTTCGGCGCCTATTCGATCATCGAGGCGCGCTACCGCACGATCCGTCACCCGCCGTCGCAGCACATCCGGCAGAAGGTGGAAGCCGCCGTCGAAGCCTAAGGGACGATGGGCAGCATCACCGAAGTCGCCGTGGCCCCGCCGCGATAGACCGTCTGGGTCGCCTTCCGGTAATCGCCCGGCCGCGCATAGAAGATATTGGGCACGAAGCTTTGCGGGTTGCGGTCGTAGACCGGGAACAGGCTCGACTGGATCTGCACCATGATCTTGTGGCCCGGCAGGAACACGTGGTTCACGTTGGGCAGGCCCCAACTGTAATGCTCGACCTTGTTGGCCCGCAGGGCCCGCGGCTTGGCGAAGCTGTCGATATAGCGGCCGCGGAAGATTTCGATCCCGATCGGCAGCTCATAGCCCGACATGTCGCGCTTCGACCCCTGCGAGGCGCCTTCCGGCGTCTCATTGGGATAGACGTCGATCAGCTTGACCACCCAGTCGCTGTCGGTCCCGCTGGTGGCGGCGAACAACTCGACCTGCGGCGCGCCCATGATGTGCACCGCCTTGGTTAGCGGCGCCGTAGTGTAGCTGACCAAATCGGGACGGTTGGTGACGAAACGCTGGTCCTGCACCAGCCACGACTTCCACTGCCCGCCGCCAATCGGGCGGGACAGATAGGGCACCGGATTGGCGGGGTCGGACACATATTCGTCGCGTCCAGCTGAGGCGGGCCGCTCGAACCCGGCGGTGCCATTGCCAGTCAGGTAGAGCGGGGTCTGCGTGCCCATCGGCCAGCGCGGGCTGGCCTGCCACTCGTTGATACCGGTGGCATAGGTCAGCGCGTTGGGCGTCTGGGGATCGGGCGCGCCCTTCAGATAATGATCGAAGAAGGGCTTCACCCATTTCTGCCGCCACTCCTGCGCCGTGTCACCGGTGAAAATGATGTCGCCGAGGTCGTAGCCATAATGGTTGGCGCCGGAATGCCGCCACGGCCCGATCGCCAGGTGCAGTAGCCCGCTGCCCTCGTACTTGGCCTTCAAAGCCTTGTAGACCGCCGGACCGCCATAGCTGTCCTCCTGGTCCCACTGACCGACCTCGATCAGCGTCGGCACGGTCAGCGGCCGGGCCGCAAGCCATTTGTCGACCGCCTGCCCCGACCAGAATTCGGTATAGGCGGGGTTCTGGAACAGCTTCTGGACGAACGGATATTGTTCGATGCCGAGGTGCCGCGCGAGGTCACCCATCGACCCCGCCTGCAAATAATAGGAATAATCGTCGCCCGGCCCGCGCGCGATGCCGCTGCCTTCGGCCTTGGCGGTGCTCTGCGACACGGCGAAGTCCAGGCTGCCGGTGCGGAAGGCGCCGTTGTGGAACCAGTCGTCGCCCATCCAGCCATCGACCATCGGGCTCTGCGGCACTGCCGCCTTCAGCGCGGGGTGCGGGTTGATCTCCGACGCCAGCGTCAGGAAGCCGAGGTAGGACGAGCCGATCGTGCCGACCTTGCCGTTCGACTCCGGCACGTTCTTCACCAGCCAGTCGATCGCATCGTAGGCGTCGGTGCTTTCGTCGATGCCCGTATTGTTGAGCGGGCCGACGATGGGCCGGTTCATGATGAACGTGCCCTCGCTGTTGTGCAGCCCCCGAATGTCCTGCTGGACGATGATGTAGCCGTCGTTGACGAATTCCTTGTACATGATCGGCAGCGTGTCGACGACCGCCTGGCTTTCGCTCCGGCTCATGCTGCCCTTGGCGTCATAGGGCGTGCGTGACAGCAGGATCGGCCCGTTCTGCGTGCCCTTTTTCATGACGATGACCGTGTAGAGCTTGGTGCCGTCGCGCATCGGAACCATCGCGACCCGCTTCACGAAATCCGCTTCGGGCAGCATCGGTTCGTACTTGGCGACGACGTCCGGCGTCATCGGCGTGACGCGCGCTGGCGGCGGCGCGGCGGCCAGCGACAGCAGGGGGAGGATCGAGATGGCGAGGCGGAGGGCGGTCTTGCTCATAAGGTCGTCCGTAGGACGGGCGCCTACACCTCGCAAGCGCCTGTTCAGCGTACCGCTAAACGTCTGTATGGACAGAAAAATATTTGGAACATAATAAGAACTCGTGGCTCAGTTGGATGTCCAGTCGAAGCTCGCGATTCTCGCTGATGCCGCAAAGTATGATGCGTCGTGCGCGTCGAGCGGCACGTCCAGGCGCGACAGCCGCGGCGGCAGGGGCATCGGTTCGACCGAGGGCATGGGGATTTGCCACGCTTATGCGCCCGACGGCCGCTGCATCTCGCTGCTCAAAATCCTGCTGACGAACAGCTGCATTTTCGACTGCGCCTATTGCATCAACCGCAAGAGCTCGAACGTCCGCCGCGCGCGCTTCACGGCGGAGGAAGTCGTCCGCCTGACGCTCGCCTTCTACAAGCGCAATTACATCGAAGGCCTGTTCCTGTCCTCGGGGATCATCCGCTCCTCCAACTACACGATGGAGCAGATCGTCGAGGTCGCGCGCAGCCTGCGCGAGGATCACGACTTTCGCGGTTACATCCATCTCAAGACGATCCCCGATGCGGATCCGGAGCTGGTGCGGCAGGCGGGCATTCACGCCGACCGCGTGTCGATCAACGTCGAGCTGCCGACGGTCAGCGGCCTGACCTCGCTCGCGCCGGAAAAGGACGCGGGCCAGATCGAGGGCGCGATGGCCGACATGAAATCCTCGATCGTCGATGCGCGCGACGCGACCCGCAAATATCGTTCGGCACCCAAGTTTGCACCAGCGGGGCAATCGACGCAGATGATCGTTGGTGCCGATGCCGCCAGCGACGCGGACATCGTCGGTAAGGCGAGCAAGCTCTACGACCGCTTCGCGCTCCGCCGTGTCTATTACTCCGCATTCTCGCCCATCCCCGATGCCAGCGCGGTGTTGCCGCTCCAGCGTCCGCCGCTGATGCGCGAACATCGGCTGTACCAGTCGGACTGGCTGATGCGCTTCTACGGTTTTGCATCAAAGGAGGTGCAGAGCGCGACCGATGAGCAGGGCATGCTGCCGCTCGACATCGACCCCAAGCTCGCTTGGGCACTCAAGTTTCGGGACAGCTTCCCCGTTGACGTCAACCGCGCGCCAAAGGAGATGCTGCTTCGCGTGCCGGGACTGGGCGTGAAGGCGGTCGGACGCATCCTGCAGACGCGGCGCTGGCGCAAGCTGTCGCTTGAGGATGTTGGGCGGTTGACGCTCTCGATCACCAAGATGCGGCCGTTCATCGTGACGTCCGACTGGCGGCCCACCGTTTTGGTCGATCGGCTCAACCTCAAAAGCCTGGTGGCGCCGCGCGAAAAGCAACTCGAACTCTTTGCTGCTTGAGCCGTTGCAGGCCGCAGAGGAGCATCATTGATGGCCAAGGACATTTTCGAGCGGCTGATCGCCGATCACGACAAGCATCGCGCACTGATCGAGCAGGTCGAGCAGACCAGCGGCGGCTGCGAGGAGCGGCGCAGTCTGTTCGAGGCGTTCAAGACGGACGCGACCGCGCATGCCGCGGCCGAAGAGCTAACGCTCTATCATGAGCTGATGGGTGAGAGTTCGATGCGGGCCTATGCCCAGCATGCCGCGAAGGATCATCACGAGATCGAAGAGAAGCTCGTCGAGCTGGAAAAGGCGGACATGTCCTCGTCCGGCTGGCTGAACCAGTTCAAGTCGTTGAAGGACACCTATCTCGATCACATCGGCGAGGAAGAGAAGACGATTTTTCCCGACGCGCTCAAGGATCTGGGTGAAGAGAAAGCGGTCGAGCTTCGCGACGCCTACAATGCGCGCAAGCCGGAAGAGATCGTCCGCGCGGAAGAAGGCTGCGACGAGCAGATCAATGAACGCATCGGCTGATGCTGCGTGAGGGGCCGATGATCGACGCGCATCGCGTGACGTTGTGGGCTCCCGATGATTTCGAAGGCTGGCGCGACGCCGCGCGCGATCTGGCGGAAGCGGGCGTGCCCGCCAGCGCCGTCGTAT